>Ga0081455_10001469_pt1 | contig 29185 bp, 25 predicted proteins | sample TabmetS3T2R1_FD_70207 | JGI IMG/M metagenome (GOLD analysis project Ga0081455, IMG submission 70207) | Tabebuia heterophylla rhizosphere microbial communities from the University of Puerto Rico - S3T2R1 | ecosystem: Host-associated > Plants > Roots > Rhizosphere ... | reverse complement strand
ACGGTGAGAAGTGATCAGACGACATTGCCGCATCCAAGCCCGCCTCTTCGGCGCGCTGCACCGCAGCCAGCAGTTCGCTGGGATGAACCTGTTCATGGGAGGCGTGGAAGCCGAACGCGGGCATGCAGGACCTGTACCCGTTCACCCAACTTCAAAGCCACCCGCGCTGCGGGGATCCAGTCATCATCCGGTGAGGTGGTCGAAGTCCCCTCGGACCCAGGCGATGTAGCGTTCGGCGGATCGGCGTGTCCAGTCGGCGGCGTCAGCGATGACCTGCCCTCCGAAGTTGTCGTAGAGCCGGTCGAAGTCAAGTTGCAGTACTCGGTCAGCCACCTTCGCCACAACTGCTGCCGACAAGGGGACCTTGTTCGGGAAGCTGCGCATGAACGAGACCCAGTGCTCGTCGGGTGTGCCAGCCACGGTGTCGCCGCTCAGCACAACGCCGCCACCATCGGCTCCCACGAAGTGAGCGACCGCGCTGCCGGGAAAGTGGCCGCCGATTCGATGGAGCACTACGCCTGGCAGCACCTCGGTCTTCTCTTCCCAGATGGTGACTACCGGGTCGTCCCTCTGGAGCCATTCCCGATCGGCCGCCTGCACGTAGACCGGCACGCCGCCGAACCGGTGGGACCATTCGACCTGCACGCCGAACATGTGTGGATGACTGGCCGCGACAGCAGCCACCCCGCCCAACTCTTGAAGTGCGGTTACCAAGTCATCGTCGAGATAGCCGTTGGGATCCCATAACAGATTGCCCGAGGGTGTCTGAAGCAGCAGTGCACGCTGGCCGATCCCGACCGACGGATTGATCGTGATGCCGTGCAAACCGGGCTCGACCTCGGCAACTGCTCCTTGGTGCCCGGCGGCGGCCAGTTCGTCCAGGGTGGTCCACTGCTGGCCGGCCGGCCGCACGTACTGACGCTCATCACTGCAGATCGCACAGACACCGGCTGGTTCATCGGTGTCGGGGTGCTCGACGGCGCAAGTACGACAGATAAAGACTGACACGGTTCCTCCAGGGGTTGCAGACTCGTTCTAGTCAAGCCTGCTCCCTCTATCACCGACGGCAACACCGCACCCCAGCAAGATCACGTAATGTCGCGGGCATGAAGTCTGTCGTCTACTCGCGCACCGGTGACCCGTCGGTCCTCCAGCTCGTCGATCGCGATGTCATCGAGCCTGCGCCGGGAGAGGTCCGCGTCCGCATCGTCGTCTCCGGTGTAAATCCAACTGACTGGAAGTCTCGCCTTGGCTCGGGCGACGGCGCGGCGCCGCCGTTCCCTGAGGTAACTCCGAACCAAGACGGTGCCGGGGTCGTCGATGCAGTCGGGGAGGGTGTCGCCGACCTTGGCGTGGGAGATCGCGTCTGGGTGTATCTCGCTGGTCACCAGCGGCCTACTGGTACCGCGCAGGAGTACACGAATCTGCCAGCCGCCCGTGTGGTACGCCTTCCGGACGGCACCAGCTTCGACGTCGGCGCGAGTCTCGGAGTACCGGCGATGACAGCTCACCGCGCCCTGACGGTTGCAGAGGACGGCCCGGCGCGGCTGCATCCTGGTGCCTTGGCCAGCACGGTGGTGCTCGTCGCGGGAGGCGCGGGTGCCGTCGGTCACGCCGCCATTCAGCTCGCACACTGGGCTGGTGCCACTGTCCTGACAACCATCTCCAGCCCGGCCAAAGCCGCGCTGGCGACAGCGGCCGGCGCAAACCATGTCATCAACTACCGCGACGAGGACGCAGCAAGAGCCATCGAGAAGCTCGCGCCCGACGGCGTCGACCTTGTGGTCGAGGTCGCGATCGGGGTCAACTCGCAGCTCAATCTCAGCGTGATCAAGCCTCGGGCGTGCATCGCCGTCTATGCCAACGACGGGGGCAGCGAGTTCATGCTCAACGTCAGACAGAACATGATCAAGAACGTGCGATACCAATTTGTGCTGCTCTACTCAGTCGGCGACGCCGCCCTGGCGGCAGCAGTGGACGACATCATGCTCGCTCTGGGCGACGGAGCGCTGCCCGTCGGAGAAGGCGCCGGCCTGCCGCTGCACCGGTTCCCGCTCGCCGATACAGCAGCTGCGCACCAGGCCGTGCAGGACGGCGCAGTTGGGAAAGTGCTGATCGACATGCCCTGAGACGCTGTGGCGGCGAGGACCAGCGACGCGTCTCGATCAGTCACCTCACGTCCGCGTGACCCCGAGCTCCAGTCAGGCGGCTGACAGCTATCGCTCCTCGATACTGCCGAGCACGGGTTTGAGGTCGACGACCGGCGTTCCGTCGATCGCCTCGAGATCGCTGACGTGCAGGCGGCGACCGTCCAGGTCGAGGACGCGTACCCGATGTAGGCCAATCGGATTGGGCCTGCTCGAGCTTCGAGTGCTGAAGACACCCTGCTCCGGCCGGCTCAGGTCTCCGCGAGGATGCACCTGCAAGATGCTGCGATCAGCTTCGTGCAACCACGTCAGCACGATGATCTCGTCGCCAACGGCAATGCCGCGCAGCCCTGCCTGCACCGCGGAATCCAAGATCAGGTAGGCGTCCGGTGCACCTTCGTCACCCTGCCGCGGCGCATCCGCGGTCGAGGTGAGCGAACTCGCCACACGTCCGATCGGGCTGACTGTGAAGTCGATCATCGAAGGCTCGGCCATGAAAGGCACTCAATCACATTTATTGGCACACCTCTGGCGCCATGGGCGGCGCAGGAGCAAGCAGAATCTCTGCTGTGAGTGACAATTCCGGCCCAAATGTGATCACCATCGACGGACACGCCATCGAATATCGGCTCGAGCGTCGCGGGGGGAGCACTGCGCTGATCTTGCACGGCGGGCACATGTCGGCACGCTGCCGGTTCGGCGAGGAAACCTTCCTCGAGGTCGGCTACTCAGTATTGATCACCTCGCGTCCGGGATACGGCAGGACTGCCGTGGCCGCTGGACCATCGGCGCCTGAGTTTGCCGTTCGTCTGGCAGGGCTATGCCGCTTGCTGGATCTCGCCGAGCTGACCGTCGTCGGCATTTCTCTGGGTGCCCGATCGGCGCTGACGCTGGCCGCCTTCTATCCGGAGCTGGTGCAGCGGGTGATCTTGTTGTGCCCGACGAGCTTTCGCTCCTGGCCGGATGCCCGAGGTCGTCTGCTGGGATACGCAGCATTCGCACCCGGAGTTCAACGCCTGACGTGGGGCACGCTGCACTACTTGCTGCGCAGAGACCCCGACAAGTATCTGGCCGGGATTGTTGAGAACCTCACCACTCTCAACGGGGAAGTCGCGGTACGTCAGCTCGGAGCAGATGTGGGAAAGGTCATCGAGTTCTTGTTGTGCTGTCAATCCGGTCGGGGTTTCTTGAAGGACCTTCGGGCCACGACTGACGTCAGCGGCGACGTAGCCCAACCGACGCTGATCCTGGCTACCCGGAATGACGGCGCAGTCAGCTTCGATCATGCTGAGTATCTTGCCGTGACGCTGCCCGACCCGACGCTTGTCGAGGTTCACACGCCCACCCACCTCCTGTGGCTGGGTGAGGGATCGGACCGAACCGCCTCAGCGATTGAGTCTTTCCTCCGATCGTGACGGATCGGTCGAGGAGTGGCTTGCGTGTTCGTCATTAGGGTGAGAGAGCGGAAGGTCCGCTAGTAGGAGAAGGAGGGGGAATGAAGTACCTGCTGCTGATCTACAACGACGAGGCAGCTGCGGCGGCCGCGCAGGCGAACGCCTCACCCGAGGAACAAGCCGCGCAGATCAAGCCCTGGTACGACTATGGCGACTGGCTCACCGAGAAGGGCTGGTTCGTGGCCGGAGCCGCGTTGCAGCCAACCTCCACAGCCACGACGGTCCGCGCACCCGATGGCAAGCCCGTCGTCACCGATGGGCCATTCGCGGAGACGAAGGAACAGCTCGGCGGCTACTACCTCCTAGACGTCGCCAATGTCGACGAAGCGATCGAGGCAGGGAACCGCTGTCCCGGTGCAACGTACGGCACGATCGAGCTGCGTCCGATCCAGGAGTTCCCCGAACAAATGCAGGGTTGAAGCCACGGCCGATACACGTTCCGACATCGACCTCCTGTTCCGCCGAGAGGCGGGACGGGCGGTCGCGGCACTGATCCGAGCGACCGGCAGCTTCGATCTGGCCGAGGAAGCGGTGCAGGATGCGTTCGTCCAAGCTCTGCGCACCTGGCCGGAGCGCGGAGTGCCCAACAATCCCGCGGCGTGGATCACCGTCACCGCCCGCAACAAAGCGATCGACCGGCTGCGTCGCGAGCGGGTGGGAGCAGTCAAGGCCGGCCAGGCCGAGGGACTGCGGGCGCTCGAGGGATTGGGAGACGATGTGCACCAGATCCCTGACGAGCGCCTCCGACTGATCTTCACATGCTGCCATCCCGCCCTCGCCATGGAAGCCAGGATTGCGCTCACCCTCCGCACCGTCGGCGGACTCTCTTCCCGGGAGATCGGTCGGGCATTCCTGCTCACCGAGTCGACAGTGCAGCAGCGCTTGGTGCGAGCGAAGCGCAAGATCCGCGACGCGGGGATTCCTTACCGGGTTCCCCCAGCTGAGTTGTTGCCCGAACGCCTGGGCGGTGTGTTGGCCGTCCTTTACCTGATCTTCAATGAGGGTTATAGCTCGACCGAACGGGAGCTGGTACGCGGCGAGCTCTGCGATGAGGCAATCTGGCTGGTACGCGTCGTGGACAAGCTGATGCCCGCAGAGGCCGAAACCATGGGCTTGCTCGCGTTGATGCTGCTGCAGCACTCTCGACGCCATGCCCGAGTAGATCAGAACGGCGATCTGGTGCTGCTCGAAGATCAAGACCGCTCTCGGTGGGATCAGGAGATGATCGATGAGGGCCTGGCAACCATCGATGCGGCGGTGGAGATGCGGCGGCCTGGCCCGTATCAAGTGCAGGCGGCCATCGCCGCGTTGCATGCGCGGGCACCACGACCGGAGGACACCGATTGGCCGCAGATCGCCACCCTGTACCGCGGCCTGATGGTGATGTTGCCTACCCCGGTCATTGAGCTGAACCGAGCGGTCGCGGTTGCCATGGCCGATGGACCCGATGCCGGGCTCGCGCTGATGCAACCACTCGCCGGCGAACTGGATCGGTATCACCTCTATCACGCCGCCCGGGCCGACCTGCTGCGCCGCAGCGGACGCAGCATCGAGGCGAAGGCTGCCTACCGCCAAGCACTCGAGCTGGTGACCAATCCGGTAGAGCGCAGATATTTGTTGCGGCGTTTGTCCCAGGACTGACGACAAGTAGCCGCGCCGGCACAACCGCAAGGCTTGACTTCCTGTCTCGCCGTCGAAGTTGGGGCCGAATTCGCTGATAACCTCTGTTGCGGCCTTCCAGCCTTTACGTCGGATCCGGTGAGGCACGAAAGGGCGATATGTGTGCAGCCGCTAGCGCGCCCAGAACTCTCGGTGGCTGAGTCGTCTCCGCCGGCGCTTCTGGTGCTTGAGGATGGCCGCACCTTCCATGGACGGGCGTTCGGCGCCATCGGTGAGACGTTTGGTGAGGCGGTCTTCGCGACCGGCATGTCCGGCTATCAAGAGACGCTGACCGATCCCAGCTATCACCGCCAGGTTGTGGTTGCGACGGCACCGCACATCGGCAATACCGGCTGGAATGACGAGGACGGCGAGTCAAGCCGGATCTGGGTTGCCGGATACGTGGTGCGCGACGCTGCCCGCGTTGCCTCCAGCTGGCGTTCCCGCCGCAGCCTGGATTCCGAACTCCAGGCCCAAGGCATCGTCGGGATGCGCGATGTCGATACCCGGGCCCTGACGCGGCATATCCGGGAACGAGGGGCAATGCGCGTAGGTATCTCCAGCGTGGAGCCCAGCGCAGCCGCGCTGCTGGAGCGCGTCCAGGCTCAGCCGTCGATGGTCGGAGCTCATCTTGCTGATGAGGTGAGCACCCATCGGCACTACATTGTGGGGCCGCGAGGTGAGCCGCGATTCTGTGTCGTGGCAGTCGACCTCGGCATCAAATCCATGACTCCTGCTCGCATGGCTGAGCGAGGGCTTGAGGTCCACGTAGTGCCGTCGACGATCACCTTCGACGAGATCGTCGCGCTGCATCCCGACGGTGTGTTCTTTTCCAACGGCCCAGGCGACCCGGAGGCGGCCGATCAGCAGGTTGCGCTTCTCAGGTCGGTGCTGGGAGCAGGGATCCCGTACTTCGGCATCTGCTTCGGCAATCAGCTCTTCGGCCGGGCGCTCGGTTTCGGCACTTTCAAGCTCGGCTACGGGCATCGCGGCATCAACCAGCCAGTCATGGACCTCACCACTCGCAAGGTCGAGGTCACCGCGCATAACCACGGTTTTGCCGTCGCCGCCGCACCAGGCGAGCAGCACGAGACGGCATACGGGATCGCCGAGGTGAGCCACATTTGCCTCAACGACGACGTGGTCGAAGGGTTGCAACTCACCGATGCGGACGGCAGGCTGCTGGCGTTTTCGGTGCAGTACCACCCTGAGGCCGCGGCCGGTCCTCATGACGCGAGCTACCTGTTCAACAGATTCGTCGATCTGATGGCCCTCCGACCAGCTCAGGGCACATCAATCCGTCAGAAGAAGCCCCCTGCAATGAGCCCTGAGCACCCTGCAATGCGCCCTGAGCCTGTCGAAGGGCGGGAGCCCTGATGCCGCGGCGTACCGACATCGAATCGATCTTGGTCATCGGAAGCGGTCCGATTGTCATCGGGCAGGCCTGCGAGTTCGACTATTCCGGTACTCAGGCCTGCCGGGTGCTGCGGGCCGAGGGTTTCCGCGTGATCTTGGTCAACTCCAACCCGGCGACGATCATGACCGATCCCGAGTTCGCCGACGCAACCTACATCGAGCCCATTACGCCGGACTTCGTCGAGATGGTCATTGCCAAGGAGCGGCCAGACGCCCTGCTCGCCACGCTCGGTGGGCAAACGGCGCTCAACACCGCTGTCGCTCTTGATGAGAACGGCGTTCTCGAGCGCTACGGCGTGGAGCTCATCGGGGCGTCGATCGAGGCCATTCAGCGCGGTGAGAATCGGCAGCACTTCAAGGTGGTCGTTGAGGGACTCACCGGCATCCCGGGAGGCGCCGCGGAAGTAGCCCGTAGCCGCATCTGTCACTCGATAGAGGACGTGCTGGACGCTGCGGATGATCTTGGTTATCCGGTGGTGGTACGGCCCAGCTTCACCATGGGCGGAGTGGGCTCGGGCCTGGCGCATGACGAAGCTGATCTTCGCCGGATAGCCGGCGCCGGCCTGTCCGCCAGTCCCACTACGGAGGTACTGATCGAGGAATCGATCTTGGGCTGGAAGGAATACGAGCTCGAGGTCATGCGCGACAAGACCGACAACGTCGTGATCGTCTGCTCCATCGAGAATCTGGATCCGATGGGGGTGCACACCGGCGATTCGATCACTGTGGCCCCCGCAATGACTCTCACCGACCGCGAGTACCAGCGGATGCGCGACGTCGCGATCGGGATCATCCGTGCGGTTGGAGTGGATACCGGCGGCTGCAACATCCAGTTCGCGATCAACCCGGCCGATGGACGAATGATCGTCATCGAGATGAATCCGCGGGTATCACGGTCCTCAGCCTTGGCGTCGAAGGCGACCGGCTTTCCGATCGCCAAGATCGCAGCAAAGGTCGCCGTCGGCTACACCCTCGACGAGATTCCGAACGACATCACCGAACAGACGCCGGCCAGCTTCGAACCTACGTTGGACTATGTGGTCGTCAAGGTGCCGAGATTCGCGTTCGAGAAGTTCCCTGCTGCCGACTCCACTCTGACCACGCACATGAAGAGCGTCGGCGAGGCGATGGCCATCGGCAGGAACTTCACGGAGGCCCTGGGCAAGGCACTACGCAGTCTGGAGGATCCACAGGCACCATTCCACTTCGCCGATGAGGTCACCGAGTCGGCCGAGGAACTGCTCGCCATGGCCGCTCGGCCGCACGATGGCCGGCTGAACGCCGTCATGCAGGCGCTGCGCGCCGGCGCCACCCCCGAGCAGGTGCACCAGGCGACCAAGATCGACCCCTGGTTCATCGACCAGCTGGTGCTGCTGCTGGAGATCGCCACCATGATCAAGTCAGCGCCTGAGCTGAATCTGGACCTGCTGCGGAATGCCAAGCGGCACGGCTTCTCAGACGCTCAGATCGCCGCCCTGCGGCACCTCAGCGAGGACGTGGTACGCGGAGTGCGCTGGGCCCTCGGGCTGCGGCCGGTCTACAAGACCGTTGACACCTGTGCTGCGGAGTTCGCCGCTCGCACCCCATACCACTACAGCAGCTATGACCTGGAGACCGAGGTCGCGCCGCGGCGCAGGCCAGCGGTCTTGATCTTGGGTAGCGGACCGAACCGCATCGGCCAGGGCATCGAGTTCGACTACTCCTGCGTGCACGCGGCGATGTCGCTGTCGAATTCGCCGGACAACGATGGCACCGGCTACGAGACGATCATGGTCAACTGCAATCCCGAGACAGTCTCAACCGACTACGACACCGCCGACCGGCTGTACTTCGAGCCGCTGACGCTGGAAGACGTACTCGAAGTGGTGCACGCCGAGCAAGCCGCAGGGCCGGTCGCCGGTGTCATCGTGCAACTGGGCGGGCAGACCCCGCTCCGGCTTGCGCAAGCCCTCAAGGACGCGGGGGTGCCGATCGTCGGCACCAGTCCTGAAGCGATCCACCTGGCCGAGGAGCGCGGCGCCTTTGGCCGGGTCCTTGCCGAAGCCGACCTGCCGGCTCCCAAGCATGGGCTGGCTCGCTCCTTTGACGAGGCGAAGAGCATCGCCGACGAGATCGGCTACCCAGTACTGGTGCGGCCCTCGTACGTGCTCGGCGGCCGTGGCATGGAGATCGTCTACGACGAGTCGACACTGTCGGCCTACATCGAACGGGCCACCGAGGTCTCACCGGCCCATCCTGTACTCGTCGACCACTTCCTCGATGACGCGGTCGAGATCGACGTCGACGCGCTCTACGACGGCACCGACGTCTACCTCGGCGGCGTCATGGAGCACATCGAGGAAGCAGGTATCCACTCCGGTGACTCAGCCTGCGCATTGCCGCCGATCACTCTCGGTGCTGAGGTTGTCGACCGCATCCGTTCCTCGACCGAAGCGATCGCTCGGGGTGTCGGGGTCTGTGGCTTGATCAACATCCAGTTCGCGATGGCCGGTGACACGCTGTTCGTTCTGGAGGCCAACCCGCGCGCCTCGCGTACGGTGCCCTTCGTTTCCAAGGCGACAGCGACGCCGCTGGCCAAGGCAGCTGCCCGCGTCATGCTGGGGGCGACCGTGCAGCAGTTGCGTACCGAGGGCCTGCTGCGTGCCACCGGCGACGGCTCAACCGAGAACTCATCGTCGCCCATCGCGGTCAAGGAAGCAGTGATGCCGTTCAACCGCTTCCGTACCTTCGAGGGGATTTCGGTCGATACGGTCCTCGGTCCGGAGATGAAGTCGACCGGCGAGGTGATGGGCATAGACCTCAGCTTCGGCACGGCCTTCGCCAAGAGCCAGGTTGCCGGCTTCGGTCCGCTCCCCACCAAGGGCACAGTCTTCATCTCCGTCGCCAACCGCGACAAGCGATTCGTGATCTTTCCGGTGAAGCGCCTTGCTGATCTTGGTTTTGAGATCTTGGCAACTGCAGGGACGGCCTCGATGCTGCGCCGCCACGGGGTGGTGGTGACGACGGTTCGCAAGTTCAGCCAGGGCGTCGGCCCCGACGGCGAGAAGACGATCGTTCAGGCGATCTTGGACGGCGAGGTCGACATGATCTTCAACACCCCGCACGGGCTGAGTCTTGACGGCCGGCCACGGTTCGATGGCTACGAGATTCGCACTGCCGCGGTACTGCGCAACATTCCTTGCGTCACCACGGTGCCAGGCCTGGCTGCCGCTGTGCAGGGCATCGAGTCGATCATTGCCGGCAATGTGGGGGTTCGGTCCCTGCAGTCGTGGAGCAGTATCGATGTCTCCTGAGCCGTCGACAGCGTGATCATCGATCTCGGCTATCGCAGGGTCCTGCGACCGCTGTTGTTCCGTGCCTACGACGGGGATGCCGAGCGCATTCACGAGCAAACCCTGGCCACGGTCGAGCGCATCGGAAGGAGTCGGCCGGCACGTGTCGCCCTTGCTGGACTCTGTGCCCGACATCGTGCGCCGGCCACCGTCGCCGGGATCCAGTTCCCCGGCATGGTCGGGCTTGCCGCCGGCATGGACAAAGACGGCCTTGGGATCAAGACATGGGGTTCCCTTGGCTTCGGCCACGTCGAGTTGGGCACGGTCACTGCGCAGTCGCAGTCTGGAAATGACAGGCCCCGACTGTTCCGGCTGCCGGAGAGCCGGGCGATCATCAACCGGATGGGTTTCAACAACCGCGGCGCTCCGGCCCTGGCCGGCCGGCTGGCAGCCATCGGGGTCAGTCGTGGCAATCTAGCTGTCGGCATTCCGATCGGCATCTCGATCGGCAAGACCAAGACCGTGCCGCTGTCGGCGGCAGCGGACGACTACCTCAGCTCACTTCGGGCGGTTGCTCAATATGCCGACTATGTCGCCATCAACGTCTCCAGCCCCAACACCCCCGGATTGCGGTCCTTGCAAGACGCTCAGGCCTTGGCTGAGCTGATCTCAGCACTGGTGGACGGGGCGTGGCAGCTGGCCGCCGGCGGGACGCCGGTACCGATTTTCGTCAAGGTGGCTCCTGACCTGACCGAGACCGCACTGGAGGAGGTCGTCGGAGTGTGTACCGACGCCGGCGCGGAAGGTCTCATCGCCACCAACACCACGCTGGGCCGCGACGGCATCTCAGCCGACCAACCTCTAGCAGCAGAAGCCGGTGGCCTCTCCGGAGCGCCGCTCACCCGACGTGCCCGCAAGGTCGTACGGTTTCTGGCTGAACGCACCACGCTGCCGGTCATCGGCGTCGGGGGAATCATGAGCCGCGACGACGGCCAGGCAATGTTGGACGCAGGAGCCAGCCTGCTGCAGATCTACACCGGATACATCTACAGCGGTCCGGCACTGGTCGACGACTTGAACCAGCTGACCGTCTCCAGGGCCTTGGAAAGGAACACTTGATCAGCTCTTACGGTGAACGTCTCGCCGCCCTTGTCGCCGAACGCGGACCGCTGTGCGTCGGTGTCGATCCGCATCCCAGCCTATTGGCGTCGTGGGGCCTTGCCGCGGACGCATCTGGCCTAGAGCGCTGCGCTCGCGGGATGATCGAGGCGCTGGGCGGGATCGTGCCGGTCTTCAAACCGCAGTCGGCGTTCTTTGAGGCGTACGGCTCGGCCGGCATCGCCGTTCTGGAGCGCACGCTGGCCGATATCAAAGCTGCCGGCGCTATCTCGCTGCTCGATGTGAAACGAGGTGACATCGGATCCACCATGGACGCGTACGCCGCGGCCTATCTTAGTGATGGCTCGCCCCTGGCCGCCGACGCGGTGACCCTCAACCCGTACCTCGGCTTCGGCTCCCTGGACTCCGCCATTGAGCTGGCCGATCGATGCGGGCGTGGCGTCTATGTCCTCGCCTTGACCAGCAACCCGGAAGGCGGTCAAGTCCAGCACGCTCGCGCAGCTGACGGGCGCATGGTAGGCCAGATCGTCATCGACGAGGTGGCCAGCCGCAACGCCTCCCGGCGCAAACCCGGAGCCATCCTCGGACCGGTCGGTGTAGTGGTCGGAGCGACGATCGGAGCGACCCAAACCGACTTCTCGGCCCTCGGTGGGTCGATCCTTGCTCCAGGCATCGGAGTGCAGGGCGGCACTGCCGCTGATCTCGCTGAGGTCTTTGCCGAAGCGGCCCGATTTGTGCTGCCATCGACCAGTCGCGAGGTCATGTCTGCCGGCCCAGCAGCAGCCGACCTGCAAGCCGCCGCGACACGGATGCTGGGTGAGATGGAAGCAGTGATTGGGTTGCGGTAAGTTCTCAAATCTCCCGACTGATTCGCTGCGTATCGGCGGATCAACAACGGCATTGCGAGCGTCGGTGGCGAGCAGTGCCCGCCAGATGAGGACGCGAGCTGTGACGATTCCCCCCTTGAGCGATGAGCAGCGCCAGCAAGCACGGCATGCCGCGACCGAGGCTCGACGCCGCCGCGCTGAGATGAAGCAAGCGCTCCGGTCGGGCGAGCACAGCCTGGCGCAGGTGCTCGATCTCGCCGAGGATGACGACGTGATCGCCCACGCCAAGGTGATCGATGTCTTGAAGGCACTCCCGCGAGTAGGCACTGTGCGTGCAAACAAGGTCATGGAGAGGCTCGACATCGCCGCCAATCGCCGCTTGCGGGGCTTAGGCAAGCATCAGGCGGCGGCTCTGATCGCTGAATTCTCTGATCGATCCACGCCACCCAGAAACTCGTGAACTCGGCTCGACTCACCGTGGTTTCGGGTCCGACCGCGGTGGGCAAGGGGACCGTCGTCACGCGCCTCTCCCAGGAACACCCAGAGATCTTCGTTTCGGTTTCAGTCACCACCCGGTCTCCGCGCCCCGGTGAGATCGACGGTGTGCATTACCACTTCATCTCTGCTGAGGAATTCGATGCGCTGATCGCCGACGGTGCGCTGTTGGAGTGGGCGACGGTGCACGGCGTGCACCGTTATGGCACCCCACGCGCCCCCGTCGTACAGGCGATCGCTCAAGGACGTCCGGCCTTGTTGGAGATCGATCTGCAGGGTGCGCGGCAGGTGCGCAGCAGCTGGCCAGAGGCTCAGTTCGTCTTTCTCGCGCCGCCCTCATGGCAGGAGTTGGTACGCCGGCTGGCTGGGCGTGGCACCGAATCGGTGGAGCAGCAGGAGCGCCGGTTGCAGACTGCGCGGGCTGAGATGGCCGCGCAAGCTGAATTCGACCACGTGGTCGTCAACGGTGAAATAGGCCAGGCGGTGAAAGACTTGGTAGCCTTGGTCTGTCTGTAGCCGTGCAGTCACTCTGGCATGTGCTGACTCAGTTCCATCTGACGTGGCGCAACGTATGCAGCGGCTAGCTTGTTCACCCAACTGAAGGTTCATACGTGTCTGGAAAGCATCTGCTTGCTGAGGGGATCACCAACCCACCGATCGACGAGCTTCTGACGAAGTCGGATTCCAAGTACAAGTTGGTCTTGTTCGCGGCGAAGCGCGCTCGGCAGATCAACGCCTACTACTCCCAGCTCGGCGAGGGCCTGCTCGATCACGTGGGTCCGCTAGTGGAGACCACGGTGCAGGAAAAACCTCTCTCCATTGCGCTCCGTGAGGTAAACGAGGGCAAGCTGGCGTGCCTGGACGTCGACGCTGAGGCGGCAGACGAGGATCCCGAGTCACCTTTCGAGACTGCCTGAGCAAACTGTCTCCGGTGACCGACGGGAGGACGTGATGGGCCGCATCGTCCTCGGGGTATCGGGCGGCGTCGCCGCGTACAAAGCATGTGAGCTCTTGCGTCGGCTGCAAGGCGCCGGCCACGAGGTCACTGTGGTTCCGACCGCCGCCGCGCTGGAGTTCGTGGGGGTGGCCACCTGGGCCGCTCTGTCCGGACGGCCGGTACACACCTCGGTGTTCGACGACGTGCATCTGGTGCCCCACGTCAAGATCGGGCAGGAGATCGATCTGGTCTTTGTCGCACCGGCCACCGCTGATCTGCTTGCTCGGGCCGCTTCCGGACGTGCCGACGACCTGCTGACCAATGTGCTGCTGACCGCACACTGCCCGATCGTCTTTGCGCCCGCTATGCACACCGAGATGTGGCTCAATCCCGCCACACAGGCCAATGTCGACACGCTGCGGAGTCGCGGCGCCGTCGTCGTGCGGCCCGATGTCGGGCGGCTCACCGGACCCGACGCCGGAGTCGGAAGGCTTCCTGACCCTGCCGAGCTCTTTGCCGTCGCGGTTGCCGTACTCGAGGACCCGAGTACGGCCGTGCGCGCGGCCGGGCAGGACATGGCCGGCCTCAAGGTCGTCGTCAGTGCCGGAGGTACCCGGGAGCACTTGGATCCGGTGCGCTTCATCGGCAACTCGTCCTCGGGGCTGATGGGCTGGGCACTCGCCCGCGCGGCTGTGTTGCGTGGCGCAGACGTGCGCGTGATTGCTGCCAATGTCGGTCTGCCAGCTCCACCAGGTGCCGAGGTCGAGGCGGTGAGTTCGACTGCTGAACTGGCACAAGCCATGGCGGTTGCTGCCAAGGACGCCGACATCGCGATCATGGCAGCGGCACCCGCCGACTTCACACCGGCCAACACAAGTCAGACCAAGATCAAGAAATCGGCCGACGGCGGGCTCGAGCTGACACTGGTGCAGACCACCGATGTGCTCGCGAGTCTGGTTGCGGCCAGGACCGACCCGCGTCAGATACTGATCGGTTTCGCAGCCGAAACGCCCACCGCCGATGACACGCTGCTCGACCTGGGTCGCGCCAAGCTGGCACGTAAAGGCTGCGACCTGCTGGTGCTGAACGAGGTCGGTCCCAACCTGGTCTTCGGCCAACTTGACAGCAAGATCATCCTGCTGAGCGCAGAAGGTGCGACTGGGCCGATCTCCGGCAGCAAGGACACTCTCGCCCATCACATTTGGGATGAGGCACTCGGGCAAAGAGCACGCCGGTAGGTTCGGCGCATGGCTCGCAGACTTTTCACCTCTGAGTCGGTGACCGAAGGGCATCCAGACAAGATCGCCGACCAGATCAGCGATTCTGTGCTCGACGAGCTGCTACGGCAGGATCCGAACAGCCGGGTGGCGGTGGAATGTCTGGTGACCACGGGATTGGTTGTGGTGGCCGGCGAGGTCACCACCGAGTCGTACGTGGAGATTCCGCGAGTTGTTCGTGAGCGCATCATCGACATCGGCTACGACTCATCGACCAAGGGTTTCGATGGCGGCTCCTGCGGGGTCACTATTGCCATCGGCCAGCAGTCGCCTGATATTGCCCAGGGCGTCGACGTGGCATTCGAAAGTCGCACCGGCGAGTCCACTGATGTTCTCGATCTGCAAGGCGCCGGCGATCAAGGTCTGATGTTCGGCTACGCCTGCAGCGAGACCCCGGCATTGATGCCGTTGCCCATCGATTTGGCGCACCGGCTCGCCGAACGGCTGGCGGCGGTTCGCAAGGACGGCACGATGCCCTACCTGCGTCCGGACGGCAAGACCCAGGTGACCGTCGAGTACGACGGCGATCGCCCGGTCCGGCTCGACACCGTCGTCTTGTCGACCCAGCACGCCGCCGACATCGATCTGAACGCGCTGCTGGCTCCCGATATTCGCAAGCACGTGGTGGACCCTGTGCTGGAGCGCTATCAGGTCAACGCTGGCGACTATCGGCTATTGGTGAACCCCACTGGGCGATTCGAGATCGGCGGGCCGATGGGCGACGCCGGCCTCACCGGACGCAAGATCATCGTCGACACCTACGGCGGAATGTCGCGACACGGCGGTGGGGCGTTCTCCGGAAAAGACCCCTCGAAGGTCGACAGGTCCGGGGCGTACGCGATGCGCTGGGTGGCCAAGAACGTGGTGGCCGCCGGGCTGGCCGGCCGCTGCGAGGTGCAGGTGGCCTACGCGATCGGCAAGTCTCATCCAGTCGGGTTCTATGTGGAAACCTTCGGAACCGAGCGGGTGCCCGCCGAGCAGATCCAGCAAGCGGTGCTCGAGGTGTTCGATCTCCGGCCGGCCGCGATCATCCGGGATCTGGATCTCAAGCAACCCGTCTACGCCCAGATGGCGGCGTACGGGCACTTCGGCCGGGAACTGCCGGGGGTGAGCTGGGAGAACGCCGATCGAGCCGGTGCCCTGGCTGCAGCGGTACGCGGCTGACTTTCACGGTGCCCTTCGACGGGCTCAGGGCACATCTGTGCGGACTGAGCTTGTCGAAGGGCTCAGGGCACATCTATGCGCGCTGAGCTCGTCGAAGCACGTGCCGTCGCAGGTTCTGCGGCCCGAGTGTCGGAGCCGGCTGCCTATCATCTGGTGTGCCCGAGCTCAGCCAACCCGAACTGCCGGTTGCCAGGGTGGCTGTCGATACTCCACTCAGCCATCTGGACCGCCCCTTCGACTATGCGGTAACGGTTGAGCAGGACAGCGACGCGCTGCCGGGGGCCCGCGTGCGGGTGCGGTTCGCCGGACGGCTCCGGGACGGGTTCATCCTCGATCGAGTCGCCGTTGCCGATCATGAAGGAGCCTTGGCGCCGCTTGCCAAGATCGTCTCCAGCGAGCCGGTGCTGACGCCACAGATTGCGAAGTTGATCAGGAAGGTTGCTGATCACTACGCCGGGACGTTCGCTGATGTGGTGCGCCTGGCGATACCCCCGCGGCATGCCGCGACCGAACGTGCCGAGCGGGTCACGACTCGCCGCGAGCTGCCCGCTGATCATCAGTCCGGGCCACTGGTCGACTATCCCACGGGGCAAGGGTTCCTGGCAGCGCTGCGCGCCGGCGGCCAGCCGCGCGCCATATGGCAGGTCACTCCGAGCGCAGCGCCCAGCGGTGACTGGGCTCTCGGTCTGGCCACGGCGGCGCGCGCCTGCGTCGAGAGCGGCCGCGGTGCGGTGATCATCGTGCCGGACCAAGCTGATCTCGATCGGCTCGATGAGGCATGTAGACAGGTGCTCGGCGCCGCGGGCTTCGCGGTGCTGGTAGCCGAAGCCGGACCGGTGGCACGCTATCGCGCCTTCCTGTCAGCTTTGCGCGGCGACGTGCAGGTGGTGATCGGCAACCGCGCCGCAGCGTACGCGCCGGTTCGTGATCTTGGCCTGGTTGCGCTCTGGGACGACGGCGACGACCTGCTGGCTGAACAGCGGGCGCCGTATCCGCATGCCCGAGAAGTTCTGGCTCTGCGAGCTCACGACGCAAAGGCGGCTGCGCTGTTTGCCAGCTATGCCAGGACAACCGAGGTGCAAGCCTGGCTGGAGCGCGGCTGGCTACACGAGCTGGCCGATGACCGGGTCGTTGTACGGCATACCGCACCCCGGGTGAAGGTCACCGTGGACTCAGACTTCGCGCTCGAGCGCGACCCGGTTGCTCGAGCGGCTCGGCTGCCGCACGAAGTGTTCGAAATGGTGCGAGCGACCTTGCCGCAGGGACCAATGCTGGTCCAGGTGCCGCGCGCCGGCTATCTCGTCGCCCTGGTCTGCCAGGAGTGTCGGGAGCCGGCGCGGTGTGGCTTCTGCGGCGGTCCGACCAGGGTTCCAGGCGGAGCGCCTCAGGAAGCGGTTACCGGTCGGACGAGCTGTGCCTGGTGCGGCAGACCTCAGGCCAACTGGGAATGCACGATCTGCGGCTCACGTCACGTTCGGGCGCCGATCATCGGCGCAGAAAGAACGGCCGAGGAACTGGGCAGGGCGTTTCCGCAGACGCCGGTCCGACAATCGATCGGCGGAAACCGTATCGCAACCGTGCCCGACACGTCGGGGATCGTGGTGGCAACCCCTGGCGCCGAGCCGGCCGCCGCGGCCGGCTACGCCGGTGCGGTGTTGCTGGACACGCCGTTGCTGCTGCTGCGCCAAGATCTGCGGGCCGCAGAAGAGGCGCTACGCCGCTGGCTGAATGTCGTAGCACTGGTCAGAAGCGGCGCTGACGGCGGCTCGGTCATCGCGGTGGGGGAGAGCTCGGGGCGCGCGCTGCAAGCGCTGGTGCGGGTGGACCCCGGTGGTTTCGCCGCGCGCGAACTCGCCGAGCGAGTCGCGGCACGATTCCCGCCGGCAGTGAAACTGATCACTATCGAGGGCCCTGCCGAGGTGCTGAGCGAGTTCGCCTCCCTGGTGGACGGTCCCAGCACTACACAATCCCTGGGCCCTGCGGACGTGGTGGTCCGGCGGCCGGCAACTGGTAACGCATCAGAACCGATCATGCAGCGACTCATTCTCCGGGTGCCGCTAGCCGACGGCCGGGACCTGGTCGGTGCCGTCAAGGAGGCCGCTGCGGTGCGGAGTGCGCGGAAGAGCGAGGGCCCGCTCCGGATCAGGGTGGATCCGGTCGAGCTGAGCTAGCTAAGTGCGCTTCGACAAGCCCGGGCAGAATGCAATTTCATTATCATGACGGCCGTCAGGAAAGTGATACGGTCGAGGGTGAAAGTGAAGGAGCTGTCAGATGAGTGTGCGTGAAGGATTTCGGCCCATTGAAGACGGTGTGCATACCGATTTTCGGGAAGCGATGAGCTATGCGAACTATCTGGAGCTGGATACGCTGCTGGCCGCACAGCACCCAAGGAGCGACCCTCCACATCACGATGAGCTGCTGTTCATCGTGCAGCACCAGACCACCGAGCTGTGGCTCAAACTGATCCTCCACGAGCTGCGGGCGACACGCGCCTACCTTGACGCCGATCTGGTCCATCAGGCTCTGAAGTGCTTAGCCCGCGTCAAGCACATCCAGCGCACGCTGACCGAGCAGTGGTCGGTGCTGGCCACTCTGACCCCGAACGAATACGCAGAGTTTCGCGGGACGCTCGGCACCGCCTCCGGTCTGCAATCAGCGCAATACCGCGCTGTCGAATTCATCCTGGGCAACAAGAACGAGCAGATGCTCAAGGTTTTCGCTTCCGATCAGGCAGCGTTCTCGATGCTGTCGCAGCTGCTGGATGAACCGTCGGTTTACGACAGTTTCCTGGCCTTTCTCGCGCGTCGCGGGCTGGACATTCCTGATGAGGTGCTGCGGCGAGACGTACGCCGCCCGTGGGTGATGCAGCCGGCGTTGATCCCGATCTTTCAATCGATCTACGACGCCGTTGACCGTTCCTACGATCTTTATGAAGCCTGCGAATCCCTCATTGATGTCGAGGACAACTTCCAGTTCTGGCGATTCCGCCATCTGCGGACCGTGCAGCGCACGATCGGCTTCAAGATCGGTACCGGGGGCTCGTCCGGGGTGCGCTTCTTGGAGAAGGCGCTCGATCTGACGTTCTTCCCGGAGCTGTACGCGGTACGGACCAAGATCGGCACCGGCGCGTGATCATGCGGTTCGCTGTTGACGATCTCTGGATGGGCTGTCGACTAGGACCAGCAGTCGTCGAGCAAGTTGATCATGAGCTGCGGCCGGTCGCTGTCGGGCGGGCGGCGGTGCTGCAGGCTGGAGTTCCGAAGCTTCCAGGCGCTGTCATGCCCGGCATCATCGACCGGCATGTTCACCTAGGTCTGGTGGATGCCGCCGCGCTTGCTGAGACTGCCGTGGTTGAGGTGCACGACCTTGGCTGGGTGGCACAGATCGCCCGTCGCTGGAAGATCGATCCACCTACCGGGGGTGTGGTCAAGATCGCTGGACCGTTCCTGACAGCCGTAGGCGGCTACCCGGCCGATCGGGCCTGGGCTCCACCGGAGTCGGTACGTGAACTGACAGGTCCTGCCGACGGCGTACGCGCCGTGGATGATGGCGTCGCGCACGGGCACGATCTGATCAAGGTCGTGCTGCACAGCGGAGGTCCGCTGCTGGATGATGCAACGCTGGCTGCGGTCGTTAGCGCCGCCCACCGTCATCAGACCCCGGTCGGCGTACATGCCGAAGGCGGGGGTCAGGCGCGCCGGGCGTTCGAGGCGGGCGCTGACATCCTCGTTCACGCGCCCTGGACTGAGTCGCTACCCGATGATCTGCTCCGGGCGATGGCGGGCACCATGACGTGGACCTCGACCTTTGCGATCCACGCGGCAGCAGACCGGGAACGGGCAATCGACAATGCCCGCCGGTTCGTCCGCTGTGGTGGCCGGCTGGACTACGGCACAGACATGGGTAACGGTCCAACACCGGCCGGGCCGCGGCCGGAGGAGATCATGGCTGTCGGCGAAGCCGGCCTAGCTGGTGATGCCCTGCTTGCGTCGCTGACCGGTCCAGCTGGTGGCCGGCTCAAGACTGAAAGCGCGCTCTACGCGCCGCTCCCGGTGCCGGATGGGGCTGCCGAGCTCGCAGCCTGGATGAACCACGCGCACCGGTTGACAGATGTGCTCAAGGAAGGCGCGATTGCATGACCGACAGACTGACGGAGCCGGATCATCTGAACACCCTTGCTGAGGATGCTGCTGATCTCGTCGACCGAGCCGCCATGCTCGATGTGTCCGATTCGCTGGCCGGGTTCCGTGATCAGTTCATCGGCTCGGACGATCCGGCGATCATGGCGTACCTCGATGGCAACTCGCTAGGTCGGCCGCTCCGCGCTACCCGCGATCGGGTGAACCGCTTTGTCGACCAGATGTGGGGGAGGCGGCTCATTCGAGCCTGGGATGAGGGCTGGATGGACGATCCGGTACGCATCGGTGACCAGATCGGCCGCGTCCTGCTCGGTGCTTCGCCCGGGCAAACCGTGATCGGTGACTCGACCAGCGTGATGCTCTACAAGTGGATTCGGGCCGCCCTGGCTAGCCAGCCCGGGCGCGACGAGGTCATCCTCGACAGGGGCAACTTTCCGACCGACCGATTTGTCGTCGAAGGCATCGCCGCGGAATGTGGGATGCGGCTGAGCTGGCTGGAAGCCGATCGGCGGAGCGGAATCACCGTCGATCAGGTCAACGCGGTGATCGGGTCGCGTACCGCCCTAGTGCTGCTCAGCGACGTGGCCTATCGATCCGGATACCTGGCCGATGTTCCAGCCATCACCATCCTGGCTCATGATCATGGGGCGGTGGTGCTCTGGGACCTGTGCCACTCAGCTGGCGTGATCCCGCGGCGGCTCGATGACTGGCGGGTAGATCTGGCGGTCGGCTGCACCTACAAGTACCTCAACGGAGGGCCTGGCTCACCCGCCTTCGGTTATGTGCGGGCCGACCTGCAGCAGCGGTTGCAGCAGCCGATTCAGGGTTGGATGGGATCTGCCGAGCCATTCGCGATGGGTGCTCACTACATGCCATCCGACGGCATCCGTCGCTTCCTCAGCGGCACTCCGTCGATCATCGGAATGCTGGCCATGCAGGACATGCTGGCACTTATCGAGCAGGCCAGTCTTGAGGCGATCCGGGCAAAATCCATCGCGCTCACCGAGTACGCGATCGAGGTCTCCGACCGGCTGCTCGCGCCGCTTGGCGTACAGATCGGCTCGCCGCGCGATTCGGCGGTGCGCGGCAGCCACGTCACTCTGGAGCATCCTGAGTTCCGCGTCGCGACGGCGCAGCTGTGGGAGCTGGGTGTCATTCCCGATTTCCGGCCGCCCGATGGGCTCCGGATCGGGCTTTCCCCGCTGAGCACCAGCTTCAGCGAGGTGTATCACGGACTCTCGGCCGTACGGGAGGTGCTATGGCGGCTCGCCTGCTAACGACGCTCTCGGCGGAGGGGCGCCCGGCCGTCCTGGACGACACGGACATGCGCCCTGGCAGTGCAACGTCACTGCTTCGCACGATTGTCGGCAGCTACCTGCGGAGCCTTGGCGGCTGGATCGCATCGGCAGCCCTGATGGAGCTCATGACAACAGTCGGTGTCAACCAGACTCGAACCAGAACTGCCATTCTCCGGGTTCGAGGCAAGGGGATACTCGCACCTGAAGAACGGGATGGCCGGACAGGCTACGCGCTCCAACCCGCTGCTCTGCCGCGGCTGGCCCGGGGCGATCGGCGGATCTATTCGCCACGTGTGATGGGTGCCACGGACCGCTGGTGCCTGATCTCGTACTCCATTCCCGAAAGCCAGCGGCAGCTGCGTCACCAGCTACGGCGTCACCTGTCAGGCATCGGCTGCGGCACCGTCTCGGCGGCGCTGTGGATCTGCCCGGGATATCTCACCGGCGAGGTGGAGGAAATCCTCTCCGATCTCGGAGTGCGGGGGTCAGCCGCGATCTTCCTGGTCGGCGAGACACGGTTCGATGGTGGACTCGAGCGAGCGGTGGCGCAATGGTGGGACCTGCCCGCCATCGCTTCCACGCACGATGCGTTCCTCTCGGCATACGGGTCCCTTGGGACGGAGCGGTTGACGTCACGCCAGGCTTTCGCCAGCTGGATCGGATGCTTGGACGCCTGGCGGGTGATCCCGTACGTCGATCCGGGACTGCCCGCCGCGTGGCTGCCGGCCGACTGGCCGGGCAAGCGCAGCATCCCGCTCTTCGCCGATCTCAGGGAACGGCTAGAGGATCTCAGCGGCCGCTATGTGCGGGACGTGACAGCTGAGTCCTAGACTCCTGCGGTGCGAATCGTCTTTGGCGGTACCCCGGATGTCGCGATTCCGTCGTTGGATTCGCTGGTCGATTCCCGCCACGAGCTGGTTGCGGTGGTCACCCGGCCAGATGCGCCCAGTGGCCGCGGCAAGAAGCTGACCGCTAGCCCGGTTGCTCAGCATGCGGCCGAGCTGGGCATTGAGGTTCTGAAGCCGCAGCGTCCTCGTGATGAGGAGTTCGTCAGCCGGCTAACTGAGATTGCGCCCGACTGCTGCCCGGTGGTCGCCTACGGTGCGCTCCTCCCGCAGCGGGTCCTGGACATCCCGCGGCACGGTTGGGTCAACCTGCACTTCTCGCTGCTGCCCGCCTGGCGCGGTGCAGCGCCGGTGCAGCACGCCATTCTCGCCGGTGATCAGATGACCGGCGCCACGACTTTCCAGATCGTCCTCGAGCTCGACGCCGGCCCCATCTTCGCCACCGTGACAGAACCCATCGGCCCGGATGACACCGCGGGTGACCTGCTGCACCGGCTGTCGCTGAGCGGAGCCCGGCTCTTGGTCGAGACTCTGGACGGGATCGAGGACGGCACCCTCACTTCGACGCCACAGCCGCAGACCGATTCCCAGGTGAGCTACGCCTCCAAGATCAATGTTGCGGACGCCGAGATCGACTGGACTCAGGCCGCCGAAGTAGTGGACCGGCTGATACGCGCGTGCGCGCCGGCACCCGGGGGCTGGACCACCTTCCGCGGTGAGCACTTCAAGATCAACTCGGCGCGGCTGTCCGATACCGTCCTGCCGCCCGGGGCACTGGAGATCACAAAACGGTCGGTACGAGTCGGCACCGCGACTCAGGCGCTTGAGCTTGGCGAGATCCAGGCCCAAGGCAAGAAACCGATGGCAGCCGCCGACTGGGCACGCGGCATCACCTTCGACCCAGCACCCACACTCGGTACCTGAGTGGGAGGAATGAGCCGCCGGGGCAACGCCCAGCAGCAGCGACGTCGTCCTGCAGACCGAGCCAGACGGGCCGCATTCGACGCGCTGCGGGCGGTGAACGCCGAGAGCGCCTACGCCAACCTGGTGCTGCCGGCGTTGCTCCGGGAGCGGGGCCTCGCCGGCCGCGATGCTGGCTTCGCTACGGAGCTGCTGGCCGGTACCTGTCGCTGGCAGGGGAGCTACGACAGGATCATCGCCACCGCCGCCGGCCGGCCGCCGAATGAATTCCAGCCCGCGGTGCTGGATCTGCTGCGACTTGGCGTGCACCAGATCTTGTCGATGCGGGTGCCTACGCCGGCTGCTGTCGCAGCTTCGGTGGATCTAGCCGCTGTCACGGTGGGGGAGCGGGTCACCGGGCTCGTCAACGCCGTGCTGCGACGTGTTGCTGAGCGCAGCCTGAACGACTGGCTCGACCGGCTGTCACAGGGGCTGGATGATCATGATCAGCTAGCCCTGCGGACCGCCCATCCGCGTTGGATCGTCGACGCGTACTCGGAACTGCTTCAGCCGGAAGAGCTCGCCGAGGCGCTGAGTGCGAACAATGTCGGCCCACAGGTCTGCTTGGCCGCCCGGCCCGGCCTGGCCGACGGATCGGATCTGGTACGAGCTGGTGCGCTGCCCTGTCCCTACTCGCCCTTCGGGGGCTATTGGCGCGGTGATCCTGGCGATCTCCCACTCGTACAAGAGCGCCGAGCTGGGGTTCAGGACGAGGGATCCCAATTGGTCACCTGGGCCCTGACCAAAGTGGCCGCTGCACCGGGATGGTGGCTTGACATGTGTGCCGGACCAGGCGGCAAGTCTGCCTTGCTCGCCGGTCTAGCGCAGCTGGATAGCAGCCGGCTGCTGGCCTCGGATGTGGCACGGCACCGGGCGAGCCTCGTCGCCTCAGCCCTGGCGGCCTATGGCAAGCAGGGCTCAGCTCCGGCCATCGTGGTGGCCGACGGCACCCAACCGGCCTGGCGAGCCGAGTCGTTTACCCGAGTGCTTGTCGATGCCCCGTGCACCGGCCTCGGCGCCCTGCGCCGCAGGCCGGAATCTCGCTGGCGGCGCAAACCGGCTGATCTGGAGCAGTTGCACTCCTTGCAGGTGGCACTACTGACCTGCGCTCTCGACAGTGCCGCGCCAGACGGGATCGTCGGGTATGTCACGTGTTCGCCGCACCGGCGGGAGACGACCGACGTGATAGCAGAAACCCTCGCGCTACGGGCTGACGTCGAGGTCATTCCAGCAGCGCAGCTGCTGCCCGAGGTACCAGACGCTGGCCTCGGTCCCTACCTGCAACTCTGGCCGCACCGGCACGGCACCGACGCCATGTTCGCTGCCTATCTACGCAGGACCCCCTGATACCCAAGAACCTCGACACTAGAGTCGACCCGTGGCCCCGAGAATCATGCCGAGCATCTTGTCGGCCGACTTCGCGAACCTGCAGACCGCCATCGAATCGGTGCCGAGCTCGGACGCGATACACGTCGACGTAATGGACAACCACTTCGTCCCGAACCTCACCCTCGGGCTCCCGGTCGTCGAATCCATCCGCAAGATCACCGACCAGATGCTGGACATCCATCTAATGATCGAGGAGCCCGACCGCTGGGCGCCGGCGTACGCCGAGGCCGGGGCCGAGTCTGTGACCTTTCACGTCGAGGCAGCTGGCGCACCGGTGAGGCTGGCCCGCGAGTTACGCGGCCGCGGGGCCCGGGCCGCGATGGCTCTCAAGCCGGCCACGCCGATCGAACCGTACGAGGACCTGTTGCCAGAGCTGGACATGGTGTTGATCATGACTGTGGAACCCGGCTTCGGAGGCCAGAGCTTCCTCGACCTCTGCCTGCCCAAGATCACTCGGACCCGCGCATTGCTGGACAAACTGGGTGGCGACATCTGGCTGCAGATCGACGGTGGCGTCGCAGCCAACACTATTGAGCGGTGTGCCTCAGCCGGGGTCGACTCCTTCGTCGCCGGATCGTCGGTTTTCGGCGCGGCCGATCCCGACGCGATGGTTGCCAAGCTACGCGAGCTTGCGGCCGCGGCGGCCTGACGTCCGCGTCAACTAGCCTTGCCGGCGCCGCAGATAGCGCTCGAACTCCGCCGCAATGGCGTCGCCGCTAGCCTCCGGGAGCTCAGTCGCATCCTGCATCTGTTCCAGCGAGGCGACGTACTCGGCGACCTCGGAATCCTCGGCGGCCAACTCATCCACGCCGCGCTCCCAGGCCCGCGCTAGCTCGGTCAGCTCACCAAGATCGAAGGATGCATCCAGCACCTGCTCCAACTGGGAAAGCAGCGCCAGCGTCGCCTTGGGGCACGGTGGATGCGAAACGTAGTGCGGGATCGCCGACCAGAGGGTCAGCACCTCCACGCCGGCCCGGGTCAACGTGTCACCCAGTACGCCGATGATGCCGGTCGGACCTTCATAGGTCGCGGGTGCCAGGCCGAGTTTCTTCATCAGCTCGCGGTTGGTGGTCGAAACCGACACCGGGATCGGGCGCGTATGCGGCGTGTCGGCAAGCAGGGCACCCAGCAGGTGCACTCGCCGTACGTTGGCTGAGCTGAGCGCAGACGCGATCATGGTGCTGAACTGGCGCCATCGCAAGTTGGGCTCCAGGCCTTCAACCAAGATCAAGTCACGGCCGTCCGGCAGCTGAGCGATCTTGAGCTCGGTGGTCGGCCAGGTGATCTCACGCTCATCGTCTTCGGTGAACGCAACTCGAGGTCTGTTGACCTGAAAGTCGTAGAAGTCGTCTGGGTCAAGCGCGTACACGGGCTCGGCCTGGTAGGCCTCGGCGAGATGCTCGATGGCTCCGGTTGCCGCGTTCCCCGCATCGTTCCAGCCACCGAATGCCACCACTACCACCGGGTCAACCAGATCACGAAGGTCACGGCTGACCGAGCTGGGGGAGTCGGGCATGGCACTCACTGTAGCCGTCGGATCAGCCACGCAGCGCCGCTCCACATGGTGGTAGTTCTCCCACTTGGGCGGCGGTGGCGATTATTCTCACGAGATGCCCGGTAGCCAGTCTGCCGTTCCCCTCCCATCTGATCTCCGCGCGACGCTGTCGGAACGTGTCGTGATTGCCGATGGCGCGATGGGCACTATGCTGCAGCGCCATGACCTGACGCTGGAGGACTTTCAGCAGCTCGAAGGCTGCAACGAAATCCTCAACATCACCCGGCCAGACATCGTGCGTGCCATCCACGACGCCTACTTCGAGGTCGGAGTGGATGCAGTCGAGACCAACACCTTCGGCGCCAATCTGTCCGCGCTCGGCGAGTACGGCATCGCCGAGCGGATCACCGAGCTGGCGGAAGCCGGCGCTCGGATCGCACGCGAGTCGGCCGACGCGCATAACACCCCGGAGCGCCCGCGGTGGGTCCTCGGGAGCGTCGGCCCTGGTACCAAACTGCCGACTCTGGGGCACATCCCCTACGCCCGGCTGCGGGACGCCTACCAGCAGCAGGTGGAGGGCTTGATCACTGGCGGGGTCGACGCGGTGTTGATCGAAACCTCGCAGGATTTGTTGCAGACCAAGGCGGCAACGCTGGGTGCCAAGCGCGCGCTGGCGTACGCGGGTCGTGATCTTCCGGTAATCGCGCATGTGACAGTCGAGACCACGGGCACCATGCTGCTGGGCTCGGAGATCGGTGCCGCACTCACCGCTCTGGAGCCGCTGGGTATCGACCTGATCGGTCTCAACTGCGCGACCGGGCCGGCAGAAATGAGTGAACACCTCAGGCACCTCTCTCGACACGCGCAGATCGGCGTGAGCTGCATGCCGAATGCGGGGCTGCCGCAGCTGACCGCCGATGGTGCGGTCTACCCGCTTCAGCCGGTCGAGCTTGCGGACGCTTTGGAACAGTTCGTCGGCGAGTTCGGACTCGGCCTGGTGGGCGGCTGCTGTGGCACCGGACCGGAGCATCTGCGCCAGGTTGTGACGCGTCTAGCAGGCCGCCCGGTTGGTGGCCGCTCACCGAGCCATGTTCCCGCCGCAGCTTCGTTGTACGCCGAAGTCCCCTTCCGACAGGACACCAGTTACCTGTCGATCGGGGAACGAACCAATGCCAACGGCTCGAAGGCGTTTCGCGAGGCGTTGCTTGATGAACGCTGGGACGACTGCATCGAGATTGCACGCTCCCAGATCCGCGACGGCGCCCACCTGCTCGATCTCAATGTCGACTACGTAGGACGAGACGGCGCCGCCGACATGCGCGAGCTGGCCTTCCGACTGGCGACCGCCTCGACGCTGCCGATCGTGTTGGACTCGACCGAGTCGGCAGTGCTGCAAGCGGGTCTGGAGTGTCTTGGTGGCCGCGCGGTGATCAACTCCGCAAACTACGAGGACGGCGACGGGCCCGACTCCCGATTCCGCCGAGTGATGAAGCTGGTCGCCGAGCATGGCGCGGCAGTGATCGTTTTGACGATCGACGAGGAAGGCCAGGCGCGTACCGCGGAATGGAAGGTACGCGTCGCCCAGCGGGCGATCACCGACATCACCGAGAACTGGGGCCTGCGGCAAAGCGACATCATCGTCGACTGCCTTACCTTCCCCATTGCCACCGGCCAGGAAGAGACGCGCCGGGACGGTATCGAGACCATCGAGGCGATCCGCGAGGTCAAGCGGCTCTTCCCGGACGTCCAGACGACGCTCGGGCTGTCCAATGTCTCCTTCGGGCTCAACCCGGCCGCTCGAGTGGTGCTCAATTCGGTGTTCCTGAACGAATGCATCGAGGCCGGCCTGGACTCCGCGATCGTTCATGCGGCCAAGATCATTCCCATGGCCAGGATCCCCGACGAGCAACGCGAAGTGGCGCTCGACATGGTCTACGATCGGCGCCGGCCGGCTACCGCCAGCGAGCCCGGCTATGACCCGCTGCAGCGCTTCCTGGAACTCTTCGAGGGCGTGACGACTGCCGACACCAAGGCCGAGCGGGCTGCGGAGCTGCTCAAGCTTCCCGTCAGCGAACGACTGCAGCGCCGCATCATCGACGGCGAGGCCAAGGGATTGTCCGATGATCTTGAGACGGCGCTCGCCGAAGGCAAGCCTGCCATGGAGATCATCAATTCCGACCTGCTGGCCGGTATGCGGGTGGTCGGAGAGCTCTTCGGGTCCGGTCAGATGCAGCTGCCGTTCGTGCTGCAGTCCGCCGAGGTGATGAAAGCCGCAGTCGCCCATCTGGAGCCACACCTGGAGAAGACCGATGCTCGCGGCAAAGGCACCATCGTGCTGGCAACCGTGAAAGGTGACGTTCACGACATCGGCAAGAACCTGGTCGACATCATCCTGACCAACAACGGCTACACCGTGGTGAATCTCGGTATCAAACAGCCGATCGGCACCATCATCGATGCGGCCGAAGAGCACCACGCCGACGCAATCGGCATGTCAGGGCTGCTGGTGAAGTCCACGGTGGTCATGAAGGAAAACCTGGAAGAGCTCAACCGGCGCGGCATTGCCACGGCGTATCCGGTCTTCCTCGGCGGAGCAGCGCTGACTCGCGCGTATGTCGAGCAAGACCTGCGGGAGGTGTTCGCGGGTGAGGTGCGCTACGCCCGGGACGCCTTTGAAGGGCTGCGCCTGATGGATGCGCTGATGGCGGTGAAGCGCGGTGAGGCGGGTGCCGCGCTGCCGGCTCCTCGGGAACGGCGGGTTAAGGCGCGCGGCGCAACCATGGTAGAGGGGCGGATCGAGACCGAAGCGCCGCGGCGTTCCGATGTGGCAGTCGACATCGACGTGCCAACGCCGCCGTTCTGGGGCGACCGGATTGTCAAAGGCATCTCGCTGGCAGATGTCGCGGCCTACCTCGACGAGCGCGCTACGTTCATGGGCCAATGGGGACTCAAGGGCACGCGAGCATATGAGCAAGGGGGGGCGACCTCCCTTGAACCCCCCGCCCGCTCGCGCGGTGACGGCGTGTCCTATGAGGAGCTCGTCGAAATCGAGGGCCGTCCTCGGCTGCGGGCCTGGCTTGACCGCATCCAGACCGACGCCATCGCAGAGTTCGCGGTGGTCTACGGTTACTGGCCGTGCTACAGCGACGGCAACGAGCTCGTCGTGCTCCGGCCGGGAGGCGACGCGTCCGACCCGGGCGCCGAGCTGCACCGCTACGACTTCCCGCGACAGACCCGTGGGCGCTTCCTCTGTCTCGCCGACTTCTTCCGTGATCGGCAGTTAGCCGAGCGC
>Ga0081455_10001468_pt1 | contig 29195 bp, 37 predicted proteins | sample TabmetS3T2R1_FD_70207 | JGI IMG/M metagenome (GOLD analysis project Ga0081455, IMG submission 70207) | Tabebuia heterophylla rhizosphere microbial communities from the University of Puerto Rico - S3T2R1 | ecosystem: Host-associated > Plants > Roots > Rhizosphere ... | reverse complement strand
GGATCGGCGCGGGCCTTGATCCTGTAGGACGTCCAGGCGGCGTTACGCGTTCCGCGGAACGCGAAGATCGCAAGCGTCCAAGCTGGGGTAAGGCCGACGATCCACTAGGATGATCTTAATCGGCGCAGTGAAGCCGCAGGTACGCCCGGCCGCCGCACAGCGAGAGGCCTGATGTTCCACGCCTACCTGGACGAGTCCGGCTCCGACGGCGTCCGCGACCCGAACACCTACCTGCTTGCCGCGTCCGTTTGCGAGCTTGCTCTGCCCGGGCCGCGGGAAGCCTTCTGTCGATCGCCGACGCAGCCTGCGGAGCGGTGACACGCGACCGGACAGGGGAGCCACGGTTCCTCGAGGCGATCTCGTCCCGTCTGACGATCATCTCGATCGTTGGCTGACAGCGCGAAGCCCCGGGCCCTGCCGTCCGGCGAGGAAATCCCGGGGCCCGCTTACGCGGGGATGGTCACGCCGATCATCCGGGCCGCGGCGCGCAGCGACGGGTCATCGCCGACGAGCACCGCGCCGCAGCCTTCGCAGTAATTCTGCCAGTTCAGGGTGTGCAGCTCGCACATCTCCCGGGCCCCGGCGACCAGCTCCAGCACGGCGGCCGGGCCGAACTCCACGAGCAATGCAGCGTTCGCCTCGCTGTTGTCGCCCTCATGGCTGACGACGGTGTAGCCATCGGCGTCGTAGACGTGCCCCGAGTCGAAGGGCGTCTCCCCGAGAGACCATGGGCTAGGGCTGGCCGCCCGCGCGAGCTGCTCCAGCTCGTCGCAGCGCGCCAGGATGGCCGCGCGCAGGTCAGTCACGGCGTCTCACCTCGATACCGAAGATCTCGCCGAGATGCCTCAGCGTTAGGCACGGAAGCGTGCTCTTGCAGAGCGAGCACCAGTCATCGCCCTCGAGCGGCCCGTGCAGGCCGACGATCGCCCTCGTTCCGGCCTCCAGGTCCTCCCACTCCGGCATCGCGGTCGAGCCGCCGGAGCCGTAGGGCGCCTCACTGCGGATGTCGTCACAGCGGGCCAACAGAGCTTCCCGAAGAAGATCACCCGAATCGGTCTCCCACTTCCCGGTGGCCGACCGGAACCTGCCCAGCTCAAACGACCGGCGCCGGGCGGTTTCGGCGACATCGGGGGCCGGGATCTCCTCAGCGCTCACCGGGTCGCCACCTCCAGAAAGCCAGCGGGGTTCGCCGCCGGGACGGCAGGGGGAAAGGTCTGGACGACGGGGCGGGGGGCTCGGCTGAGCAGGAGGGGTGCGAGGTCGGCACCGAGTCGACAGAAAGATGACCCGGCACGGCGGGCGCCGATCACACCGTCACCGCTGGTACCACGACGATCGGAAATGGGTCGAGCAACTGCGGCAGCGACGTGCCAAGCGCCTCTGCGAGCGCGAGCGCCTCGACCAACGAGAGATCGCGCTGTCCTGACTCGATACGGCAGATCGCGGACTCAGCGATTCCGCACCTGTCACCCAGTTCGCGCTGCGAGATCAGCCGCGCCTTTCGTATTGCCCGCAGCCGGTTCCGAATGACTCTGACAGTCTCGGCCGCCTCTCTCGTGTAGCCGCCCTCGTCAGCCATCCTCGCCATCCTTCGCGGCCGGCGGCCTGACCGGCATCTTCGCGCCGGGCTCGCGCGTGAACCACGCGGCGAACTCATTGAGCAGGGTGGACACGTCCTTACCGGGCGTCCGCGCCGCGGCCTCGCTGAATCGCCGTTTGCGGTCGTGCGTCATGCGGGCCTGGATCCGGCCCTCCGCTAGCTCCTTCGCCATGCCCACGATTGTGGCACGGATGTGCTCACTTGTCGGTGCCCGTTCGCGGGCGGTCGTCTGAGCGCTGGCGCACGCGCCCGGCCGCCCGCGCGCGCCCAGGCGCGGGCACGTGCGCCCAGGCGCGCCCGGGGGTCAGCGGTCGCCCGCGAACGGGGCCATATACGGGGAAAAATCCTGGCCCTCGCGGGAGGTGCGGTCTGGCACCCCAGGCGCGCGACCAAGATCACGTCAGCAAGATCGCGTCAGCAGAGTCGGACGTGTGCTGACGAACGCCCGACCAGCACTCACGGTGGCGAGCATGTGGGCAGCCAGCCGGGCGGCGCGCCGGGCTGACGTGGGTAAGACGGGGCAAATCAGGGCTTGCATGTGTGCACGTCTGTGAGTACGTTCGTCTCACACCCCGCCACCACGGCGGGCCCCACACACAGGAGAACACATGGACCCGCAGCCCGGCACCCTCACCCACGCGATCCGCGACGGCCTGGCCGACATTGACCGCCTGGCCGCCACCCGCAGGACGCGCACCGACCTGCCCGTCCTCGCCGCGAAGATCGCGGCTGCGGTCGGTCTCGCGATCATCACCTATCTGTACGGCACCATCGCCCTCGCCGAGATCCACGACTCGATCCGCCCCGCGCACACCACCACCGCGGCCGACGACCCGACCGGCGCGGCCTGCGGCGACGCGACCCCGGGCGTCCTGACCGCCGTCGCGATCAGCGACCCGGCCCGCTACGGCACCACACAGACCCGCTGCCGGCTCGTCACAGGCGACGTAGCGATCTACGCGCAGACCAACGCCGACGCGCTCGCCGAGATGTGCATGTCGGGTGTCGGGACCGTCGACCTGACCACCGACGCACCCACCGTCACCTGCCAGACCGCGGCCGCCGTGCCCGTCCGCACCCTGCCCGACGGCCGGACGCTGACCGGCTGGGACCTGGCATGTGAGCAGACCGGCGACACGCCCGCCGGCACTGTCACCCGCACCCTGCCCGACGGCCGCGTCCTGACCGGCGACCTGGCGTGTGAGCGCGACGACAGCTGACCGCACCCGCCCACCCGCCGCCGCCACCGGCACACCCACAGGAGCAGACATGACCGCCCAGATCGACATGGCCACGAACCCCGCCCGCTACGGCTACCGCTGGCCCGTGACCCTCCGCCACCACGGCCGCCTGACCGCCATCACCGGCACGCCCGGCGCGTTCGCGCTCGGCCGTGACACCGTCACCGCCGCCAGCTGCACATGCCGCCTCGGTGGCACAGGCTGCGAGCACTCCGCCGCCGCCCGCGTGCTCACCGGCCAGATCGCAGCCACGCCCGAGCCCATCCGCCCGGCCAGCCCGGTCAGCCTCCGCCACCCGAACCCGCGCCGCGCGGCCGACACCGCCCGCTTCCTGCGCGCCCTCGACACCCGCGAGCGCGACGCACGCACCGACGCCACCGAACGGCGCACCCCCGTGACCATGCTCATCACCGCATCCGACGGGATCACCTGGCAGGACGCGGCCGACGTCCGCCGCCGCATCGGACGCAACCGCCTGCCCGCCACCGTCACCGTCCTGCACACCGTCCTGCCCGGGCAGTACACGGCCGCCGACGCGCCACACTCACCCATCCGCCATCAGGCCGAGATGCAACAGCAGGACCGCGAGACACCCACCCCGACGACACTCACCCGCACCGAGGCCGCCGCCGCGCTCACCATCTCGCCCGACCGTGTCCGCCGCCTCGCCAAGACGGGCCGGCTCGACCTCGCCGCCGGCACCGACATCACGGCCGCGTCGGTCGAGCGCTACCGCCAGGAGCGCGCCGCCAACGTGACCCGCACCCGCGCCCAACTGCACACCGCCAGCGACGCCCGCCGCATCGCCGCCGCCGCCAAGGCCCAGAAGCAGGCCGCCGCACTGGAGCGCAAGGCCCGCAAGCTCCGCGAGGCGGCCAAGGCCACCCTCACCGGCTACGGCGCGGGCCTGCACGACGGCTGGCTGATCAGCCAGGGCCCGGCCGTGGACGTGGCCGCCCACACCCGCAGCGGCAGCTGGCACGCCACCCGCGCCGCCTGACCCACACAGCCCCGCCCGGACAGGCCGGCATGCGCCAGCCAGACGCGCACAGGGCACGCCACACTCACAGACACCACCCCTGACAGGAGCACACCATGTCCAACGCACCCGTCATCACCCTCGACGACATCCGCGCACTCTGGAACGGCACCACCCGCCGCATCGACATCGGCGACGGCGCCCACGTCACCACCGAAGACATCTCAGCACTCGCCGGACAGGCCGACGCAGGCGACATCAGCGACGAGGGCGAGCCCACGGACGAGTTCCTCACCGTCATCCAGCGGCAGATCACCGACGAAGCCCGCTCCCCGCAGGGCTGGGAGTCCCTCAGCCGCTAACCCACACCAGCCACGCACAGCCCCGGCCGCACCCAGCGGACCGGGGCTCACGTGCGTTCGAGGGCAGACACTGAGCGAGTGCCCAACATGGCCCTGAGCAGTCGCCCAACAGGCATGATCAGGGCATGCTGAGCGAGTGCCCAACCCCATGAGTCCCCAGAGAGGCGACGCCTCCCGGTGGGGCTCAGGGCCACCCAGATGCGGCAGCTTCGGACACCGGAACAAGGCCGGGAATCCGTGCGGCGCGGTCGTTCTCTCTGGCACGCGCTCGTGTAAGCACCACGCCGGCAAGGCCACGGCCGTAGTGCGCGCCGAGGTGGCGATCAAGCGGGCCGTGCTCGCGTGGGACGTCAGCCAACCCACAGTCGACCCCGGCGAGGCGCTGCTACGCCTGCTGACGGTCACGTTCACGCGGGCCCGGATGCTCGGGGACCTGCTACAGCGGGCCTACGACGCCGCCGAGACGCTGGCCCAGGCCGAGAGTGCGCTTGCGCTGGCCGCAGAGCTGACAGGCGACGCAGACGAGACCGAGGGCCGGGCCGCGGTCGCGGTCGACGCCGCGCGGTCGATGCTGGCCCAGGTGCTGGCGACCGGTGGTGTGGCTGCGCTGGTTGGGCGTACGCGCGCGGGTGATGGCAGCGGCGGCACGGTAGAGACCGGTGAGCAGGTGCGTGCGCTGGCTGCGCTTGAGCAGTCGGAGCGGAAGCTGGCCGCCGACCTGGCGGCCAAGGCCGTGGCTGCGGGCATCGCCGAACGTCAGGTGCGTCTGGCTGAGCGGCAGGCCGATCTGATGGTGGCGGTGGTGGCTGCGTCGCTGCGCGCTCTCGGGCAGAACCCGGATGATGATCGGGTGGCCAGGGTGGTGGAGGCGCAGATGCTGGCGTTGCCGAGTGGGTGAATATAGGCCCTGACCTGGGCTTATGTGTGCTTTCGCCTGAGATCATTAGGTGTGTCCCAGACTGCTCAGGCCCTGACCAGGCGCTGCGTCCATTGTGGCGAGCACAAGATCATCAGAGCCTTCCGCGCTGGCCCGCGCGGGCTCCGGTCCGAGTGTCGGGCCTGCGGCGTGGCCCGCAGCTGCGGGCAGCCGGTCCCGCCAGCGCCGACGCGCTCATGCACTCGCTGCGGCCAGGACAAGCCGCTGGCCGAGTACAAGCCTGTGGGACACCACCGGTGGCACACGCAGTGCATGGAGTGCACGCGCGAGCTCCAGCGCGAGCGGTACCGCGACCGTGACGGCCACGCAGCCATGATCGCTTCCCACCGCCGCCGCCGGTACGGCCTGACGTCCGAGGCGTATGACGCCCTGATGCTGGCCCAAGCTGGCGGATGCGCGGTGTGCGGTGTCGAGCTGGCCAGTCTGCGGCAGCGTGAGGTGCATGTGGACCACGACCACGCCACTGGCCGCGTGCGTGGGTTGCTGTGCCATCCGTGCAACGTTCGGGTGGTGCCCGTCGCCGAGGGCAGGTTCGTGACGCCCGAGCTGTTGGCACGTGCGGCCGAGTACCTGCGGCGCAGTCGGCAGTAGCTGAGCGTAGCCGAGTCATACGCGCCATAAGGCCCGTTTATCGCGCCCTAGACATCGGGCAAAGCGGACACCGGCACTGACGGGTGAACCACTGCCGACGCTGGCCCATGCCCGGTCCGGCACTGCCGCACCTGCCAGCCGGGGCAAGGGCGCACCGAGGGCCAGGCGGCCGGGCTCGGTGGCCACCGGCCGCGGCGGCCAGCCTGCCCACTCGGCGACGGCCAGCCACCTGCCCATGCCCTGCCCCTGCCGCCCGGTGGCCTGCCTGCCCCGTGGCGTTCGCTGCCTCGCTCGCTGGCTGTCGTGCTGTCACACGAGCACTCGCGCATGTGATGTGCGTCACGCGCATACGGGCGGGTGCATACCCGGGGGGGTACCCCCGAAAACGATCAAGGGGAGCTGGCGCGACCCCCTCGCGCAATTCCCCCCGCCGTCCTTCCCCATCAGGCAAGATCAACACTCACTGTCTGTGACATCCACCGGTTCGACCCCTCCGAGAGCGCGCGGCGGCCCTGAGAGGCCCCGGGAAGCCCCAGATCCCCCCAGGTCCAGACCGAGAGGCGCGGAAGCCCTGTTCGGCGCCTCTGGGGCGGTCTGGGGCCCGTTCCGGCGGCCGGCGTCGCCAATCGCCGGGTCTGCTCGTTTCCGGATGGGATTTTGACCCCCACCCCCGTTCGTGGCTCGTCGGGACGTCGAGCGGGTCGTGTCGGCGTGCTGTGTCGGAGGGGGCGGTGGGGGTGGTTTTTATGTACTGCCTATGAACTGCCGTCAGGCGCGCACGCGCGCCTGAGTGGATTCCGTGCGGAGTCCGGGCGGATTCCGGTGGGAGTCCGGGCGGAATCCTGGCGGAAGCTGCGCGGAACGTGTGCGGCTGCTGTCCGCGTGGACGTTCGCGGGTCTGTGACCTGCATGTTTGCTGCGATCTGCGTCCGAGCGGAGGTGTCGTGACGCGTGTCCGCGGTGGCGTCCAGACGGTGCTCGTGGACGTCGGTTCGCGTCGTCCGCGAGGTGCTGGTGCGCGTCGCGTGTCGTCGTCGTGCGCATCGCGTTCGCACGCTGCGCGCACCCTTCCGGAGGCTTCCGCGCGGAACTCCGCAGGATTCCGTCCGGAGTCCGGCCGGAAGCCGCGCGGAAGCCGTACGGACGCCGCGCGGAGGGTGCGCGGCGCGGATCCGGGGCTGGCTGGGTGTCGGGTCCGCGGGCCGGACGATGTGGACGGAGAGTGACAGATCTCGGGTGGGAGGATGGGGGCATGGCGCGTCTTCTCGCCGATCTACCGGCCGCGGTCCTCAGGGAGGCGCCGGGCGCCGTGCTGTGTTGCCCGGTCTGCGGCTCGGAGGCAACCGGCCGAGTTGGTCATGGCTACGAGCAGCCGGCATGCCCCAGGGGTCATGAACCCTGGACGGAGCTGTGGGAGCGGGCCCCGTGGTTGGCGTCGCGGCCGTTCGCGCGGCGCGGGCCGTTCGGCTGGTTCCTCGATCCCGGCCCGGACGTGTCGCCGGTCTCCTGCGTCGTCCCGTGGATGCCGGGCACCCGGTTCGGTTCGTGCGCCCGGGACGGTTCGGGCGGGATGGGAGTGCGGCTGCCGGCCCGGCTGCGGCGAGCGGCACGCGGAAAGGCCTTGGCGCGGTAGATACCCGTACCCGGTATGGGTCACGATGTCGGCATGGAGCTTCCGGACGCCGGTCGGCAGGCCGATCTGATGTGTGAGGTCCTCGCGGGCGCGATGCGCCGGCTGGGCATAGACAACGAGGACGGCGAGCGTGCAGTGCTCGCCGTCCTCGAATCGTCGGATGAACTGCCCGACTAGGGTTCGCCGCCCTCCGCGACCAGCAGCACCACGAGCCGCGCGAGCTGGTCGGGCGTCATGTGCCGCTTGAGGGCCGCCGCGACCGACTCTGGCCGCCCGACGGGCACGGACACGGTCCGCGGCCGGTAGCCGGCGCGGACCATCGCCCCATGCGCGGACAGCCGGCCCGCGAGGACCTCGGCCCGCAGCTCGGCCGCCTCCGTGTTCCCGGCGTCGGCTTCCTTGCGGAGACGACGGAGGGCCTTGGCCTCGGAATTGCCGGTCGGGTGGGTCGTCACAATGTCCCGGCCCTCACCGTGCTGGTTCATTCCCACCGGGTTTTGTAGCTCGCGGTCGAGCATGTCCAACGCGGCCGGGTCATCCGCGACCACCCGCCGGATCAGGTCGACGGTCACACCCAAGCCCTTCAGCATCGGCATCGTCACGAAGTCCGCGAACCGCTCGTGCGCGACGTGCTCGCCGCGGGTGGTCGTGAACTCCCGCCACGAACCGTCCGCGAGAATGCCCTTCACGCCGTCGACCACGGTCGTCAGCCGTGTGTCCGTCGACTGGAGCGCTGACCCGATGGCTCCGATACGGCTTCCACGTGCGGCGAAGTTCGGCGCGCTCATACCTCACCGAGCCATTTGGCGAGCAGGTCCCGCACGGCCTCAAGCTGCGGGATGTCGCACTGGTCGCGCGGCGGGAATCCCGCCTTCCGAACCGCGACGTTGATCTCCTTGTAGGTCGCGCCAGAGCGATGCGCGACGCGCCCTGAGAGAGACTTGATCTCTCCGCGCAGCTGGTCCTCATACCGGTGGCGCGGCGTGACCTTGGCCTTGGGCTCTGGAGTGACGGCGGGCTGCTCGGCGCCCCGGTAGTCCGCGAGGAACCGCGCCATCTTGACGGCGTCGCGCGCCGCGAACCCGTATTCGGCGCACTTGCGCGCTGCCTCGTCCATCTCCGGCTGGCCGAACCCCTGGCCGGCGAAGATGGACTCCTCGAACGTCGCTTCGGAGGCCGACAGCGGTTCCCAGAGGTCCAGTCGTCCCTGACCTTCCCCGTCGCCATCGTTCCTGCTGTTCTCGTACTCCTTATGGGCAGCCTCGACCTCATGGCGCAGCTCGTCCTCGATCTCCCGGCAGTGGGTTGTCAGCTTGCTCACCGCGGGTACGAAGATGGAGGCGGTCAGATCCTCGTCTGGCCTGACGCGGACGAAGCGGCCGACGACCTGACGGAAGAACAACGGCGTCGCCGCGCGGGTGGCGTACACACCGACGGCCAGTCGCGGGATGTCGACACCCTCGCTGACCATCTTCACGGCGACGATCCACCTCGTTCGGCTTTCGCGGAACCGGTCGATCTCCGCCTTGGCGCCGGGAACATCGTCGTGGACGACGGTCGGACGTTCTCCTGTGATCTTGGCCAGTACGGACGCCCACGTGTCGGCGTGCCACTTGTTGTCCGCTACCACCAGTCCGGCCGCGTCGGGTACCTCGGTGCGGATCTCGTCGAGTTCGGCGGCGGCACGTCGCAGGAGGGCCGGCATCCAGTCGTTTCCAGGCTTGAGCGCGGAGTCGAGCGCGGCGACCGCCGTGGCGTCGTCTGTGAGCGAGCCTTCGAGGACATGCCCGCAGTCGACCCACCGGGCCTCGCCGTCATAGGCATGGAAGACGACCCGGCGACAGACACCCTCAGCCGTGGCGCGGCCATATTCGTATTCGTAGTCGACTCGGACCTTCGATTTCCCGTCGGCGCCGGGAGGCTGGTATTCGACGAACGGGATCGCGTTGGAGTCCGAGCGCCACGGCGTTCCGGTCAGGCCGAGCCGCCGTGCGGCCGGCTCGAATGCCTCACGCAGCCCTTCGCCCCACGCCCGATTTTCGCCAGCATGGTGGATCTCGTCGAAGACGGCCAGCGTCGGATGGCGCCCCACATCGCGGCGGACCAGAGTCGGCATCGTCCCGCGGGCCATCTGCTGGTAGGTCACCACGTAGCCGTCATAGCCCGCCTTGCCGATGTCGCTGGCATCCTCGACCGGGCACAGGTCGACGATGCCCGCGGCTGTATCAGCCCACTGGCGGCGAAGCGCATCGGTCGGGACGACGACCACGACGCGCCGGATAACGCCGGCCGCGCGCAGGCTCTGGACGACGAACAGGGCGAACCGGGTCTTGCCGGCGCCCGGGGTAGCGCAGGCGAGCCAGTCGCGGCGAGCCTGGGCGAGGTACTGATCGAGCGCTTCCGCCTGCCAGCCGCGAGGGGTGTTCACGCCGGCTCCTTTGGTGAGGTTGCAGTTCGGGCACAGGGCCTGCCCGTTGACGACGTCGGTCGGTCCTCCGTGGGCATGCGGCTGCACATGGTCGGCATGCCAGCCGGGCTGTAGTTCGGTCCCGCACTCGGCGCAATGGCCGTCGGCGGCGAGATAGAGCGCGGCGCGCTCGCGGGCGTTGAAACGGCGGCGCTCATCCTGTGGCGCCGGGCCGGGAAAGGTAGCGTTGGGCACGCGACTTGCCTCCCTTGAAGGCGGTCGAAGTGGCCGGGTAGCGGCGTGTCCAGCGCCGCCCCGGCTGCGTACATGACCATTATGGCACCCGGTGCCACAATCGGCGCATGTCGGAGATCGCCCCGTTCGGGTTCACCGCGGTGGGCACCCCCGTGCCGCAGGGCTCGAAGACGCGGACACGCTGGTCGATCCGCGACGACAACGCCGACCGGCTGAAGCCGTGGCGCGAGACCGTCACCGGGGCGGCGCTCGACGTCGTGACCGCGCGGGGTGGCGGCCCGGTGTTCCCGCGCGGCGTGCCGGTGGTCGTGTCGTTCCGGTTCTTCTTCCCGCCGACCGTCGCCGCGGAGAAGGCCCGCAAGAAGGGCATTCGGACGGTGCCGGCGGCACGTCCCGACTGGGACAAGATCGCCAGGAGTGTCGGGGACTCGATGACCGATGCGCAGGTGTGGGCCGATGACGGGCAGGTCGCGGCCGGGTTTGTGTCGAAGGCGTGGGCGTTCGGCCGGCCGCCGGGCGTGGACGTCACCGTGACCTGTTGGACGGCCGATGCCCCCTGGCTGGCCGCGCCAGCACTCGAGGTGGCCGGGTGACGTCTGGGGATCTGCTCGCCGCCCGCTGGCGGGCCCGCTCCGGCGGCGCCCCGACGATCGCCGACCCGACCCCGGGCGCCCTCGCGAAGCGGCTGACGCAGGGCCGGGAGATGCAGGCCCCGCACCTGGACCTGATCGACGCCGCGTTCGCGCAGATCGACACGGGCGACATCGACCGGCTCATGGTGCTGATGCCGCCGCGGCGCGGAAAGTCGAGGCGCGTGTCCCGCTGGGGGATGTTGTGGTGGATGGCCCGCCATCCCGACCGCCGCGGCGTGCTCGCGTCCTACGGGTCGTCGCTCGCCGAGGAACATGGCCGCTGGATCCGCGACACGATCCAGGGCACGCCGGAGCTCGGGCTGCGGCTGCGCGGCGGGTCGCGGGCGGCGGATCACTTCGATTTCGCGGGCCGCGACGGCGGGTTCGTGGCGGTTGGTGTCGGCGGTGGGCTGACCGGTAAAGGTGCGGACCTGCTCGTCGTGGACGACCCGGTGCGGGACCGCGAGGAAGCCGACTCGGAGACGATGCGCCGCAAGACGTGGGAGTGGTGGACCGACGTCGCCACAACCCGGCTGCATCCGGGCGCCTCCGTGATCTTGGTAATGACTCGCTGGCACGAAGACGATCTCGGCGGGCGGCTGCTCGCCCAGGAACGCGACCAGTGGCACGTCCTGTCGCTGCCCGAGCTCGCCGAATCCGCCGACGACCTGCTCGGCCGAGAGCTCGGCCAGCCGCTGTGGCCGGCGCGCTACTCCCTTGAGGACGACCTGCGGACACGAACCGCGATCGGCGGCCGGGCGTGGAACGCGCTGTACCAGCAGCGGCCGGCGCCTCCCGACGGTGCGGTGTTCCGCCGCGGCTGGCTGCGCTACATCCAGCCACGCGACTTCGGCCCGCTCGGCCTCGTCGCCGTCTCCGTCGACCCTGCCGTCTCCGACGGCGCCGCGGCCGACGACACGGGCATCGTCGTCTCGGCCCGCGGCACCGGGCCGCATGAACAGGACGTCCTCGTTCTCGCCGATGCGACGACGCACGGCACGCCGGCGCAGTGGGGCCGGGCCGCCTGCATGGCCGCGCTGCGGTGGGAGGCACAAGCCCTTGTGGTCGAAGACAACCAGGGCGGCCAGATGTGCTCGTTCGTCCTGCGGACCGCCTGGGCGGCGTTGGAGGCCGAAGGGCGGGCGGCGGGCTGCGCGATGCCGGCGATCGTCCGCATCCGGTCGCGGGACGGGAAACGGGCCCGCGCCGAACCGGTCGCCGCGCTGTACGAAGCCGGCCGGATCTGGCACGCCGCGGAGCACGCCGACCTGGAAGGCCAGATGCTCGGCTGGGCTGGCGGCGGTTCGTCGCCCGACCGGTTGGACGCGATGGTCGCCGGGGTGTCGTGGCTGCTGCGGCTCGGCCGGCAGTCCGGGCAGGCGGGGAAGGTCGTTGACCTGCGTCTCGCCGCGCGCTGACCTTTTTCGGCACTCGGTGCCACAATAGGGCCGGAGATCGTCGGGAGGTGGCCGGTTGGGCGCGGTAGGCGTGGCACGGCGGCTCGTCGTCGACGCCTGGTCGTCGCTGTCCCACAAACAGGCGATCGGCGACGGCCTCACCCCTGTCGGGTCGCGGGCCTGGGCGCCGCCGATGTGGGCCGGCCTGGAGAACCATCGCCGGCTGATGGCCTACCACCTGCTCGAGTCCTACGACCGGAGCATGGCCCGCCGCTTCCGCGAGGCGATGGGCTACCTCGAGCAGCGGACGATCCGCGAGTACGGCGACGCGCACATGCTCAACAGGTCGGTGTTGTCGTCGGTGCTCGGCGCCACGCAGGCGCTTGTGGTGCCCGGGGCGACGCCGGCCGACGGGCAGGAGAACGCGCAGCTCGCCGCCGCGCAGGACTGGTACCGGCAGTGGTGGGACGACGAGCGGGGCCCGCTGAAGCAGCGGCGGACCGAACGGCGCGCGGTCAAGCTGGGCAACGGGATCCTGACGCTCGGCTGGGATCCGGCCGCCGGCCGCGTTCGGCTGCGGGACTACGACCCGGGCTGGTATTTCCCGGCCTGGCGGCCCGGCGACGAGGAGTTCCCCTCACGGGTGCATCTGGCCTGGGAGATTCCCGACCCGGTGACGGGTGTCGCCGAGTCGGTGCGGCGGATCACTTTCGATCTGCGCGATGCCGACGACGGCGTCGAACGGACCTATCCGTGGCGTCAGGGGCGGACGCTTCAGACCTGCTATCTGACCGACGCGACGTTCCCGCTGAAGGACTTCACCGGCTCGGACGTCGACGAGCTCGACGAGCGGACCGCGGTCTACCGCGAGGACGCCGACGGGCCGGTGAAGGACCGGGACCTTCGGATCGACTTCGTGCCGGTCGTGAACGTGGCGAACACGGTCGACGACGGCGACGGCTGGGGTGAGCCGACCGTGGCATCGGTCGCGCAGATCCTCGACGACCTGTCGGAGACCGACACGAACCTGCAGAAGGCGGCATCCACGTCGGCCGCGCCGGTGATGTTCGTGTCCGGGGCGGCGCTGTCCGGCGGGCGGATCGCCTACGAACCAGGCATGATCTTCGAGGCTGGCGACGGGTCGGCGACGCTGCTGGACACGTCGCGCTCGCTCGACGCGCTGCTGAAGGCCGCGGACTCGCTGCTCGACCGGCTCGCCGTCAACGCCCGGGTGCCGGCGTCGGTGCTCGGCCGCGTCTCCCCCGCCGAGGTGCCGTCCGGGATCGCGCTGGCCCTGTCGTTCGGCCCGCTGGCCGCGCTCGTCGCCGACATGCGCCTTGCCCGCGCCGAGAAATACAGGCTCATCTACCGCTTCGCCCGCCGGATCGCCCTGGTTAACCAGGCGCCCGACGTGCCGGCCTCCGATGCGCCGTGCGACATGGTGTTCGGCCCCTACCTGCCGCAGGATCGGCAGGCCGCCGTCGCCGCGGTCCGCGAACTGCTCGGCACGGCCGGCGAACCGCCGGCGATCTCGCTGGAAACGGCGATCTCGATGCTCGTCGCCGCGGGCCTGCCTGTCGACGACGCGAAGGCGGAGGTTGCGCTGATCCGGCGCACCAACTACCTGGCCGCCGTCCAGTTCTCCGACGCGACCGGCGACGCCGAGGCGGTCCGCGAGCTGCTGCGCGACGGCGAGCTTCCCGCGCTGGCCGGGCCGCCGCCGGAACCTCCCGCGCAGCCCACTCCGATTCCGCCGGCCCCGCCGGCTGCCACCCCGCCGGCCCCGGCCGGCCAGCCCGACCAGGGAGCCCAGCAGTGACCGACCCCGACATCCCCACTGAGCCGGCCGGCGGCCCCGCGGAGAAGACGTTCACCCAGGCCGACCTTGACCGGATCGTGACCCGCGAGAAGGCGGCGGCATCCCGCTCGGCAGCGTCGCAGCTCGCCGAGTCGCTCGGCATGTCCGTCGACGACGCGAAGAAGCTGCTCGCCGAGCACGCCGCCGCGCAGGACGCCGCGAAGACGCAGGCGCAGCGCGACGCCGAAGCGCTCACCGCCGCCCGCGCCGAGGCCGACCGGGCGAAGGGAGAGGTCACGGCCGCGCGGCACGCGGTCGCCGTCGAACGGGAGCTCGTCCGCGCGGGCCTGGTGCTACCCGACGACGCGGCCGAACGGGACGATGCGCTGACGCAGGCCGCCGCCCTGGTCTCCGCCGATCAGGGTGCCGATGGGGCGGCGATCGCCGCGGCGGTGAAGGCGACGAAGAAGCGTTGGCCGGGCCTGTTCGCGGCCCCGTCGAAAGCCGGCTCCGGTGACCCCGGGCCGGGCCCGCGGGGCGCCGGCCACGGCGCGGGGCCGACCGGGCTGGAAGCGGGGAAGGCGATGGCCCGGGCGGCGGCCGGGCAGCGCAGTGGCACGCCGAGGATCGTCGGCGGCCGGATCGTCTTCGATCGGGGCTGACCTCGTGCTTTACTGATCGGAAGCCACCCGGGGCTATCCGGGGTCACGGACCCGTCCGACACGGGGCGCAGAACGGTTTGCGTCTCGGAGGACGCGCGTGGCTCTCAACCCGGTCTCCACGACCTTCGCCAAGGGCGAAGACCTGTCGTGGCTCCGTTCCGAATACGGCACCGAACACGGCGGCCTGTCGATCACCCTCGACTACTCGCTGTTCGGATCGACGCCGTTCCCCGGCCTGATCGTCAAGTCCGGGACCGTGCTAGGCAAGGTCACCGCGTCGGGCAAATACGGCCCATACAAGAGCGACGCCTCCGACGGCACGCAGCTGCCCGTCGGGTTCCTGCTCGGCACGATCGACCTGACCGACGGCAACCGTGTCACGGCCGGCACCGACCAGTCGGCGTCGCTGCTGATGCGCGGCGTCGTCATCTCAGGCAAGGTCCCGCAGGGAACTGGCAGCTCGGCGACCACGCCTGGCGCGCTCGACTCGACCGCGACGACCTACCCGACCGACCTCACCGCCGTCTCGGCTGTTGAGGCCGCGGTCATGCAGTTCCTGGCGCGATTCACGGTGGTGGCTTCCTGATGAGCCTGCTCTACGACGCCATCCCACTGGCGCAGGTCACCGGGTATGCCCGGGACACGTTCAACCTCGAGATGGAGCGGAACAACTGGGATCTGCTCAACGCCCTCGTCCCGGTCATCGAAACCGACCAGACGGAGCTTGAGGCTGTTCTCGGGAGCCTCCTCGACGAGTCCGAGGCGAAGATCCGCGCCTGGGATTCCGAGTCGGAGATCCGCGGCCGGCAGGGCATCACCAAGTCGAAGTTCGAGCTCGCGCCGATCTCGGTGAAGTACCCGATCGGCGAGAAGGAGACGCTCGACATCGCCCGCATCCGGGCGATCACTGGTGACGGCTCGCTGATCGTCAACTCGATCTATGCGGACGCCGAGCGGGGTGCCCGGGCGATCGCCGGGCGGGTGAACCGTCTGCGCGCCGACGCGCTTTTCAACGCGGCGATCACGCTGACGGAGACGCAGGACCGGGTCATCCAGTCGGTCAGCTACGGCCGGACCGGCGGTCACACGGTCACCGCGTCGGTGCTGTGGACCGCGGCGAACGCCTCCACCTCGGTGCCGATCACGGACCTTCAGAGCTGGGTGTCGACGTACATCACGACCAACGGCTTCCCGCCGGCCGCGATCGTCGGCTCGTCGAAGGCGCTGGCCGGGGCGTTGGCGTCGAACCAGATCAAGTCCATGCTGAACGTCCCGTCTGGTGTGCCGGTCACCGTGGCCGGGTTCGCTGGGCTGCTGGAGGCTTATGGCCTGCCGCCGTTCGTCACCTTCGACTCGATGACCCGGCGTGCGGGCACGGCGACCAGGCTGACCGTCGACACGGCGATCCTGATGGTCGGCGCGCTCGACCAGCCGGCCGGGCATCTGTACGTCGGCCCGACCGTGGAGGCCCGTGACCTCGTCGAGCGGGGCATCATCGGCGGCGACGGCATCCCCGGCCTGTCGGTCGCGGTGTGGGAGACCCCGGACCCGTACCGGAAGTGGACGCGGGTCAACGCGACTGCTTTCCCATGGATGCACGCGCCGAACTACACGTTTCTGGCGACGGTGACGTCCTGATGGCGGCCCGGAAGCCGGCGCCCGCGAAGGCGGGCGCGGACCGCGGTGTCCTCGCGGCGAATGTGCAGATCCACGGCGCCGGCCCGAACGGCGAGTCGGTCTGGTACGGGCCGTCGTACCCGGAGAACGGCGAACCGCCGGCCGAGCTCGCCGCGAAGCTGCCGGTGCATGTCTGGGACGCCCAGAAGGTGTGGCCGACTGCGCAGGACGCCGCCGCTGTCGGTCTGGCCTGGGAGGCAACCGGGCCGCCCAAGCCGGCCGCCGGGAGCGGGGATGGAGAGGACGGCTCCGATGGCAACTCGTAGGCGCCTCGCGCAGGCCGGCGCAAGCCAGGTCACCGCGCCGACGTCGATGCCCGCGGGCCGCGTCCGGACCGGTGTGACAACCCAGGCGAACGCGCCGCAGGCGGGTGCGATCGGACGGTCCCGTAGCCGTCCGCTGGCGCCGTCGGGTGGCGAGCTTGCCCGGCTCGGCGCCGACCAGTCGCCGTCGCGCGGCGAGGCGGCGGCGCTCGCCGCGCTGCGGACCGAACTCGGCGGCTGAGCCGGTCCTCACAGCCGTGGGCCGGCCCCGGGCCAGGGGTGGCAGTGGGGCCGGCCCACTCACACATCTAGGGGTGCGCGTTGGCGCGGCGGATGTTCCCCGACGACAGGTTGACCTACAGCCTGGCGTCGCTGTATTTGGCCTTTGTGCCGCCGGGGACGCCGGTGCTGGTGTTCTCCGACAGTGCGGGCACGGTGCCGGCCGATGTGCTGCGTGAGGACGGGACGGCGGTCACCGAGCTCGACCCGCTGACCGTCGACGCCTACTCGCGGGTGCCGCTGTTCCAGGGTCCTGATGACGACTCGGACACGCTGTGGGTCCGGGTGTCGGGCGGGCTGCCGATTGCGGTGTATGCGCGGGCCGATGACCGGTTGGACGCGTTGGAGACGGTGACCGCGAGCCTCAGCCTGGCGGATGATACGGCGGCGCTCGCGGCGCCGACGCCCGGTGTGTCCGCGTTCGCCCGGCTGATCGTCGCCGCGCTCGCCGATCAGCCGGGGCTGCTGGTCCGGTCGAATCCTGGCGACACGGGCGGCACGGAGCCGTTCACGGTCGAGGACGGCTTCGGCAACAAGATCCTGGTTGTCGGGAACTTCGGCGGCCTGTGGCTGAACGACCATTTCAAGATCGGTCACACGCTGGCTGTCGGAGTCGATCCGAACCAGTGGTTCGACATCTACGGCTACCGCATCCAGAACGGGCTGGCCGAGTTCGCCTGGCCGGGGCCGCCGGGGAACATGCTCAGCTTCGCGGATGCCTGCCAGGAGGTGTTCGAGGGGACGCGGGCGGGCTCGGCGGGAGGCTGGGCGGTGGCGTTCGGTGCTGCCGGTGTGCCGGTCGTCGAGACGGGTCTTCCGTCGGGCATGGGCTATGCGGTGGAGCTGACGGCGTCGAGCACGAACATGTCGGCGGGTACGGCGTCGGGGGTGTTCGCCTATCCGGTGACGGCTGGCGGAACGTACAGCGCGGTCATCTATGCGAAGGCTGTCGGTACCGCGAGGTCCCCGCAGGTCGGCATGCAGTGGTGGAACTCGTCGGCCGGGTTCATTTCGACGACGGTCGGTTCGGCGGTCGCGACGAACACGAGCACCTACACGAAGCTGACGTCCGGTGCGTTGACGGCGCCGGCCGGGGCGGCGTTCGGGGCGCCCTGCGTGGTGTGGCCGACGACCGTCGCCGGGGAGCGGCATCGGATCTCGTCGGCGGCGATCTACCCGTCGGTGGAGACCGAGTTCTCGCCGCCGTTCGTGGTGCAGCCCTACCCGTCGGGCGGGCAGGCGAAGGCTGGGGACAAATGGCGTCGGTCGTCGTCGCCGGCCGATCCGAACAAGCGTGATTACGTCTGCACGACCGGCGGTCTGCCGCATCAGCAGGTGTGGGTCTCGGCCGGTTCGGCTCCGCTGTCGTCGGCGACTCCGCAGGCTGTCGGCTCGTCGGGCGCGGTTGGCACGTCGACGTCGGCCGCCCGGGATGACCATGTGCATCCCGGGCTCCAGCTCGCCTCGACGTCGCCGGTCGCTGACGCGGCCACGGCGGCTGTCGGTTCGGGGACTACTGCGGCGAAGTCTGATCATGCGCACCCGGCGGCGTCGCTTCAGGTGTCTGGTTCGGCGGCGTCGGTGGCATCGTCGGGCACGATTTCGACGTCGGGGCTTGGTGTGTCGCGGGTGACGACGTCGGGCGCGGTCACGGGTGTGATCGTCCAGTCAGGCACGGTGTCGGGCCAGCAGGTGCTGGTCGTCAACGAGTCGGCGAATACGATCACGATGGCCGCGTCGGGCACGTCGCATGTCGCCGACGGGACGTCGGATGTCATCGCGGCGACTACCGCGCGGCTGTTCGTGTGGGATGGCGGCACTTCGCTGTGGTATCGGGCGGCGTGAGATGGCGATTCCTTCCGGTGGCGCGCCGGTGAACAGCGTCGATGACCGCCTGTCGGCTCTGGAGAGTCTTGTTCCGGCCGGCTGGGGGACGGTGTGGCGTGCGGCCCGTGGTCGGGCCGCGGCGGGCATTGGGCAGGCGCGGCTCCATGTTCTCGGCGCGAGCGTCGCCCGCGGCTTCTATGCGACGGATCTGGAGTCGACGGGCTGGGTTTCGCTGGTCCGGTCGGGTCTCCAGTCGGCCTATGGCGACGGTGGGAGCGGCTTCCGGGGTGTGTTCGACTCGGCGCTGTTCTTGGATGCGGCGGACGGGAACACGCAGAAGTCGTCGTACTACGGCGGCAAGGCGAACAATCTGTGGACGGTCGCCGGCTCCGGCTGGGCGAACATCAACTATGTGTCGGGGCCGACGGGCCGCGACGCGATCATCACGAACCATGCGGGTGACACGGCGTCGATCCAGGTGCGCGGCACAACGGTTTCGATCTACACGCTCGACGCGGGTGCCGGTGTTGGTAGCTGGACGTATCAGGTCGACGGCGGCGCCGCGACGACGATCAACGCGCCGGCTGTGTTCGGTGCGCGTAAGACGACGATCACAGGGCTGGCGGCGGGGACTCACACGGTCCTGCTGACGAGCGTGTCGGGCTATCTGATGGTCTGCGGTGTGTCCGGCGAGAACAACGCTGGTGTCATCGTGAACAACCTCGCCAAGTCGGGCACGGACGGCTCCCAGTGGAACGGCACGGACGGGCCGCCGGTCTCGGCGGACTGGGCTGGTGGCGTGTCCTATCCGGCCGACCTGGTGATCTGGAACCTGTCCGAGAACGAGGTCGCGACCGGAGCTGTCAGCGTCGACACGGCGGTGCTGAACGCGCGGCTGTTCTTCGACCGGATCCGCGACAACGCGACCGTGAACGGCCTCGTCGACCTCGCGGTCGTCCTGGACCACGCCGGTACCTACGACTCGGGCGGCCACCATTGGCATGAGCTGGGGGCGAAGCTGCGCGCGCTGGCGGCGAGCTACAGCGCGGCGTTCGTCGACCTGTGGGCGGCCGGCCTGAACTCGTGGAACTACTGGAACTCGCTGGGCTACTGGGGGAATTCGGCGAACCCGGCGGTCAGCGGGACCGATTTCGTGCATCCGTCGAATACGGGGCATGCGTTCATCGCTCGGAGGGTGCTCGATGTGCTCACGTCCTGACGGGCTGGTGTTGCGATGACGCGGGCCACTTTCCCCGATCCGGCGGACCGGTTGGCCTATCGGGCTGGAACGGTGAGCCTTGGCCCGGTGGCCTTGGCGACTGCGGTCGCGGTCTTCACGGACGACGGTGGGACCGTCGCGGCGGATGTGCGGCACGACGACGGGTCGGCGGTGTCTGACGATGCGCCACTCGGGGTTGTTGCCGGGTCGCTGCTGCCCCGTTTCCAGGGTCCGGATGGGTGGACAGGCCGTCTGTGGGTGCGTATCGGTGGCGGCGATCCGTGGCCTGTGCGCCCGGATCTGGATCTTGGTGGGGCGGCGTCGGGTTCGCTGCTCGCGGCGAATGACCTGTCGGATCTGGCGGATGCCAGTACCGCTCGCGCCAACCTTGGCTTGGGGTCGGCCGCGACCCATCCGGCGGGCGATTTCGACTCGGCCGGGTCGGCGTCGGCGGCTCAGGCCGCGTCGTTGCAGAAGTCGGCGAACCTCTCCGATGTGGCGAACGCGGCCACGGCTCGGACGAATCTGGGGCTGGGGTCGTCCGCTACTCAGGCTTCGTCGGCGTTCGACGCTGCGGGTGCTGCCGCTGCCGCGCAGGCTGCCTCTCAGCCTCTCGATTCGGATCTGACCGCGATCGGTGGGCTGAGCCCGGCGGACGGGGATGTGATCCAGCGGGTTTCGGGCTCGTGGCTCAACCGCACGATGGCGCAGCTCAAGACAGCGCTTGGCCTGACGAAGAGCGATGTCGGCCTGGGCAACGTCGATAACACGTCCGACGCGAGCAAGCCGATCAGCACGGCGACGCAAACAGCGCTCGACGGTAAACAGCCGCTCGACAGCGATCTGACGACCATCGCGGGCCTGACGGCGTCCGGCTCTGCGGTGATCCAAGAGTCCGGGGGGGCGTGGGCGGCGCGGACCCCTGCCCAGGTGAAGACCTCACTGTCGCTGGTCAAGGCGGATGTCGGTCTGGGTTCCGTCGACAACACGGCCGACACGGCCAAGCCGGTGTCCACGGCGCAGCAGTCGGCGTTGGACGGCAAGGTGTCTCTGGCCACCGTCGACGCCAAGGGCGACATTCTGGTAGGGACGGCCGACAACACGGTTAGCCGTCTTGGTGTGGGCGCCGACGGCACCGTGCCCCGCGCGTCTTCGGCCGCTGCGGCTGGTATCGCGTGGGGCGCGGTCACCGAGATCCGCGAATACACATCATCGGCCGGTCCGCTCTCCACGCCGACCGGGATTCTCGGCGCGTTCGTCACGGTGATCCAGGCGGGTTCGGGCGGCGGATCGGGGCGCAGAGGCGCCGCGGGAACTGCCCGCGGTGGTGGTGGCGGTGGCGGCGCGGGCGGTGTGATCGCCGATCTGTGGGTGCCGGCCGCCGCCTGGGGGACGACCTACACGGCCACGGTCGGCGCGGCCGGTGCCGGTGGTGCTGCACGGTCGACAAACGACACAGACGGCGCTGCTGGGACGGCCGGCGGAGGTACCTCGCTTAGCACGGGGTCACTGACGATCTCGGCAGACTTCGCCGGGGCCGGTGGCGGTGGGACAACCGCCGGCGGCTCCGGTGGGTCTGGTGGCTTCCCGCTGAACACGTCGGGTGGCGCGGGTGGGGTGTCTTCGGCTGGTTCCTCTGGCGGATCGGTTCATCCTGCGAGTGCCGCTGGGGCTGCGGCGGGCGGTGGCGGCGGCGGGATCTCCAGCGGCGATGTGGCATCGGCTGGCGGTGCGGGCGGATCGGCGTATGGCACCGGCGCCAGCGCGGGCGGCGTCGTGGGTGGCGCGTCGCCCGCTGCTGGCACGCTGCGCCCAGGCGCGGGCGGGACGGGCGGTGGCGGCGGCGCAGCGTCAACGACGGGAGCCGGGCAGGCAGGCGCGAACGGCGTCGGCTATGGGTCTCCAGGCGGTGGCGGTGGGGCCTCGGTCAACGGTTCCAACTCAGGCGCTGGCGGCACCGGCGGCCCGGGGTACGCCCGGCTGACCTTCGTCTACAGCTAGGGGCTAGGGGATCGCGTGCCCAACTATCTGGCCGTCTCCACCGACCCGGCCGACCTTGTCATCAAAGCCGGTCCACTCGCATGGGACGGCGTCACGCCCTACACCCCGCCGGTCGGCACCCAGCTCATCACCGTGGCGGCGGCGCAGGCCGGCGGCTACACCTGGCCCGCACCGGCCCAGGCCGACGTCAACGCGGCCACCCTGCGCACCCTGGCCTCGGCCGCACTCGACGCCAACGCCACCTACCTGGCCATCGGCACCCCCACAGCCGCGCAGGTCGCCGTCCAAGTCAGCCGGCTCACGCGGGAGTGCTCCGCGCTGATCCGGCTGATGCTCGGCCAGCTCGACTCGACCGGGGGAACCTGACATGCCCACCCTCGCTGGCCCGGCGCCAATCGACCACATCAGCGTGGCCACGACAGCACTGACCATCGCAGCCATCTCAACCGAACACATCCATATCGCAGCCCGCGCCTCGATCGAAGGCCAAGACGCCGACCCTGGAACGCTGCCGGCCCGCATCGCCGTGCCAGTGTCCAGCCAAAGCCCCAATACCTGGTACGACGCGACATGGGAGCTGCTCCCAGATGCGGCTCTCACCTTCAAGGACAGCGCGGGCATCTGGCACTCGTGGCCGGGGCCTGTCCACGCCGCGCGGGTGCTACTGGGTTCGGATGGAGGCGTCCTCGCTCTCACCGCTGGCGCCTACGATCTGTGGGTTGAGATCGACCTCGCCGACGAGACGGTTCGCAGGCCGGCCGGCACCCTGGAGGTGACCTGAGGTGGCCCTCACCGATGACCAAGCCGCGTTCTTCGACTCGAAGCTCGGCCCCGGCACCTGGGACCCGGCCGACCTCGAAGCGCGGCTCACCCGAACCGGCAGCGAGGTCTACGCCGCCCGCGAAGTCCTCGAAGGCCGGCTCGCCGCGTTCTCCGCGCAGCCGGCCCAGTACACCCTGCCCGGCGACTACCAGCAGAGCACGCAGGCCAACATCTCCGCGCTGCGCGAGACGCTGAAAGACCTCCCCGCGCCACCACTCCCACCGCCCCCCGACGGCGGCTCGGGCGGCGCCGCCGCAGCCATCATCCGCCCAGACACCCGCCGCTGGGCCCGCTGATGGCCATCCCCGCTGGTGGCGCCCAGCAGTATCCAGAAGGCGCCCTCGACGACTTCGTGGAAGTCCGCAGCCCCGCGTCGTTGGCCACATCGCGGATGACGCGCGGCGCGTTCGAGTACTTCTGGAAAGGCCAGGACTTCACCGTGGTCCGGACTGTCGGTGTGGTGGTGAGACCGGATGGCGGCTCCTGACCTGACGTTCGCACGGGCCAAGCTCGAAGAGCTGATGACCGACACGTGCACGGTGACCGTCGCGCCCGACAGCGTCCGCGGCGACGACCTAGACCCGGACACGCTGGTCCTTACGCCAGAGGGCCGCGTCATCGTCTACGACGGCCCGTGCCTGGTTAGCGCCCGCAACCCGTCCGGGCAGACCTCGCAGACGCTGAATAGCGACGGCGGGCTCGAGACGTGGGCCGGCCGGTACACCCTGAAGACGCCATTCGCCGAGGATGACTTCCCGCCCGGCGCCGTCGTCGAGCTGACCGCGTCACAGGACGCCTGGCTGCTGGGCAAGACGTTCACGGTGATCGCCAGCATGGGCGGTACCTACAAGGCGAGCCGGCGCACCGAGATCGAGCTACGAGAGGCGGCGCTGTGACGATCACAGTGACGGGTGCGAACGAGCTGGCCGCCGAGTTCCGCGCCGCCGCCGCCGAACTCCCGGCCGCGCTCGGTGAGGCGCTGGAAGGCTACGGCGACACGCTCGCCGAAGCGGTCCGCGCCCACGCCTCCGGCCGACCCGGACCGGAGATCCAGACCGGCGAATACGTCGGCTCGATCGGCGTCGCCATATCCGGGGGCGGCCCATCGCGGTCGGTGGAGGTCGGCACGGACGAGCCGCAGGGCCGCCGGCTGGAATACGGCTTCTACGGGCAGACAGACGCGTTGGGCCGAACCTTCTACCAGCCTCCCTACCCGCACTTCGGCCCGGCCGTCGACGAGACCGAAGGCGCGCTCGATGCGGCCCTCGCCGCAGTCGTGGGGCTGCTCGGATGACGACCGTGACGTTCCCGATCGACGCGGAGACGGATGCGCTGCTGGCGATGCTGCGCGTGCCGGGCAGCTTCGGCGTCTACAAGGCCGGCGACGTCTACAAGGCCGGCGCGACCCTGACCTACCCATATGCGGTCCTCAACCGCCTTCCCGGTGGCGCACCGGCGTTGCCGTCGCTGTCGGGGCCGGGCAACGGCTGGCGGTCGCTGTGGCAGGTCGACTGCGTCGGCCTCCGACAGGACCAGGCCGAGGCGTTGGCGGTATGGATCGCGGCCCGCTGGCTGGCCCCGGACGGTGTCGGCGGCTGGGCCAACCCGATCGTCCTTGACGGCTGGTCGTGCCTCTGGCGGGCGCCACAGCCCGATCTCGGGACCCGCGCGGAGGGTCAGCCCGGCAAGAAGCTGTTCGTCGCCCGCCGCCGGCTTGAACTCGTCTGGGCCTGACCTTCTGGCCTTTCCGGCACCGGGTGCCATAATCACGGTTGACGGGCGTTCCACCCCCGGCCGTCGCAGCGATCTGCCAGCGCGCGACCAGCCGGAGGTGCCTCCTTGGCGCTCATTGCAACCCAACAGGTCACCTCCGCCGGGCTCGCGCCAACCTTCGCGGCGGCAGCATCCGGTGACACCGTCATCCCGGATGATCGGACGGTCCTGCGGGTCAACAACGGCTCCGGCTCCCCGATCACTGTCACCCTCACCGCCGTGACAGCCTGCTCGCAGGGCAGCCTGCACAACCGCGCTGTCACCGTCGCGGCCGGTGCGATCGAGGACATCCCGACAGGACCGGCCGCACAGTTCGCCGACCAGACAACGGGCGTCGCCGCGATCACCTATTCGGCAACGGCCACCGTCACGCGCGCGGCGGTGCGGGTCTGATGGGCCAGATCTGGATGATCCACCCAGAAGGCGACGAGCCGGCCCTGGTCCAGGAGACCGCCTTCGACGCCGTCTGGACGCACAAGGGATTCGAGCCCGTCACTCTCGACCTCGCCGCCGCGTCGGCCGCCGCAGGTCAGCAGATCTCCGACCCGGCCCGCGTCGACATCGAGTTCGTCCGCCGCGCCATCGCCGACCAGCGCGCCGCAGCAGCAGTACCGCAGGACGCCGAGCCGGCGCCCGCCAAGCCCAAGAAGTCCACCGCGCCCACCCCCGCGGCTTCCAGCACGACAAGCGAGGGGTGACCTGTGGCCCGCTACTTCCGCCGTAACGACGGTCAGAGCTTCTGGGCGTTCGTGCCCGCCGTCGCGAACCCGGCCGCGCCGACCGCCGCCGAGATCAACGCCGGGATCAACCTGACCGCCAGGATCTGCGACATCTCAGGCTTCACCTACAAGAACAAGCCGATCGAATCACCGGATCTGTCGACCGCGTTCGTCGCGTCGATCCCGGGCGAGGACACGGCCGACGACAGTGCGTTGACGTTCTACGACGACGCGACGAGCACCGCGCTGTGGACCGCGCTCGCGAAGAACACCGGCGGCTACATCGTGATCTCGAACTACGCCAAGGGGACCGGTACGAAGTGCCGCACCTGGCACGTCGTCAGCACAGGTCCGAACGACGAGTTCAAGCTCGACGCGACCGCCGCGAAGTTCATGGTCGGTTTCTCCGTGGCCGACAGGCCGAACCTCGACGCGGTGTTCCCGTCCGGGGTGACGATCTAGTGGCCACAGCCCGCGAACGGGCGGCAGCGGCCGGCGACCAGGACGCGGCCTCGCGGCTGCGCGCCCGGCCGCCAGCCGAGGACTCGCTGTGGCTGGTGACCGATCCGGCGCTGGTCGCAGCGTGGAACGAGGCGCAGGCAGCCGTGTCGATCGCGGCGTTTCAGGGTGCCGAGCAGAAGGCCCGCGCTGAGGTCACCGCCGACGAGGCGCGCCGCGCGCTGGTCGACGCCGGGGCCGTGCAGGTCGTAGTCCGGCACGCCGGCCGCAAGGCCTACCGGGCGCTGCTCGACGCGCACCTGCCCACCGAGAAGGACCACGAGAACATCCGCGCGCAGACCGGCAACCCCAAGGAGCTGGCGGCCTACAACGCCGAGACTTTCGTGCCGGCGCTGCTGGACCTTTCGATCGCCACCGAGGGTGTGACGGCGGCGCTTCTCGACGAGCTCGCCGACACAGGGCAGGTCTCGGACGGTGAGGTCTTCGAGCTGTTCCGCAAGGCGCGGGCGCTGTACGACGGGACACGGACCGCCGACCTGGGGAAATGATCGCGGCAGACGTCGGGTTGCGGGAGGACCTGGCGATCTGCCACCACTACCGGATTCCACATTCGGCGTTCCTGTCGTGGAACGACGATGACCAGGACAAGGCCCGCGCCTTCTGGAGGTTCGACCGGTCGGTGTGCACGGGCTGCGGCACCAGGCCGGACGAGTGGGACCCGGCGGCCGGCGGCGACCGGCGCGCCTACAGCGCCGACGTGATCGTCTGCCCTGGCTGCCAGCTGCGCGGCGACCTACAGCGCGACCTCCAGCAGCAGGACACCGAGCAGGCGGGGCAGGCGATTGTGTTGCTGCCGCGTGTCGAAGTGGAGCGCCGCGAGGCGGAGCTGGCGGCGCGTAGGGCCGCGAGGGCGGCGGCGCTGTGACCGTTTTCCGGAACATCAGCGTCGTCATCGACGGCACGGCGGCGCCGCTCGTCAGCGCCTACGCGGAGGCGGCGTCCGCGTCGCAGGCGTTCGCCCGTGAGCAGGCCGCGGCGGCGGACGCGTCGGCGGCGCTGAACCGGTCACTGTCCGGCCTCGCGACGAAGATCCGCGAGGTGTCGGCGGCGTCCGCCGCGTCGTCGACGAACACGGCCCGCTGGTCGGAGTCGTCGGCCGCGGCCCGCGCGAACGTCGACCGGCTGGCCGCGGCGTCGACGGAGGCCGCCGGGTCGGTGCGGTCCTATACGGCTGAGGCCGGGTTGGCCGCGTCGGAGACGGCGGCACTGCGGACATCGGCGACGCAGGCAGCAAACAGGGTGCTGGACTTGGGCGCGGCGGGAGAGCTCGCCGCGCCTGAGATGGCGGCGCTCGGCGCTGCGGCCGACGCTGCCGCTGCGGGCACGGCCGCGCTGGGCGCCGGCTCTCAGGCGGCGGCAGCCGGAGCGGCTCGGGTCGCGACGTCGGCGGGTGCGGCGGCGGCCGGAGCCGGCGAGATGGGAGCGGCGGCGACCGCGGGTGCGGCCGGTGTGGGTGCGCTGTCGCGGACGACGTCGGACGCGGAGCGGATCGCCGGCCGGCTCGGTGGCTCGCTCGGGCTGGCCGGCGCTCAGGCCGGGACGCTGGCCGCGCAGGTGTCGTCAGCGGCGTCGTCGGCGTCGCGTGCTGGCGCGGCGATGGAGCTCGCCGGGAAGATCGGCGCTGCCGGTCTCGCGATCGGCCTGATCGCCTCTGCCGCGGCGGCTGTGAAGTTCGACGCGGAGATGCACAACGTCGCTTCGATCGATGCGTCGGTCGGGGCCAATTTCGCCGCGACCGAGGCGCAGATCCTGAGCCTGTCGCGGGTGCTCCCACAGTCGGCGCAGACGCTCGCCGAGGGCTTGTACAACATCGCCAGCAGCGGGTTCTACGGCGCCGACGCGATGCAGATCCTCGGTGTGTCCGCGCGGGCCGCGTCCGCTGGTCTGACGACGACCGATGTGGCGTCGAAGGCGATCGTGGCGTCGCTGAACGCCTACGGCCTGCAGGCCAGCTCGGCCACGCGCATTTCCGACGCCCTGTTCAGCACCGTCAACTACGGCGTGATCAGCTTCGCGGCGCTGACGTCGGCCGTCGCGAACTCCGTGGGCAACGCGGCGCAGGCCGGCGTCGGCATCGAGCAGCTCGGCACGGCGCTCGCGACGATGACGCTGTCGGGCCTGTCGGCGAGCAACGCCGGCGTCTCGCTGAACAACCTCCTCGCCAAGATGATCAAGCCTTCGCAGGCGCTGTCCGACGAGTTCAAGAAACTCGGCATCACGCAGGATGACCTCAGCGACTCGTCGACCGGCCTCTACGGCGTGATGATGAAGCTGAAGGACTCCGGCGACGCCAACCTTCAGACGATGTTGAAGTGGTTCCCGGAGATCCGCGCGGTCCGCGGCGCCCTCGCTCTGATGGCCGGCGATGGGGCGAACTACACGCGTGTCATGGGCGAGATGGGCGACGCGACGCTCACCGCCGGCTCGACGACAGCCGTCTTCAACGAGCAGGCGAAGGCGGCCTCCTTCCAGCTCGACCTCCTGAAGAACAAGATCGTTGCTGCCGGCATCTCGATTGGCACCGCGATCCTCCCAGCGTTGACCCAGGGCATCGGCGGATTCACCGACTTCCTCGGCGCCATCGGCAACGTCGGCCAAGAGATCCTCTCGAAGGCCGAACCGGGATTCCGCGCCCTCGGCCAGGCGATCCTCAACGTCATCGGAATCGTCCGCGACCTCCGACTCGACGACCTCGCCGCCGCGTTCGCACGTCTCGGCCTCGCCGCCGTGGTCGCCGCCTTCGATGCGCTCGCGATCGCGATCCGCGCGACAACCGGCTTCCTGCATGACCACGAGAGCATCGTCGTAGCCGTCGGCCTGGCCTACGGCGCGCTGAGGCTCGAAGCCGTCGCCGCCGGATTCGCCTCGCTGGCCGTGTCCGCCCGCGCCGCGATGGCCGCGATGGACGCGCGCGGCGCGACGCTGCTGTTCAACGCCGTCGGACAACTCGCCTCGGCCATGACGCTCCTGAGCGCGGTCGTGCCATCGGTGTCGGCGGCCCTACTCGCGGCGCGCAACGAGTTCGCCCTCGGCTCGGCGCTGTCCGGCACGTTCGCGGGCGCACTGGGGGCCCTACGGGTGGGGTTCACAGGCCTCACGGCGTCCGCCGCCGGCTCCGTTGCATCGATGGGTCTCTATGGAGCCGCGATCATCGCCGTGGGTATCGGCCTGTCGCAGTTGGGCTCGGCGGGCGACAAGGCCCGCAAGGCGATGTCTGACCTCAACTCGTCGATCCGCCCTGACGACCTCGACGCCTACGGTGCGGCGATCGCGGACCTTACGGAAAAGCAGAAGAAGCTCAATGACAGCTGGCAGCTGAAGGGCAATCCGCTCGGCGACATCCTGTTCCCGAACATGACCCAGTCGGCGCACGCCTACGGCCAGGAAGTCGAACTGCTGCAGGCCAAGCAGACCGCCCTGAAGGACAACTCGGACGAGCTCGCGACACAGTTCGACACGACGTCGGAGAACATCCGCCGGCTGGCCGACGCCGCTGGCATCGACCTGACGGGCTCGCTCGACAAGGCGGGCGAGTCGGGCCGCACCGTCCGCCAGCAGATGTCCGACATGGTCGGCTCACTGTCCGCCGCCGGCGTCTCCAG
>Ga0081455_10001466_pt1 | contig 29222 bp, 30 predicted proteins | sample TabmetS3T2R1_FD_70207 | JGI IMG/M metagenome (GOLD analysis project Ga0081455, IMG submission 70207) | Tabebuia heterophylla rhizosphere microbial communities from the University of Puerto Rico - S3T2R1 | ecosystem: Host-associated > Plants > Roots > Rhizosphere ... | reverse complement strand
GAGGTGGTTTCTGGCAGGAAAAGCACCGCCAGCGCCTCCTCTATCGGGCATACCTGAGGAGGCGATCCCACAGCCAGGGGCCGCCTCAGGTTCCGCCACCCGCACCGCCACGCAACCCCTTTCAAAACACTCCCTAGCCGTCTGGTACTCGGTCCCACTGCGGAGTAGCGTCACTTCTTTGCGCCTCCTGGCGAATCCGGTGAAGGAGGGTGACGCATGGCTCACGCGATCACCGAAACCGGCGCGGCGACCGTGGTCGACGACTATGACGCGATCTGCCGAGTTGTTCAGTTGTGCCTCGATGGCGAGTCGAGGGGCGATGTCGAGAAGTTGCGGGAGGCCTTCCACGAGGATGCCCGCATGTTCGGCTCGCTGGCGGGACAGCGTTTCGACGTGCCGATCACGGCGCTCTTCGAGATGGCGGCGAGTGCCCCCGGGGACACCGGGAACTACCGTGCGCGGATCCTCTCGGTGCACCAGACCGGCGACGCGGCGCTCGCCACAGTGGCCGAGGAAGGGTACTGGGGCTCGGTGTCCTTCGTCGACTACCTGTCCCTGGCCCGCATCGAGGGAACCTGGAAGGTCGTCTCCAAGCTGTTCGCGCACACCGGCGGCGAGGCGCCCGAGCTGGGCTGACGCTAGTACTCATACGGGTCCGGCGGCGCGGGGACGCGTCGCAGCGACGCGACCGTGAGGTCCGGCGTGTACCCGTTCGCGGCGACCGCCGTGCCGGGAACGACCTGGCCGGTGACTTCGAGCCAGCTGTCGTTGAGGTACCGCGCGGCGTCTGAGCCGGTGAGGCGGACGGTCATCGGTGAGGCGTCGGCCGCGCAGCACCGGATCACCATCCGGGCAAGCAGCACACCCTCCTTGCCGTGCACGACGAACCCGCTCAGCCGGACCGTGCGGCCGCTCAGCGAGCCACGGGAATCCCAGCCGGCTCGGGTCACGACCTCCGTGAGGGTCAGGGGCACCACCTCCCCGGCCCGGAGCGGCGGGAAGGCCGCCGCATCCTGGGCAACCGGCCGCGGTGCGCCCGCCGCCGTGCGGATGACCGAGTCCGAGCCGAGCGCGGGCGGGGCGACGAGGAACACCGCGAGCACCGGCACGACCAGCAGCCACGCCGACCGCGCCGCATGGTGGTGGTGCGCCACGGTGGCCACATGAGCCTGGCGCGTGCTGAGCACATCACGCACGATCGCGATGGCGCCGAGCAGCAGGATCACCGCTCCCCCGGCGATCACCCACGGCTGCTGCGCCGGCTTGACGTAACGCAGATACTCACCGTTGACACCGATCTTGAGCAGCGCCCCGCCGAGCAGCACCAGCAGGATGTTCTGCGTTTCGCGACGCACCGGATTCCTTTCCTACTGCGGCCGGACGGCCAGCCAGTCGCTCGCGGCGACCACGAACGCGACGACACCCGCGAGCGCGAGAACCGCGGCGACCGCCCCGAATGCGATCCCGGCTCGCGCGAGTCCGGCAGCGGCGTTGCGGCCAAGGACACCGAACAGAACGGCCAGCACCGTCATCACCAGGATCAGGACCCACAGCGCGCCGAGAACCAGCGTGAGTACGACGTCCAGCTGTGACGGCAACGCGTCCCCAGCACGCGGGCGCACGAACGCCCAGGTCACCCAGGCCGACATGGACATCACGATCCCGACGGCGCCCAGCGCCGCCGACGCGACGGCCAGTCCCGCTCGCGGCTGTTGCTGGGTCATCACGCACCTCCCAGGACGAGCACCCCGACGATCACCGCGCAGGCGGTGGCCACGACGAACGTCACTGGCGCGAACCGTACCGCGAACGAGCGCCCGAACGTGCCCGCCTGGAGGGCGAAGAGCTTGACGTCGATGGCCGGGCCGACCACCAGGAACACGAGCCTGGGCAGCAGCGGGAGGGCGGTGAGCGAGGCGGCCACGAACGCGTCGGCCTCACTGCACAGGGCGAGCACGACCGCCAGAACGGCCATGACGAGCACGCCGAGCACGATCTGGTTGCCCAGGATCTCGAACCAGGCAGCGGGCACCAGGACGTTCATGACCGCGGCGATGAACGCCCCGAGCACGAGGAACCCCGCAGACTCGACCAGGTCGGCGCGCGCGGTCTCGGTGAAGGTGCGCCATCTGTCGCCGCCCTCCGGGAGGCGCTCCAGGGCGCGCTGCACGATCCAGTCGAGCTTGCCCCACCTCGCCCACAGCAGACCCATCACGACGGCGGTGGCGAAGGAGCCGAGGAACCGGGCGAGCACCATCTCGGGCCGGCCCGGGAACGCGACCGCGGTGGCGACCAGTACCACGGGGTTCACGGCCGGCGCTGCGAGCAGGAACGTCAGCGCCGCGGCCGGCGCGACCCCCTGCCCGATGAGCCGGCGCGCCACCGGCACCGACGCGCACTCGCAGCCGGGCAGGGCGACACCGGCGAGCCCGGCGACACCCACCGCCCCCGCTTGGTTCCGCGGAATGACGCGACGCAGCACCCGCGCCGGGACGAACGCCGCGATCGCCCCGCTGATCAGCACACCGAGCACCAGGAACGGCAGGGCCTGCACGCACACCGCGACGAACACCGTGGACCCGGTCCGCAGGGCCGGCACGTCGAGCACATCGCGCAACCAGCCCTGCCCGAGCACGGCGACGACCAGGAGGGCGCAGAGCACCTCGAGGGAGGTGATCCGCCCGCGGCGTCGCGCGCCCTCGGGCTCGGTCCGGTCCAGCACATCGCTCACCCGGCCGATACTGCCAGGCGCGGCCGACACAGCTGGCAGGCCGGGTCGACGAGTGGACCATTCGTGCACTGATCGGCACGAGATGACCAGTTCGTGCGGCTGCGAGCGGTAGGGGGCGGGTGTGAGCTCGGGTGTGAAACGGCAGCGCACCGGTGGGGAGCATCAGCCCCGACGGGCTGACGCCCGGGGCGAGCCGGGGCGACGACCCGAAGGTCGACAGCCCGGCGCGAACGGACGCCAGTCCTGCGCGCGCCCGGAGCGCATTGCCCCGAGGGCGTGCGCCGGGCCGGGCCTGGCCTTGGGCCGTGAGCGGGGGCCGGTCGGGACCGGGCCCTGGCCCGGCGCCCGGTGCGTAAACGCGGGCACGAGCCCAACAACGCGAGCTCGGAGGCGTCGGACGGGCGCCGGCCGAGCGGGCAGCCAGGCTGCACAACGCCCAGGCCAACGGGCCCGGTCACCACTGACCCAGCGAGCGCGAACAGCCACGTCCCGCCGGAGCAACCGAACGCTAGGTCAGCTCCGAGCGCAGCTGCGACGCGGTCGAGACCACCAGCATCAGCAACGTGCCCAGCGCCGAGATCTCCAGGCCTTGCGCCGGGAACGCGTAGCGCAGCGTCAGGTCCAGTCCGCGCTCCGCGTGCTGCACCCCGAGCGTCCCGAACAGGCCCTGTCCCGCGCGCTCGGCGGCCTTCGCCGCGAAGGCGGGGTCGTCGGGCAGGTCCCAGCCGACCACGCAGGTCAGGCTGAGCACCGTCAGGCCCTCGGCAAGCTGCGTCGACTGGATCACGCACGGCACACCGTTGTGCGAAAACGTCAGCGCGCCGTCGTCGTCCACATTGACCTCGAGGTAGGTCTCCAGCGCGGATCGGGCCCGGCTGAGCAGCTCCGCGGTGTCCGCCGCCTCGGTGTTCACGACGCCCCCTTCGCCGCGTCCACCGCGGCACCGAACCGGCGGTCCCGGCGCGCGTACTCCTCGCAGGCCGCCCAGAGCTGCCGCCGGTCGAAGTCCGGGAACAGCGTGTCCTGGAAGACGAACTCCGCGTAGGCCGACTGCCAGAGCATGAAGTTCGAGGTCCGGAGCTCACCGGACGGGCGCAGGAACAGGTCCACGTCCGGCATCTCCGGCTGGTACAGGTATTTCGCGAGCATCCGCTCGTCCACCTTGTCCGGGTTGATCTTGCCCTCGGCGGCGAGCTGGGCGACGCGCCGGGCCGCGTCCGCGATCTCCGCGCGTCCGCCGTAGTTCACGCACATCGTCATGTTCAGGAGCGTGTTGTGCTTGGTCTTCTCCTCGGCGGCCTGCAGCTCCTTGATGACACTGCGCCACAGCCGCGGGGTGCGCCCGGCCCACCGGATCCGCACCCCGATCGAGCCGAGGTAGTCGACCTGGCGGCGGATCGTGTCGCGGTTGAAGCCCATCAGGAACCGCACCTCGTCCGGGCTGCGCTTCCAGTTCTCGGTCGAGAACGCGTACACCGAAAGCCACTTGACGCCCAGCTCGACCGCGCCGCTCGCGACATCGATCATCACGGCCTCACCGCGCTTGTGCCCCTCGATCCGCGGCAGGCCACGCTGGTTGGCCCAGCGGCCGTTGCCGTCCATGACCAGGGCGACGTGGTTCGGCACCAGCTCGGCGGGGATCGCCGGCGGCCGCGCTCCGGACGGGTGCGGGTCCGGCGCCCGCAGATCCACCGCGGCCGAAGTCGCCGCACGTGCCTTGAGCCGCACCAGATCCTCCCACTGCTCGGGTTCCGGCTCCGACCCTACTTGCCCGGCTGCAACTCCCTGGCACGCCTCTCGACGAGCGGCAACGACTTCAGCTGACGTTCGAGGTGCCATTGCAGGTGAGCCGCGACGATCCCGCTCGCGTCGCGCCGAGTGACCGGCACCGATGCCTCCGCGATGTCCCAGTCGCCGTGCAGAAGCGACTCCAGCAGGACCAGGACCTCGGGTGCGGGGTGCACCGAACCCGCGGCCCGGCAGTTGCCGCACAGCGAGCCGCCGGCCTGCACGTTGAACGCGGCATGCGGGCCGGGCAGACCGCAGCGGGCGCACTCCGTGATCGCGGGCGCCCATCCGGCGAAGGCCATCGCCCGCAACAGGAACGCGTCGAGCACCAGCGAGGCGTCCCGCTGCCCGTCGGCCAGCGCGCGCAGCGCCCCGACGACCAGCAGGTACAGCCGCAGCGCCGGCTCACCCTCCTCGACGGTGAGCCGGTCGGCGGTCTCGGCGATCGCGCTCGCCGCGGTGTAGCGCTGGTAGTCGCCCACCAGCGGCAGCGCGAAGGCGTCGACCGTCTGGACCTGGGTGATCACGTCCAGCGAGCGGCCGGTGTAGAACTGCGCGTCGACGTGCCCGAACGGCTCCAGCCGGGCCCCGAACCGCGACGTCGTGCGGCGCACCCCCTTCGCGACGGCCCGGACCTTGCCGTACCGCCGCGTCAGGAAGGTGATGATGCGGTCCGCCTCACCGAGCTTGTGGACCCGCAGCACCACCCCGGTGTCGCGATAAAGACTCACGTCTTCATCGTCTCACGCATACGCGGACAACCACGGGAACGGCGCGAACGGCAGGTTCCGCACCACCCACCACACGAGCGTGAGGCCGGCGACGGCCAGCACCAGCCGCGATCCCCGCGCACCTGCCGGCCACCACCGCCGGGACCGGCCGGACTCCCACCGCACGGCCGCGACCAGCGTCGCCGCCGCGAGGGGCAGCAGCACCAGCACGGCGAACGCGTTGTACGACAGGGCGGCGGCGACGTCGCCGTGCATCAGCGAGCCCAGCGCCCGGCTGCCTCCGCAGAACGGGCAGTCCAGGCCGGTCAGTGCGTGGAACCAGCACGGGATCCGGAGCATGCCCGTCCCGAGCGCCGCACCCACCCCGGCACCGGCGAGCGCCACGACGGGCGTGACCCGCACGCTCCGCCGTGATCGCTCCGCCGGCATCGTCATGGGTTCAGTACAGCGCCTTCGTCGAGATCGCGTAAGTCTTCGCGGCCTTGTCGTGCCAGCCCTGGCGCGCCTGCTCGTCGAAGAACGGCGAAAGGATCACCAGCAGCTCGACCAGACCACCGATACACGGGATGAGTCCCGGCAGGACCATCACGGCCAGGCGGGTGAACGCCTGCCCGCCACCGATCCCGGCACCGGGCTGCGCCGCAGACTGCTCGGTGACGATGCGGATCCCGGCGACGTTCTTGCCGATGGTCGCGCCGCGCGTGGCCAGCATCGTGCCCTCGTAGACCAGGATCAGGAGCGAGGAGAGCGGCCACATCACGATCACGACCCACCACGAGTCCGGGTCACCCGCGACGACCGCCAGCTGCAGGATCAGGAACAGGATGATCAGCGGCACCCCGACGATGAGCCCGTCGACGACGCGGGCGAGGAAACGGCTGCCCATGGTCGCCAGCACGAGCGGCGGGGTGTTCGCGAACTGGATCTGCGAGCCCGGCACGACCACGTGCGCCTGACCGGGGGTGGGCGGCGTGCGGAAGCCGGGACCACCGCCGTACCCCGGCTGGCCGGGGTAACCCTGCGGCACACCGAGCGGCGGGCTCTGCGGATAACCGGGCTGACCATAGGGCTGCTGAGCCGCGAAGCCGCCGGAGGGCTGGCCGTAGGGCTGCTGACCCGGCTGCCCCGGCTGACCGTACTGACCCGGCTGCGCGTACTGGCCGGGCTGCTGGGGCTGCCCGGGCTGACCCGGCTGGCCGTACTGTCCGGGCGGGACCTGGCCGTAGGGCTGCTGCCCCGGGTTACCCGGCTGCTGACCGTAGGGATTCGTCACGTGAGGCCCCCTCGAGGTGGATCATGTCGGGCGGGAGCGTACCTGGTGGACGCGCCGCCGTCGCGTGAAACGCCTCAGAATCCCAGACGGCGCAGCTGCTTCGGGTCGCGTTGCCAGTCCTTCGCGACCTTCACGTGCAGGCTGAGGTACACCTTGGTGCCCAGCAGCTTCTGGATCTGCTGCCGCGCTTGCGCCCCCACCACCTTCATGCGCTCACCCTGGTGGCCCAGAACGATGCCCTTCTGGCTGGGCCGCTCCACGTAGACCGTCGCGTAGATGTCGAGCAGGTCGCGCTTACCCTCGCGCGGCAGCATCTCCTCGACCGTCACCGCGATCGAGTGCGGCAGCTCGTCACGCACACCTTCCAGCGCCGCCTCGCGGATCAGCTCCGCCACGAGCGTCTGCTCGGGCTCGTCGGTCAGGTCGCCGTCCGGGTAGAGCTGCGGACCCTCCGGCAGCCGCGCCACGAGCAGGTCCGCCAGCTGCTTGACCTGGAAACCGTCCACAGCGGACACCGGGATCAGCTCTTCGAAGTCCAGCACGTCCTGCAACGCGAGCAGTTGCTCGGCGATCTGCTCCGGCTTCGCCAGGTCGGTCTTGGTGACGATGCCGACCACCGGGGTGCGCTGAGCCACCTTGCGCAGCTCACCCGCGATGTAGCGGTCGCCGGGCCCGACCTTCTCGTCGGCCGGCACGCAGAAGCCGACGACGTCCACTTCGGACCACGTCTCCCGCACGACGTCGTTGAGCCGCTGCCCCAGCAGGGTCCGCGGTTTGTGCACCCCGGGAGTGTCCACGATGACCAGTTGCGCGTCATCGCGGTGGACGACGCCCCGGATGGCGTGCCGGGTGGTCTGCGGCTTGCTCGAGGTGATCGCGACCTTGCTGCCGACCAGCGCGTTGGTCAAGGTCGACTTGCCGGCGTTGGGACGGCCGACGAAGCAGGCGAAGCCGGAACGATGCGTCACAGGACTTCCCGCACGGTCCCGGAGGGATCGGCCCGCAGGATCGGCGCCGCCTCCGCCAGGTCGCGCACAGCCTGAACGGACGCGGTGGCGACGAACGGTTCCACGGTCACGACGGCGGCCGCCTCGAGCCCCTCCGCGCCGCTGGAAACGGCGGCGGCGACGGCCGCCTGTAACGCGGTGATCTTGAACGACGGGAGGTTCACGGTGGTCGCCGAATAGGTGCGGCCGTCGGTGTCCCGCACCGCGGCGCCCTCGGCCGCCTGGTTCCGCGCCCGCGCGGATCGGGCGAGGATGACGATCTTCTCGTCCTCCGGGTCCAGCTCAGGCATGGTCCACACTCCTGTCGGCCTCGTCGTGGTCGCCGTTTCCGGTACGCACCCTACGTCCGGCCAGTTCGTCGCTCTCCGCCTGCACCACCACGGTGGTGATCCGCATCCGGCCGCGGCGGTCCTTGCCACCCTCGGCGTGCAGCCGCAGTCCGTCCACCTCGGCCTCGGCACCCGGCAGCGGCACCCGCCCGAGCCGTTGCGCGAGCAGGCCGCCGACGGTCTCCACGTCGTGATCCTCCAGGTCAACGCCGAACAGCTCCCCCAGGTCGTCGACGCCCAGCCGCGCCGACACGCGCACCGTGCGGTCGTCGAGGTGCTCCACCGGGGGCCGCTCCTCCAGGTCGGACTCGTCGGTGATCTCGCCGACGATCTCCTCGAGGATGTCCTCGATGGTCAGCAGGCCCGCGGTGCCGCCGTACTCGTCGACGGCGATCGCGAGGTGGTTGTGCGACACCTGCATCTCCCGGAGGAGGTCGTCCAGGCGCTTGGAGTCGGGCACGAAGCTCGCCGGGTACATCAGGTCCGACACGGGGCCGGCTTCGCCCCGCTCGAGCTGCGCCCGCACCAGATCCTTGATGTTGACCACGCCGACGATGTCGTCCACCGACTCGCCGATCACCGGCAGCCGGGAGTACCCGGTGCGCAGGGACAGCGCCAGCGCCTGGCGGACGCTCTTGGTCTGCTCGATCCAGATGATCTCGGTGCGCGGCACCATCACCTCGCGCGCCACGGTGTCGCCGAGCTCGAACACCGAGTGGATCATCTCCCGCTCGCCCGGCTCGACCACACCGCGCTCCTCGGCAAGGTCGACCAGCTCGCGCAGCTCGATCTCCGTGGTGAACGGGCCCTCGCGGAAGCCCTGACCAGGCGTGATCGCGTTACCGATGATGATCAGCAGCCGGGACAGCGGCCCGAGGATCGAGCCGAGCACCCGCAGCGGCCAGGCCACGATCGTGCCGATCCGGTAGGGGTGCTGGCGGCCGATCGTGCGCGGCCCGACGCCGATGAGGACGTAGCTGACCAGCACCATCACCAGCGCGGTCACCACCAGCGCCAGGCCCTCGGGCTCGATCCACCGCAGGAACACGACGGTGACCAGCACCGTCGCGGTCAGCTCGCAGCCCAGCCGCAGCAGGACCAGCAAGTTGATGTGCCGGCGCCGCTCGTCGATCACCGTGGCCAGCTGGCGCGCGCCGGGGCGGCCCATCCGGATCAGCCCCTCCGCGCGGGCCTTGGACACGCTGCTGACCGCCGCGTCGGCAGCCGCCAGCAAGCCGCCGAGCAGGACCAGCGCCACGGCGATCACCAGGAGAGCGGCTGAACTCGCCATCTCCGGCGGCCTCAGCCCTCGGCGTCGGCCGGGCTGTCCAGGCCCGCGGCCCCCAGCAGGCGGTCGTCGGCGGTGCGCTGGGCGTCGCGCCGCTTCGCCTCGGCCACCGCGGCCTTGAAGTCGGCGAGGATCCGCTTCTGCAGCCCGAACATCTCGCGCTCCTCGGCGGGTTCGGCGTGGTCGTAGCCGAGCAGGTGCAGCACGCCGTGCACGGTGAGCAGGTGCAGCTCGTCGACCAGCGAGTGACCGGCCGTGCGGGCCTGGTCCCGGGCGAACGCCGGGCACAGCACGATGTCACCGAGCAGCGCCGGCGACGGATCGCCCGCGTCCGGACGGCGAGCGGCGTCCAGCTCGTCCATCGGGAAGGCCATCACGTCGGTCGGACCGGGCAGATCCATCCACCGTTCGTGCAGGTCGGACATGACGTCCAGGGTCACCAGCACCACCGACAGCTCGGCGAGCGGGCTGACCTCCATCCGGTCCAGCGCGAAGCGCGCGGCGGAGACGATCGACGTCTCGTCCACCGCGACGCCGGACTCGTTCGCGATCTCGATGGTCATGCTCAGTGCCGGCCCCGCCACCCGTTACCGGTGCCCGTGGTGCGCCCGGCGTCCTGTTCGGCCTGCCACCGCTCGTAGGCGTCCACGATGTCGCCGACCAGCCGGTGGCGCACCACGTCGGAGCTGGTCAGCGTGGCGAAATGCAAGTCTTCCACGCCTTCCAGGATGTCACGCACCACCCGCAGGCCGGACTTCTGCCCGGTCGGCAGGTCGACCTGCGTGATGTCGCCGGTCACCACGATCTTCGAGCCGAAGCCGAGCCGGGTGAGGAACATCTTCATCTGCTCGGGCGTGGTGTTCTGCGCCTCGTCGAGGATGATGAACGCGTCGTTGAGCGTGCGGCCGCGCATGTAGGCCAGCGGCGCGATCTCGATGGTGCCGGCCTGGATCAGCCGCGGGATGGAATCCGGGTCGACCATGTCGTGCAGCGCGTCGTACAGCGGCCGCAGGTACGGGTCGATCTTCTCGGACAGCGTGCCCGGCAGGAAGCCCAGCCGCTCCCCGGCCTCGACCGCGGGACGGGTGAGGATGATCCGGGTGATCTGCTTGGCCTGCAGCGCCTGTACGGCCTTCGCCATCGCGAGGTACGTCTTGCCGGTGCCGGCGGGGCCGACACCGAAGACGACCGTGTGCTTGTCGATGGCGTCGACGTAGCGCTTCTGGTTCAGGGTCTTGGGGCGGATGGTGCGCCCGCGCCGGGACAGGATGTCCATGCTGAGCACGTCGGCGGGCGACTCCGCGCCACCTGCCGAGAGCATGCCCACCGTGCGGCGAACGGTGTCCGGGCCGACCTGCTGGCCGCGCCCGGCCAGGGCGACCAGCTCGGCGAACACGCGCTCGCCGAACGCGACGTCCGCGGGCTCCCCGGTGAGGGTGACCTCGTTGCCGCGGACGTGCACGTCGGCGGCCAGCAACTCCTCGGCGACCCGCAGATTCTCGTCGCGGGATCCGAGCAGCGTCAGCACGGCGCCGTCCGGGATGGGGAACCGGGACTGCGCGCTGCGCGTACCCCCTGCGGTTCCGGTGGTCTCAGTGACGGTCCCGGCGTTGTCGGGAACGTCCGATCGGGCGGCTCCACCCTGTGCGGTTCCGGCCAAGTGTCCTCGGGCCTGCCTTCTTCGCTTCCGCTGCTCGCTTCCTGCTTACCCCTCGATGCTAGCGGGCCGGGCGGGGCACGCGCAGTCGGTTACCGCGCGCGCCGCCCGAAGAACCCGAGCTGCTCCCCGCCCAGGACGTGCGCGTGCACGTGGAAGACGGTCTGCCCGGCGTCACTTTCCGTGTTGAAGACCACCCGGTACCCGGACTCGGTGATGCCCTCCAGTTCGGCGACCTTGGCGGCAGCGGTCAGTACCTCGCTGAGCAGTTGCGGATCAGCCGCGGCGAGCTCGGCGACATTACGGTAACGCTTCTTCGGAACGACGAGTACGTGCACGCGCGCCTGGGGCTGGATATCCCGAAACGCGAAAGTCGTTTCAGTTTCGTACACCTTCTCGCTCGGAATCTCGCCCGCGATGATCCGCTCGAACAGGGTCTCCGCATCACTCATGCGGCGAACCCTATCGCTGCCGGCAGATGCGCCGACATACCAGGTGTCACAAGGAAAAGCGCGAATCGCGGGAGACGCCGCGGGGCGGTGGAGCCTGGGGGTCACTCCACCGCCTCCGCGGCTCCGCCGGACCGAGGGGGGAGGTGTCCGGCGGGGCTTTGGGCACCCGGGGGCGACCCCAGGTGTCGTGGTGGTCAGGGTAATGGGTGCGATGCCTGATGCGCCACAGTCGACACCCAATTTTTTCCAGGTTTCGAAGACGGACGGTAGGTGAATCCGCCATCAGGCGGCTTGCGGTCCGGTTTTAGGCATGCTTCCCGGCGTCGCGCGGACGGCGGGTTCGCCCGGTCCGACGATGACAGCGGGTGACGACCGGCGCTTTCCTGGGGACGTCACGAGTTGCGCTACCTGCACCGTGGATGCGGTACGCGCAACCGCGCCAGGGGGCGGGCAGTCGGAGCTACTTCCAGCGGGAGGTCAGCGCGCCCAGAGCCCCCAAGGCCACCGCCGCCGCGGTCGAGGTGCGCAGCACCGTCGGCCCCAGCCGCACGCCCACCGCGCCCGCCGCGGCCAGCTGAGCCAGCTCAGCGTCCGTGATGCCACCCTCGGGCCCCACCACCAGCAGCAGGTCACCCGAGGCTGGCAGCGAGAGCTCGGTCAGCTGCTCCGGTGCGCTGCCCTCCAAAACCACCGCGCAGGCCGCCCGGGAGACTGCTTCCGCCAGCTGCGCGGTCGTCACCGGTTCGCGCACCGGCGGCACCCATGCGCGCCGGGCCTGCTTGGCCGCCGCGCGCACGGTGTTCTGCCACCGGGCGAGCGCCTTGGCTCCGCGGGGGCCCTCCTCCCAGCGCACGACACTTCGCTCGGCACGCCACGGCACGATCTCGTCCGCCCCGGCCTCGGTCGCCAACTCGACGGCCAGCTCACCGCGGTCGCCCTTGGCCAGCGCTTGCACGACGAGCACTCTCAGTGACGGTGCGGCTTCGGTCCAGCGCCGGTCGACAGCCAGGTCGAGCACCGGCTCCCGGCCCGGGCGAATCTCCGAGATCACGCACTCCGCCGCCGAGCCCCGGCCGTCCGACACGAGCAGGCGCTCCCCCACCCGCATCCGGCGCACGGTCGCCGCGTGCCGGGCTTCCTCGCCGTCCAGCACGAGCCGCGACCCCGACGGCAACTCCGCGACGAGGAACACCGGCGCGGTGGTCGACGGCATTACTTGTGGCTCTTGGTGCGCAACTTCGAGAACAGCCCGCCCTGGTGCCGCCCGTTCGCGGTCACCCCGGATTCCTCGCCGCGCAGCTGCGCCAGCTGCTGCAGCAGCTCACGCTGGGTGTCGTCGAGCTTGGTGGGCACTGTGACGTCCACGTGGACGTGCAGGTCACCGCGCCCGTCGACGCGCCCGGACGAGCGCAGCCGCGGCATGCCCATCCCGGTCAGCACCAGCTCGGTGGCCGCCTGGGTACCCGGATCGACGGACAGCTCGTACTCGCCGTCGACGAGCGTCTCCAGGGGCACGGTGGCGCCGAGCGCGGCCGCGGTCATCGGGATGCGCAGGTTGCAGTGCAGGTCGTGGCCCTCGCGGACGAACACCTCGTGCGGTTCCTCGTCGACCTCGATGTAGAGGTCGCCGGCCGGTCCGCCGCCGGGACCGACCTCGCCCTGCGCGGACAGCCGGATCCGCATCCCGTCGCCGACGCCGGCCGGGATCTTCGCGGTCACCGAACGACGGGCGCGGACCCGGCCGTCGCCGCCGCACTGACGGCACGGGTCGGTGATGACCTCGCCGAAACCACGGCAGACCGGGCACGGCCGCGCGGTGACGACCTGGCCGAGGAAGGACCGCTGCACCGACTGGATCTCGCCCTGGCCACCGCAGGTGTCGCAGGTCTTGACGGTGCCGCCGGGCGCGGTGCCGTTGCCGTGGCACTGGTCGCACAGGACCGCCGTGTCGACGGTGATGTCCTTGTCGACACCGGTCGCGCACTCCTCGAGGCTCAGGCTGATCCGGATCAGCGCGTCCGAGCCCGGCTGGACCCGACTGCGCGGGCCACGCCCGCGTCCGCCACCGGTGGCTGCGCCGAAGAAGGCGTCCATGATGTCGCCGAGACCACCGAAGCCGCCGAACGGGTCACCGCCGCCGGCACCGCGGGCGCCGTTGTCCAGCGGGTCGCCGCCCAGGTCGACGATCTTGCGCTTCTGTGGGTCGGACAGGACCTCGTAGGCCGTGGTGACCTCGCTGAACTGGTGCTGGGCGTCGTCGGACGGGTTGACGTCGGGGTGCAGCTCGCGAGCGAGCTTGCGGTAGGCGCGCTTGATCTCCTGATCACTCGCGTTCTTGGGCACCCCGAGGATGCCGTAGTAGTCCCTGGCCACCTTCTGAACCGTCCTCCTAGACAAGCTTCATCCTGGCTCAGCCGCCGGCCAGGATCTGCCCCACGTAGTTGGCCACCGCGCGCACCGCGGCGATCGTGCCGGGGTAGTCCATCCGCGTCGGACCGACCACACCCATCCCTCCGAGCAGCATGTCGTTCGTGCCGTAGCCGATCGACACCACCGAGGTGCTGCGCATCTGCTCGTCCTCATTCTCTTCACCGATGCGGACGGTGATCGCACCGGGGTTGCGAGCCGCGGCGAGCAGCTTGAGCACGACGACCTGTTCCTCGAGCGCCTCCAGCACCTGGCGCAGCGATCCGGGGAAGTCCGTGACGCTGCGGGTGAGGTTGGCCGTGCCGCCCAGGACCAGCCGTTCCTCGGGGTGTTCGACCAGGTGCTCGACCAGCGTCGTGCAGATGCGCACCAGCGCGTCGCGCAACTCGCCGGGCGCCTGGTCGGGCAGCTCGGTGACCCGCCGGGCGGCGTCGGTGAGGCGGCGGCCGGCCAGCGCGCCGTTGAGCATCTCGCGGATCCGGGCCACGTTCTCCTCGGTCATCACGTCGCCGAGGTCAACGGTCCGCTGGTCGACCCGGCCGGAATCGGTGATGACAACCAGCATCAGGCGCGCCGGTGTGAGCGGAACCACCTCCAGGTGCCGCAGGGCCGAGTTCGACATCGTCGGGTACTGGACGACGGCGACCTGCCGGGTCAGCTGCGCGAGCAGCCGCACCGAGCGGCGCAGCACGTCGTCCAGGTCGAGCGCACCGTCGAGGAAGCTCGTGATGGCCCGCCGCTCGGCCGTGGTCAGCGGCTTGATCTCGGACAGCTTGTCGACGAACAGCCGGTACCCCTTGTCGGTGGGGATGCGGCCGGCGCTGGTGTGGGGCTGGGTGATGTACCCCTCCTCCTCCAGCACCGCCATATCGTTGCGCACCGTCGCGCTGGACACGCCCAGGCTGTGCCGGTCCACGAGCGTTTTCGAGCCGACCGGTTCATGGGTCGACACGTAGTCCGCGACGATGGCGCGCAGGACCTCGAACCGACGCTCCTCCGAGCTGGGCACGCCTCACCTCCGAACTCCACGACGGGCATCTGACCCTGAGTTTACGGAAGGCGAACATGAAGCGCCCTCGCTTGTGACCGGGTCACCGCGAGCGGGGCCGTGCACAGCAGGGCCGGCGGGCCTCAGGCGTTACGCGGGAAGCCCAGGTTCACCCCGCCCTGTGACGGATCGGGCCAGCGCGAGGTGACCACCTTGGTCCGGGTGAAGAAGTGGAATCCCTCCGGTCCATACGCGTGACTGTCGCCGAACAGGGAGTCCTTCCAGCCGCCGAACGAGTAGTACGCGACCGGCACCGGGATGGGCACGTTGAGCCCGACCATCCCGACCTCGACCTCGTTCTGGAACCGCCGCGCGGCCCGGCCGTCGTTGGTGAAGATCGCCGTCCCGTTGCCGTAGGGGCTCGCGTTCACCAGCGCCAGCGCGTCGTCGTAGCTGCCGGCCCGGACGACCGACAGCACCGGGCCGAAGATCTCGTCGGTGTAGATCGACATGTCGGCGCGCACCCGGTCGAAGAGTGTGGGCCCGAGCCAGAACCCGCCGCCCGGCACCTCGAGCGACCGACCGTCCACGACCAGGGACGCCCCCGCGGACAGTCCGGCGTCCACATAGGACCGCACGCGGTCCCGGTGTGCAGCGGTGACCAGCGGCCCCATCTCCGAGTCCGGCGAACGCCCGTCCCCGACCCGCAGCCCGCCCATCCGCGCGGCGATCTTCTCCACCAGCTCGTCCCCGATGGGATCGACGGCGACGACCACCGAGACCGCCATGCACCGCTCCCCCGCGGAGCCGAACCCGGCCGACACCGCGGCGTCGGCGGCCAGGTCGAGGTCGGCGTCGGGCAGCACGACCATGTGGTTCTTCGCCCCGCCCAGCGCCTGCACGCGCTTGCCGTGCCGGGTGCCGGTCTCGTACACGTACCGCGCGACGGGCGTCGAGCCGACGAACGAGATCGCCTTGACCGCCGGGTGCGCGAGCAGCCCGTCGACCGCGACCTTGTCGCCGTGCAGCACGTTGAGCACGCCGTCGGGCAGGCCGGCCTCGGCGAACAACTCGGCGATGAACAGCGACGCCGACGGGTCCTTCTCGCTCGGTTTGAGCACGACCGTGTTGCCGCAGGCGATCGCGTTGGGCACGAACCACAGCGGCACCATCGCCGGGAAGTTGAACGGCGAGATCACCCCGACCACGCCCAACGGCTGGCCGATCGAGTACACGTCGACGCCGGTGGAGGCGCTCTCGCTGAACCCGCCCTTGAGCAGCTGCGGCGCGCCGCAGGCGTACTCGACGTTCTCGATGCCGCGGGCGATCTCACCCGCGGCGTCGGAGAGCACCTTGCCGTGCTCGGCGGTGATGATCGCGGCCAGCTCGTCCCTGCGTTCGACCAGCAGTTCGCGGAAGCGGAAGAGCACCCGCGACCGCGCCGCGAGCGAGGTGTCCCGCCAGCCGGGGAAGGCGCGGGCGGCCGCCGCGACGGCGTCGGCCACCTGCCCGTCACCGGCGAAGTCCACGTGAGCGCGGACTTCGCCGGTGGCGGGGTCGAACACCTCCCCGGTCCGGTCCGCCACCCCAGCCCAGGTCTTGCCCTCGATCCAGTGACTGATCCGCTGGGTCATGCCCGTGCCTCCTGCACCGCGGCGACCGACTCGCGCAGGATCTCGAGCGCTTCGCCCGTCTCATCATCGGTCAGCGTCATCGGGGGCGCCAACCGGATCACGTTGTTGTGCAGCCCGCCCTTGCCGACGAGCAGCCCACGGGCGCGGGTTTCCTCCAGCGCCAGGCGCGCGGCCTCGCCACTCGGCGAACCATCCGGCTCGACCAGCTCCACACCGATCATCAGGCCCTTACCACGCACGTCCCCCACGACGTCGTAGCGCTCGGCGATGTCGCGCAACCCGGCCAGCAGGCGGGCGCCCTGCTTCGCCGCGTTGCCCTGCAAGTCGTGACTGAGCAGGTAGTCCAGCGTCGCCTTGGCGCCCGCGGTGGACACCGGATTGCCGCCGAAGGTCGAGATCGAGTTGGCGGTGAGCGAGTCCATCAGATCGCCACGCGCCACGACGCCGCCGATCGCCAGCCCGTTGCCCAGGCCCTTGGCGAACGTCATCGCGTCCGGGGTGACGCCGTGCGCCTGGATGCCCCAGAAGTGCTCGCCCGTGCGGCCCCAGCCGGTCTGGACCTCGTCGGAGATCAGCAGGATCCCGTACTCGTCGAGCACCTCGTTGAAGGCGGCGAACAGCCCGTCCGGTGGCACGTTGAACCCGCCGACGCCCTGGATCGGCTCGGCGATCAGCGCGGCCACATCCCCCGATGTGGTCGTCTGCAGCACGTCGCGGAGGTCGTCGGTACAGGCCCGCACGTAGTCGGCATCGGAGAGGTCCCGGAAGGCGTCGCGGTAGCGGTAGCCGCCCTGCACGTAGCTGACCTTGACCGGGGACAGCGAGCTGGCCGACCAGCCGCGGTTGCCGGTGATCCCGATGGTCGCGAACGCCCGGCCGTGGTAGCTGTTGCGCATCGCGAGCACCTGGTTGGAGCGGCGGTACTGCGTGGCGAGCATCAGCGCGGTCTCGTTGGCCTCGGTGCCGGAGTTGGTGAAGAACACCTTCGCGTCGGCGATCCCGGACAGCTGCGCGATCTGCTCCGCGAGCTCGACCTGCTTGCGGATCAGGTACAGCGTCGAGGTGTGCAGGACACCGGAGTCGACCTGCGCGCGGATGGCGTCGGAGATCTCGGCGACGTCGTAGCCGATGGCATTGGTGAGGATCCCCGCGAAGAAGTCCAGATAAGTGGTCCCGGACGAATCTGTGACCCGCCGCCCCCGCCCCCGCACGATTTCGAGGGGCTGGTCGTAGTACAGCGCCAGCCAGTTCGGCAGGACCGCACGGTGCCGGGCCAGCAGTTCCGATTCGCTCATGCCCGCCAGTCTCGGTGGCCGCTCCCCCGCCCACCACACACAACATGTGCCCAATGGCCGGATCGGCCGTACAGTCTGCTTTCTCCGGAGGTGGTGGCGCTTGTATCCGACGGTGGCGGACGTATTGGCCCTGCCGGTGCTCCGGCACGGGCGCCCGAAGGTGGTGGCCGGCGGGCAGAAGCTGGACGCGCGCGTCCGGTGGGCGCACGTCGCCGAGGTCGCCGACATCGGGCACCTGCTCAAGGGCGGCGAACTCGTCCTCACCACCGGGATCGCGCTGCCGGACGACGCCGCGCAGCTGGCGAAGTACGTTGACGGGCTCGCCGACGCCGGCGTCGCCGGGCTGGTGGTCGAGCTGGTCCGGCACTGGAGCGAGGCGCTGCCCCAGGCCCTCGTGGACGCCGCGGCGCGCCACAAGCTGCCGCTGATCACGTTGTCCCGCGAGACGCGGTACGTCGCGGTCACCGAAGCGGTGAACGGGCTGATCGTCGACGCCCAGGTCGCCGAGCTGCGCGCAGCCGAGCACGTGCACCAGGTATTCACGCGGCTCACGGTCGCGGGCGCGGGGCCGGCCGCGGTGCTGCGGGAGGTCGCGCGGATGACCGAGCAGCCGGTCGTGCTGGAGACCCTGGCACACGAGGTGCTCGCCTACGACGCCGCCGGCACCGACCCGGCCGAGTTGCTGACCGGCTGGCCGGCCCGCTCCCGCACGGTGCACCTGGGCGAGCGCACCGGCTATCACGCCCACGCGGGCTGGCTGGTCACTGTCGTGGGGGCGCGCGGGCACGACTGGGGGCGGCTGGTGCTCGTGTGCGACGACCCGCCACCTGACCGGCACGTCGTGGTCGCCGAGCGGGCGGCCTCGGCGCTGGCGGTGCACCGGCTGGTCGCCCGGGAGGCCGACAGCCTGGAACGGCAGGCGCACCGCGCGGTGCTCGCCGAGCTGATGACCTCGCCCGCCCCGTCCACCGAGCTGTTGGCTCGCGCGGCCGCGCTGGGCGCGGCGTTGTCCGGACGGCTGGTCGGCGTGGCCGTCCGGCCCCGGATGACCGCGTCGCAGCGTCAGGCGGCGTCCGCACCGACGGTGCTCCGCGACCTCGCCGAGGCCGTCTCGCTGGTCGCCCGGCGGGCGAAGGTGTCCGCGCTCGTGGGGGTCGTCGACGACGTGAGCGTGCGGGCGCTGCTGTCACTGTCCCCGCAGGCGAACGTGGACGCCGTGCTGCGACGGCTGTCCGCCGAACTGCGGGCCCGGCCGATGTCGGTGCCGGTCGTGGTGGCCGTCGGCACCGTGGTCGAGACCGCCGCCGAGGCCCGCCGCAGCCTGGTCGAGGCCGCGCACGTCGCCGCGGCCGCGCTGCGGTCCGGCACCGACCACGAGGTCCACCGGCTCCAGGACGTTCGCCTGCGCGGACTGCTGCATCTGCTCGCTGACGACGAGCGAATCCGGGCCTTCGCGGAGCGCGAGCTGGGCCCGCTGCTGTCGCGTGACGCGGCGTCGGGCACCCGGCTGGTCCAGGCATTGCGGCACTACTGCGAGAACGGCGGCAACAAGTCGGCGGCGGCCGCGGCGGCGCACACCTCGCGCACCGCCTACTACCAGCAGCTCGCCCGCATCGAGCAGGTCCTCGGCGTGCCGCTGGAGGACCCCGAGTCGATGCTGTCGCTCTACCTCGCGCTGATGGCACATGATCTTTTCGACGATCACCCGGACAGGTAGCACAGTTCTGTCCCGGTCCGGCCGATAGCCCCGATATGCCCTTTTCCGTGCTCCTCCCCGCCGCGGCGTCGGTCCTGGCACTGGCCGCGCCGCCGGCCCACGCACCCGGCGCCAGCCTGATGCTGTCCCTGACCGACGGCGCCGGCCGGATCACGTCCGTCCGCCTGGACTGCCACCCGGCCGGCGGTGACCACCCGGGCAAGGCGAAAGCCTGCACCACGTTGACCACTGTGGACGGCGACTTCGAGCGCATCCCCCGCGAGGCCGCGGTGTGCCCGATGATCTACAGCCCGGCCACGGCCACCGCGCGGGGCCGCTGGCGCGGCAAGCCGGTCGTCTACACGCACACCTACGGAAACAAGTGCGCCGCGGCCGCCGAATCCGGCGGGGTCTTCGAATTCTGAATCCGTGTTTCCACCAGATTGACCGGCTGTCACGAGTCGCTTGCACATCACGGTGAAGCACTGGGCCGCGCGGGATGCAATCGACACAATGCGTTCCGAGGCGGGCAATGGTGAACACTCTGACAGTGCCTCGACCGCGCCGGGGCGCGCAGGATTCCGCAATGGAACCCACCTCGCAGATCACGCGACCCGACGGCCGCGTGGATCTCAGCGGCACGGCGTCGATCCGTGGCAGCCGGTTCTACAACGCCGAACTGGCTCCGGTCCCGGTCGAAAAGCGCACCTGGACCACCTACAACTATTTCGCCCTGTGGATGGGAATGGCACACAACATTCCCAGCTACGCGCTCGCCGCGTCATTGATTGCGCTGGGGATGAACTGGCTCCAGGCGCTGATCACGATCACCTTGGGCAACCTGATCGTGCTCGTCCCGATGCTGCTGAACAGCCATGCCGGGACCAAGTACGGGATTCCGTTCCCGGTGTTCGCGCGCGCGTTCTACGGGATCCGGGGCGCGAACCTGGCGGCTCTGCTGCGTGCGTTCATCGCGTGCGGCTGGTTCGGCATCCAGACCTGGGTGGGCGGCGAGGCGATCTACATCCTGGTCGGCAAGCTGACCGGCTCCGGATGGCGGAACGCGGCCGAGGTGGGCGGCCAGCCGTCGACGTTGTGGCTGTCCTTCGGCGTCTTCTGGGTGATCCAGATGCTGATCATCTGGCGCGGCATGGATGCGCTTCGGCGGTTCGAGAACTGGACCGCGCCGCTGGTGTCGGCCGGGTTCCTCATCCTCCTCGGGTACGTGCTCGTCAAGGCGGGCGGGCTGGGCCCGATCCTGTCGGAGCCGGCCACGCTCGGGTGGGGCAGCACCTTCTGGAGGATCTTCGCGCCGTCGCTGATGGCGATGATCGCGTTCTGGTCGACGCTGTCGCTCAACATGCCGGACTTCACCCGGTTCGGCGGCAGCCAGCGCACGCAGGCCCGCGGCCAGGTCCTCGGCCTGCCGACGACGATGACGTTCATCGCGGTCGTGGCGATCCTGACCACCTCGGGCGGCCAGGTGCTCTACGGCGAGGCGATCTGGGACCCGGCGCGGCTCGCCGACCGGTTCTCCAGCCCGGCGCTGGTGGTGGTCGCGCTCGTCGCACTTGTGCTCGCCACGATCTCGGCGAACCTCGCCGCGAACGTGGTCAGCCCGTCCTACGACTTCTCCAACGCCTTCCCCAAGCGGATCACCTTCGCCCTGGGCGGGCTGATCACCGGCGTGATCGGCGTGGTGATCATGCCGTGGCGGCTCTACTCGGACCCGAGCATCTACATCTTCGCGTGGCTCGGCTTCTACGGCGGCATCCTCGGCGCGGTCGCCGGGGTGCTGGTGGCCGGGTACTGGGTGGTCAAGCGCACGAGGCTGGACCTCGCCGGGCTCTACGCCGAGGGCGGGCGGTACTGGTTCCGCGCGGGCTGGAACTGGCGGGCGCTGGTGGCCACGGCCGTGGGCGGGCTGCTGGCGGTCGGCGGCGCCTACACCGCGCCGGGGTCGCAGGGCCCGTTCCCCGCCGACGGGCTGATCCCGTTCCTCAAGCCCGTCTACGACTACAGCTGGGTGGCCGGGCTGGCCGGCGCCTTCGTCGTCTACCTCGCGCTGTCGTGGGCGCACCGTCAACCGAAGGAGGAAACCCGTGAGCAGTCTGGTCCGAGCCGCGTTGGTACAGCAGCGGTGGACGGGTGACAAGGACTCGATGACCGCGGCCGCGGTCGAGGCGATTGGTTCGGCCGCCTCGCAGGGCGCCCAGGTCGTCTGCCTGCAGGAGCTGTTCTACGGTCCGTACTTCTGCCAGGTGCAGGACGCCGACTACTACTCCTACACCGAGGCGATCCCGGACGGGCCGACGACGAAGCTGCTGCAGGAGGTCGCCGAGCGGCACGGCATCGTGATCGTCGCGCCGATGTACGAGGAGGAGCAGGCGGGGGTGTACTACAACACCGCCGCCGTGATCGACGCCGACGGCACATACCTGGGAAAGTACCGCAAGAACCACATCCCGCAGGTCAAGGGGTTCTGGGAGAAGTTCTACTTCCGGCCCGGCAACACCGGCTACCCGGTGTTCGACACCGCGGTCGGCCGGATCGGCGTCTACATCTGCTACGACCGGCACTTCCCGGAGGGTTGGCGTGCGCTCGGCCTGGCCGGAGCGAAGATCGTGTTCAACCCCTCGGCGACCAGCCGCGGCCTGTCGCAGTACCTGTGGCGGCTGGAGCAGCCGGCCGCGGCCGTGGCGAACGAGTACTACGTCGGCGCGATCAACCGGGTGGGCGTGGAACCGCTGGGCGACAACGACTTCTACGGCCAGACCTACTTCGTCGACCCGCGCGGCGAACTGGTCGGCGACGCGGCCTCCGACGACAAGGACGAGGTCGTGGTACGCGATCTGGACATGGACAAGCTCGGCGAGGTCCGGGACCTGTGGCAGTTCTACCGCGACCGCCGTCCCGACTCCTACGACCCGATCGTGGCGCCCTGAGGGAGGGCCGATGCGCACGCTGATCAAGGGCGGCACGGTGCTGTCCACCACCGGAGCGAGCCGCGCCGACGTGCTGGTCGAGGGCGAGACGATCGCCGCCGTCACGGCACCTGGCCTCTTCGACACGGCCGACGAGGTGATCGATGCGGCCGGGAAGTACTTGATGCCCGGCGGTATCGACGCCCACACCCACATGGAAATGCCGTTCGGGGGCACGTCCTCGCACGACACCTTCGCGACGGGGACGACGGCCGCGGCGTGGGGTGGCACGACCACCATCATCGATTTCGCGGTGCAGCCCAAGGGGTCGACGCTACAGCCGACGCTGGACAAGTGGCACGAGAAAGCCGACGGCAACTGCGCCATCGACTACGGGTTCCACATGATCCTCTCGGACGTCAACGACACGACGCTCAAGGAAATGCAGACCTGCATCGATGCCGGGGTGTCCAGCTTCAAGATGTTCATGGCCTATCCGGGCGTGTTCTACTCGACCGACGGCGAAATCCTGCGGGCGATGCAGAAGGCGACCGAAACCGGCGCCACCGTCATGATGCACGCGGAGAACGGCATCGCGATCGACCAACTGGTCGCGCAGGCGCTCGCGGAGGGCAAGGGCGATCCGGTGCAGCACGGGCTGACGCGGCCGCCGGAACTGGAGGGCGAGGCGACCTCGCGGGCGATCCGGCTCGCGCAAGTCACCGGCGCGCCGCTCTACATCGTGCACCTGTCCGCGTCGCAAGCGCTTGCGGCGGTCGCGGAGGCGCGGGCGGAGGGCCGGAACGTCTTCGCCGAGACGTGCCCGCAGTACCTTTATCTGTCCATTGAGGACTTGGCTCGCCCGGGATTCGAGGGGGCGAAGTACGTGGCCTCCCCGCCGTTGCGGGAGAAGTGGCACCAGGGCGATCTGTGGTGCGGGTTGCGCACCAACGACCTGTCGGTGGTGTCGACCGACCACTGCCCGTTCTGCTTCAAGGACCAGAAGGAGCTCGGCCGCGGCGACTTCTCCAAGATCCCCAACGGGATGCCGGGTGTGGAGCACCGGATGGACCTGCTGCACCAGGGCGTGGTGGCCGGGGAGATCTCGCTCGGCCGCTGGGTCGAGACGTGTTCGACGACCCCGGCGCGAATGTTCGGGCTGTACCCGCGCAAGGGCGTGATCGCGCCCGGTTCGGACGCCGACATCGTGATCTACGACCCGGCCGCGAAGCAGACGTTATCGGCGCAGACCCACCACATGAACGTGGACTACTCCGCGTACGAGGGCTTCGAAATCACCGGGAAGGTCGAGACGGTGCTCTCGCGCGGCCGGGTGATCGTGTCGCCGTCCGGGTTCAGCGGCAGCACCGGGCACGGCAACTTCCTGTCCCGGGACCTGTGCCAGTACCTCAACTAGACAAGTCGCACATTTTCGACAATGTGCCGCCCGGGCCGGGTCGCACATTGTCGAAAATGTGCCGTGGAGGGCACGATGGAATTTGGTGTGGTGCTGCAGACGGACCCGCCGGCCCGCGAGGTGATCCGGCTGATGAAGGCCGCGGAGGACTACGGATTCGGCTACGGCTGGACCTTCGACTCGGTCGTGCTGTGGCAGGAACCGTTCGTCATCTACTCGCAGATCCTGGCCGCCACCTCGGCGATGACGGTCGGACCGATGGTCACCAGCCCGGGCACACGGGACTGGTCGGTGCTCGCGTCGCTGTTCGCCACGCTCAACGACATGTTCGGCAACCGCACGGTGTGCGGGATCGGCCGGGGCGACTCGGCACATCGTGTGATCGGCAAGCGTCCGTCCACTTTGGCCACCGTGCGGGACGCGATGCACGTGATCAAGGAGCTGGCCGAAGGCCGCGAGGCCATGCTGGGCGACACGCCGGTGCGGATTCCGTGGGTGCGCGGCGGGCGGCTGGAGATGTGGATGGCCGGGTACGGGCCCAAGGCGTTGCGGCTAGCCGGCGAGCACGCCGACGGGTTCATCCTGCAGTGCGCCGATCCGGCCATCGCCGCGTGGACGATTGGGTCGGTGCGGGAAGCGGCCCGGGCGGCGGGACGGGACCCGGCGGGCATCACGATGTGTGTCGCCGCGCCCGCCTACGTCGGCGACGACCTGCCGCATCAGCGGGACCAGCTGCGGTGGTTCGGCGGGATGGTCGGCAATCACGTCGCGGATCTCGTCGCCCGCTACGGCGAGTCGGGCCCGGTGCCGCACGCGCTGACCGACTACATCCGCGAACGGCAGGACTACGACTACACCCACCACGGCAAGGCGGGCAACCCGTCGACGGATTTCGTCCCGAACGAGATCGTCGACCGGTTCTGCCTGACCGGGCCCGCGGGGGCGCACGTCGCGCGGCTGGAGGAACTCGCCGCGCTGGGGGTGGACCAGTTCGCGGTGTACCTGATGCACGACCAGCGCGAACAGACCCTCGCCGCCTACGGCGAGGAGATCATCGCGAAAGTCGGCCGCTAGACAGTGTTGTGACAGTGGTGTGCCTGGCGGGTGCGGTTGCCGGCCCACCGCGAGCGGCTCCGCCGCTGATGAAACAGAACCTGGCATCGTTCTCGGGACAAGCCCGCGCCCGGGCCGTCGCATCATCTTCCGGCCTGGACGTTCGCCGAAGGGGTGCCTAGTATCGAAGAGACTACTTCTGGATAACAGAAGACCACGGGGGCGACGGCGCCTCGGGAAGAAGGAGCGAGGATGGCGAACAGCGCTGTGCACCACCTGGGCCTTGCCACGTACGACTACGAGGCGTGCCTCGACTTCTACACCAGGGTCCTGGAGTTCGATGTCGTCTACCAGGAGCAATGGGAGACACCGGACGGGGTTCCCATTCTCAAGCACCTCTTCCTCGACACAGGCAACGGATCGGTCATCTCGTTCATGTGCCCCACACCGGAGAACCCGGAGTATCCGGACCGCTGGGACTGCAACCTCAATTCCGGCCTTGGCGTCCGGCACGGCACCTACCACTTCTCGTTCGCCGTGGACTCACTCGACGAACTGGAGCGTCGCCAGAAGACCCTGCGAGAGCGTGGTTGCGAGGCGACAGAGATCTTCGATCACGGCTTCTGCAAGTCGGTGTACTTCCTGTCGCCCGACGGCCTCAACCTTGAGTTCACGCTGACGACGCGGGTCTTCAACGACGACGACAAGATCCTCAAGCGCCGTACTCAGCCGGGGAACACGAACTACATCGGCCGGCCCGAACTCGCCCGCCACGACTTCGAGCTGATCGGCTACACGGGTGCTGCTCTGGACAAGGCAGTGGCAGCGGCAGCCGGTACCGGCACCTACGCGTTCGCGGGCAAGGAGTAGGCGCGGCACGGCACGGCACGTAGCGTTCGCCCCGGCCTCCCGGAGGCCGGGGCGAGTTCCCACGAGCGTGGTGACGGACGGGCGGACGTGCCTCGCCGGCGACGGCTCAGTGCATCACCTTTCCCCGATCCGCACCAATAACCTGCCCGGTGAGGTTCCGCGCGTCGTCACTGGCGAGAAACGCGAAGACCGGGGCCACGTCATCGGGATCGGGCAATCCGTCGCCCAGTGGGGACCGGATCCCGCTCACGTTGCTCGAATCCACCGTGACCGGCAGGTCCCTGTTCTTCTGCCATTGCCGCTTCGACTCGGAGAACTCTTCCACCGCCATGGTTCGCGCGCTCGGGAAGACCGCGTTCACGCGGATACCGTACGGGCCCCACTCTCGGGCCAGCGTGTAGGTGAGGCCGATGATGCCGGCCTTGGTCGCGGCGTGCGACAGGAACAGCTCCTGCCCGAGGAGAGCGGCGTTGGACGTGACGTTGACGATGGCTCCCCGCCGCGCGGCCAGGTGCGGGAACGCGGTCTTGGCACAGAGCCACGAGCCGATGAGCCCCACCCGGACCGCACGGAGAAAGGTGTCCTCGTCGAGTTCGTCCGCAGCCAAGGCGGGTTGATGCCAGGCGGCGTTGTTGATGAGAACGTCGACGCCACCGAACCTATCCACGGTCGCACCGACCAGGCGCTGAACGTCCGGCGCGGAACTCACATCACAACGCACGCCGAGAACGGGGGTGCCGATCTTCGCGATCTCATCGGCCGTGTCCCGCAGTTGCTCGTCGTTGACATCGCAGACCACCAGTGCGGCGGCCTCCTCTTCGGCCAGGCACAACGCCACGCTTCGACCAATGCCACGGGCGGCACCGGTGACGACCGCCGTCTTGCCCCGCAATCTTCCACTCACCCGCCCGCTCCCTGCTTCCGCGTTGGTTGCCTGGCGATCGCGTCGCGGGCCAGGCCGATGCCTGCCCCGCGGACCACTTTCCGGACGACCGAGAGCGTCGTCACAGGAGCATGAACCCCGCATCGACGCGGAGCTCGATTCCGGTGACGTAGCGCGCCTCGTCCGAACTCAGCCACACGATCGCATTCGACACGTCCTCCGGCTCGATGAGCTCTACCGGCAGGGCGTTGCGCCAGCCCTTGGCGTGCTCTTCATGCTCCTTGAGGATCTTTTCCCACACCTCGTTCTTGAGGAATTTCGTGTTCACGCCCGTGGGATGAATCGTGTTGACCCGGATGTTGTGGTGCGCGAGATTGGTGGCGAGGCCCTTCATGATAGCGATCACTCCGGTCTTGGCCACGGAGTACCCGAGCGGACCCATCACGTCCTCAACGGTATTCGCCGGCACGCCTATGCCCTTGAGACCAGCGGTGGAGCTGGTGATCACGATCGAACCGCCGCGCCCCTGGTCTATCAGGGTCGGGAGAGCCGCCACCACGGTGTTGAGCACTCCGGTCACCATGACGTCGAGCGAGTCCTGCCATCCGCGCATCAGGGTGCCGAAATCCGTCGCCGGGAAGCCGAAGGTCGCGCCCGCGTTGGGGAGCACGATGTCGACCCCGCCCAACTCGGACCGACCTTCGTCGAACACGCCCTGAACTGCCGCGAGGTCACGGACATCCGCCTTGCGCGCGACGATTCGGCGACCCCGGTCTTCCACCAGCTTGATCGTCTCCGCGAGGTCGTCTTCGGTCGCCAAGGGATAGGCGACCGTGTCGATCTGCTCGCAGACATCGAATCCGATAATGTCCGCGCCTTCCTCGGCGAGACGGACGGCGTGTGAACGACCCTGGCCCCGCGCCACGCCCGAAATGAACGCGACTTGGCCCTCTAGACGACTCATCGGCTGACCACTTTCCTCTCGTGTTCCCAATTGGCTGGTGTGGCGGCGTCACAGCTCGGCCGCGCCGAACTGTGACCACCGCGGGTGGTCGGCTACCTGTGGCCGGAGGGTTGCCCCTCCAGGATGATCGCTTTCGTTTCCAGAAACGGGAGCAACCCCTCGGTTCCGCCTTCGCGGCCGATCCCGGACTGTTTGAACCCGCCGAAGGCGATGCCGAAGTCGGATCGGAACGCGTTGTGCCCGACCGTGCCGGACCGCAGCCGCCGGGCTACCGCATGAGCACGGTCCACATCGTCGGTGAAGACCGCTGCGTTCAGACCGTAGATCGTGTCGTTGGCGATAGCGACGGCCTGCTCCTCGTCCTCCGCGGGAACCACGGTGAGCACCGGCCCGAAGATCTCCTCCCGGGCGAGCGTCGACGAGTTGTCCACATCGCCGAAGACCGTCGGCTCTACGTAGTATCCCTGGCTCAGATGGACCGGACGTCCGCCACCGCTCGCCAGGACGGCGCCCTCCGCTTTACCCTTGGCGATAAGCCCTTCCACGCGCTCGCGTTGGCGCTCCGAGACAAGCGGACCCATCCCGCTCTCGGGGTCGAACGGGTCGCCGACCCGCACCTGGGCGTAGGCGGCGGCCAGTGCGTCCACCATCTCGTCGTGGCGACGCCGGCTCACGACGACGCGGCTCAGCGAGGAGCAGACCTGCCCCGCGTTCAAGCACCCCGCGGCGGCCAAAGTAGACGCCGCCGTTGAGATGTCGATGTCATCCAGGATCACCGCTGCCGACTTGCCACCAAGCTCAAGGGTGCACCGGGCGATCCTTTCCCCGCATATCGCGGCGATACGGCGTCCGGCCACCGTCGAACCGGTGAAGGTGATCTTGTCCACGCGGTGGTCGCGTACCAGGAGCTCGGACGCCGCGCGGTCGGCCGTGACGACGTTGAGGACGCCCGGCGGTAGCCCGACGGACTCGGCGACCTCCGCCAGGATGTAGGCCGCGGCGGGTGCCTCTGGCGCCGCCTTGAGAATGAGCGTGCAACCGGCGAGTAGCGCAGGTGCGACCTTGTAGCTGATCTGGAAGAACGCCGAGTTCCACGGGACGATCGCGCCGACGACGCCCACCGGTTCGCGAGCCAGCAGTCCGAACTCGCCGACGGTCGGCGTGGCCGGCTCCTCGAACGAGAATGTGTCGGCCATACTCGCGTAGTAGTCGAAAACGTCGACGATGCCGGGCGTGCGCGCGAGGGACAACACGTGCAGCACTCCCGCCTCGCGCGGCCAGACATCAGCCAGCTCGCCGTGGCGTGCTCGGAGCCCCGCTGCCATGGCTCGCAGGTACCCGGCTCGCTCCGCATGCGACATTCGGGGCCACGGACCGTCATCGAACGCCGATCGGGCCGCCGCGACCGCGCGGGACATGTCCGCGTCCTTCGCCTCGGCGACGACAAGGAACACCTGCTCGTTCGTGGAGTCCGTGACCTCGAGGGTCGCGCTCGACGACGGCACCACCCACTCCCCACCGATGAAGAAGCGATCGGCGTGGCGCAACGAAAATCCAGGAGCATTCGTCAACGTCATTGAACAGTCCTGTCATTGGACAGCATTGTCATTGGACAGCCTTCGCGGATCTCGCCGGCGAAACGACCGCGCGGGGCGATGCGGCGGCCACGGCGGGCATCCGGCGTGGTCTTCCGATCTACTCCGACCGATGTAACCACGCCGGCTGGCATTCTGCAAGGCAGATCGCCGTTCTTTCTTGAGTCGATCAGATGCGGAGGCGACCGCGTCGAACCGACAGCGCGGCTTCGCGGTCGAG
>Ga0081455_10001465_pt1 | contig 29231 bp, 23 predicted proteins | sample TabmetS3T2R1_FD_70207 | JGI IMG/M metagenome (GOLD analysis project Ga0081455, IMG submission 70207) | Tabebuia heterophylla rhizosphere microbial communities from the University of Puerto Rico - S3T2R1 | ecosystem: Host-associated > Plants > Roots > Rhizosphere ... | reverse complement strand
ACACGAACACCGCTTATCCCGCCGTACGCAGGATTGCCGTGCGTGATTGATTTTGCAGAGAGCATCGCGTTCTTGAAGGCTTCGGAGGTCGAGATGTCGGGTTTGCTGGCTCCCTTTCGAACCCCCACGCCAATTCGTGTGACGGCAATGCCAGTCACAGTGCGCGTGACGATCTTGCCGTCCTTTGCAATGGCACTGGAGCGAGCCAGTCCACTGACCAAGCGCCAAGGGACGCCGATCAGCACCTCGAGCGCGATGCCGTTTGTGACCCCGAAAACATCGCCACGAACTCGTTCGCGATAGAAAGGGCAAAGCGAGTCGCCGCAGCGCACCCTTCTGACCTTCCCTGATGTTCGAACCGCGCGGCGGGTGGGGACCCGCGCGCTGCGGCGTCATAGAGGTCGGTTGGGCCATAGCTGAGACCGGGCGCGCGATCGCCCTTGCCGGCGATGAAGGGGATTTAGCCGTCGATCGAGCGGCAGCAACCGGATCCGGATCACCATCCTCCTGGCATCTTGGGTTGGCTTAGAGGGAGCATCATCATTGACCACACCCGTGGCTTAGGCTCGCCACGCCTGCGAGGCGCGTCCATCCGCTTCCCTCACAACTGGGCCTAGCGGCCAGTACCATCAAATCTCCGCTCGAACTCGGAGATCTCAGCCTGCGCCAATTTCGCGACCAGTGGATCAATCTTTGCTACCGACAGTCCTTTTCTTCCATCGAGAGACACAAGCGCCGATCCTTGCGGCCAAGCTGGGGTGGCATCAGCTTCGCCCAAAGCCGCCAATACGCTGCTGGTTAGCTCAGGGATGATGCACCATGCGACGGATGCGCAAATGCGCAAAAGGTTCAACGCCGTGCGTGTCGCCACTGCCGCTTGCCTTCGGTCGCTCTTCAGTGCCGCCCACGGTGCCTGATCCTGAACATACCTGTTGGCTGTAACCCATAATGCTCTCGTCTCCGCCGCAGCCCGGCGAAACTCGAGCCGCTCATGCGCTGCACGGATGGCAGTAATCCTGCCGTCGACCTCGTCGGCCAGCTCACGTTCTGCGTCTCCTGGCGTGCCGTCCGACGGCACGCCTGCATCAAAGCTGCGAACGGCGAAGCTCGTCACGCGTGTCGCCAGATTGCCGAATACGTCGGCGAGATCCTTGGTCACATCGCCGGCGAAGCGCCGAAAATCAAAATCGACGTCGGCGCTTTCCGGTGCATTGGCGATCAACCACCATCGCCACAGATCAGCAGGCAAGGTGTCAAGCGCGGCGTCGGTGAACACGCCGCGGCGCTCACTCGTCGAGAACTTGCCGCCTCGATAAGTCAGCCAATGAAAGCCCTTGATGATGTCGACGGTCTTCCAGGGTTCACCGCTTCCAATCAGCGTTGCCGGGAAGCTGACCGCGTGGAATGGCACATTGTCCTTGCCGAGAAACTGAATGTATTGCACGTCCTGAGCATTCCACCACCAGCTCTTCCAATCTCGCTCCGATGGGTGCCGATCCGACCACTCCTTCGTAGCTGCCAAATAGCAGATTGGTGCGTCGAACCACACGTAGAAGACTTTATGCTCGAAGCCGGGCCGGGGCACCGGTACACCCCAACCGAGATCCCGCGTTATGCAGCGATCGCGCAGGTCCACGGTCAGCCAGCTTCGGGCCAGTGAGGCGACCCAAGGTGGCCAGCCTTCGCGGCGGTCCACCCAATCCCGCAGCCGATCAACGAGCAGAGATTGGCGCAGGAACAGATGTCGACTGTTACGGACTTCGAGGTCTCTGTCGCCCGAAACAGCTGAACGGGGTTTGATCAGGTCCGCCGGATCGAGCAGCACCCCGCAGCCATCGCACTGATCGCCCCGAGCAGATTCGCATCGGCAATTGGGGCACGTTCCGACGACATATCGGTCGGGCAGGAAGCGGCCATCCCTGGGCGACCAGATCTGTCTGACATCGCGCTCCGCTATCAAGCCTGCCGCATCGAGGATGCGATAGAAGTGTTGCGTCAGTTCGCGATTTTGAGGCGACGACGACCGGCCGAAGTGATCGAATGACAAGCCGAATCTCCGGTAGATGTCAGCCTGGAGGGCGTGCTGGGCGTCACAGAAAGCGCGCGCATCCAAGCCCGCGGCTGCAGCGCTGAGCTCCGTCGGTGTCCCATGCTCGTCGGTGCCACAAATGAACAGGACGTCGGCGCCCGTTTGCCGCCGGAAGCGGGCGTGCACATCGGCGGGCAGCAACGAGCCGACGAGGTTGCCGAGATGCTTGATGCCGTTGACGTAGGGAATGGCACTCGTGATGAGATAGCGGGTCATGTTCGCATCCTTGCGAGAGAGGACGCCGAACCCCCAACAAATCAAAAAGCCCTTCCGCTGCGGCGGAAGAGCTCGGGTTCGGCACCAGCCTCGCGCGGACGCGCGTCAACCCTTCCGGCCACCATCCTTGCGGTCGGGCCGGTGCATTCGTTGGGCAACAATGATGTTCCTGGTCACCATGATCTCGAAAAAATAATACGACGCAGGTCAAAACTCAATGCATTAAACGAGAGAGCGTCCTCGCCTTGCAGTTGTTGGTTTAGGCAATGTCGCAAGCGCAGGGCAATTGGGCGTGCACTGGCCGGATCTGAGGTATCGTGAGTGCCAGCGCCAGAGCGGCCAAACTCGATCACTCTCGTACGCGCCGGCGGCACCGATCGGGATCTGTTCGGTGCGAGCGGGCGCAGGGAAGCTTTTGTCCCGCAGCTGTGACCAACGTGAGTGTCTGGCTCGGATCATCGGCGCGGGGCAAATGCCCGCGCAACCCTTGGGGCCGCGCTTGTCACCCCATACCGGCCGGGGTTGCTGGGAGCCGGCGTGGGCAGACAAAAGAGATCCCGGGGTTGAAAACAATGGCTCAATCCCCGGGCCCGGTGCCGGATTTGGGCACAGCCCTCCACCGGCACTTGTCTAAAACAGCCCCCGACGCAGGCTACTTGCCGCCGAGCGCCTTGCAATCCGGCGTCGTACGTGACGGCAGACCCATCGCACGGAAGGCTTCAGGCGTCATGCCGAGCGTCTGGGTGACATTGTCAACACGACCGACCATTTTGTTGGACAGCGTGCCGTCGGCGTTTGCGGTCACTTCGTTGATGAAGACCGAGCCCGTGGCCTGGCGGTTCTCGTTGAGCGAGACGACGCCCAAGGGGGTCTGCAGCTTCAGCTTGGACAGCGCGGCGCGGAACTTCTCCTGGTTGCCGCTGAGGTCGCCATTGACTTCATTCAATCCTGCGAGCATGGCCAGCGTTGCCACATGGTAGCCGATGCCAAACAGCGATGGCGATGGGAACCTCTGGTCGGCGGGGAACGCGTCCTGGTAGGCCTTGACGTAGCTTGTCCATTCCGGCGCTGGGTTATCGGCGGCGAAAGGACCCGAGGTCGGAGTGCCGACAAGGGCCTCCTTGGCCTTGCCCTTGGAGCTCAGCACGGTTTGGTCGGCCATGATGGTGCCGCCGATCAGATTGGCTTTGCCACCGGCCTGCTGGTACTGGTTAAGGAAGTTGATGGCATCCGTGCCGCCCACGCCGAGATAGATGGCGTCGACGTTATCGGGCAACTTGGCGATCACGCCGCCAAAATCGCCCGAGCCGAGTGGAACCCAAAGGCGCTCCACGATTTCGCCGCCAGCCTTGCAGAAGTCGACCGCGAAGCCGAGGAAGTTCGTATAACCGAATGAATAGTCGGCCGAGATGGTCGCAACGCGCTTCCAACCCTTCTTATTGACGGCATAGGCGCCGAGGCCAGTACCCCACTGTGCGCCGTCCAGATTGAAGCGGAAAAAGTTCGGCGAGGGGTCGACCCAGGTGGTCTCCAATGCACCGGAAATCCCGTTGATCACGGTCTTATCCGGGATGGTCTTGGAGTAGTCGCGCATGGCAATGCCTTCCGAACCCGAAAGCGGGCCCAAGATGATATCGACCTTGTCCTGCTCGATGAGCTTGCGCGCCATTCGCGTCGTGGTGGCAGGGGTCGTGTCGGTAGCTGCAACCACCGTTTCGATCTTCTTGCCTCCAGCCTTGCCGCCGGCCTGCTTGAGCGCCAGTTCGACGTTGCGCACGCCGTCCGCGCCACCCGCCGCAAAGGCTCCCTCGAGGGCAACCAGGATGCCGACTTTGATTGTGTCTTGCGCGGCTGCCACGCCAGGCAGCATCAATGCCAAGACGACCGTCGCCCCGATGGTTCGTTTCATGCCGAATCCTCCCAAGGATTGATGATTGTGGTGGCTCGTTCGACCACCGCTTTCCGTCCGCTTGTCGACCCGTCGCGAACGTCCATACACTCTAGCCCCTAACCCGGCCCACCAAGCGATTACATCACACCGCTGCGAAACAGCCAACCGCGCCGAAACCCGTGCGTTGGCTTTTTTGCTCGCGGGGTAGACCTTGATTTCCTTGCATGGCGCGACCGCCCCCGCCGTTGCCATCCGTTAAGCACATTTTTCGCCCCGCGACTGTGGCCGCTTGCCACGCAAGCCCAATGCAATATAGTCGTGGCAAAACAGTATCAACGAATGGCATGGGAGGTAGAAGTGTGAAGCCGTGGCCGTGCTCCATGGCGCATTCCTATTCAGACGCGTCCGCCTCCGCTCCATGGCTCGCACAGTGGTGTTGCACTCGATCTGAATTCGCTGCGCATGGAGCGCGAAAGGCTGTTGGGGCGATCGGGTGATCTGACTGTTCCAGTCAGGCAAGGTTCTGGCACTTTCTCACCGCCAATGGCGGCCAGCGCCTATCGGCGCAGGCGCGCGGATCGCCTCCGCCAATGAACCATAAATTTGCTTCCAACGTGCCCAAATCGGTGAAATCATTAGACTGTCGAACACAGTTGGTGCGGGCGGAAGGACTATTCTGTCGAACAAGCATGTGGCGACTGCTGGCAGCATGGGCACCTTGCAGAACCTCAGCACGCGCCATCCGATCTGGACCTGTGTGGTCCTTGTGCTGGTCGTCGGCCTGGCATGGCTGATCGTTGCGCCGTGGCCGCCGGGCCTCGAGCAGGCCTTGGGGCGCAAGCGCATCTTTTTGAACGCGATCCTGTCCGGCATTACGCTCGGTGCGCTTTATTTCCTGGTCGCCTCTGGCTTCACGCTGGTGTTCGGCCTGATGCGCAATGTCAACCTCGCGCATGGCTCGCTCTACCTTCTGGGCGGCTACATCGGTTATGGTGCGGTTAACCTGACCGGATACTGGCTCCTCGCGTTTCCGGTCGTCTTTATCCTCGTCGGCGCGCTTGGCCTGCTGTTGCAGCATCAGGTATTTCGCCGCATGGAGCGGGAGGAATTGCGCCAGACGCTGGTCACGATCGGCCTATCGATCGTGCTGGCCGACCTGATGCTGTGGTTCTGGGGTGGCCAGAGCTACCAGGTGCTCTCGCCGGACTGGCTGAGTGGCCCGATGACACTGCCGCTCATCAGCTCGATCCGTGCCGACGGTGAGGCGGTGTATCTGTCCTACCCGCGGGTCCGCATCGCGATCCTGATCGCCGCCATCGTGATCGGCTTGGCCATGTGGTTCGTGCTCAACCGCTCGCGGCTTGGCATGCTGATCCGGGCCGGCGTCGACGATCGCGACATCCTGGCGGCATCGGGCGTGCGCATCCAGCACGTGTTCCTGGCGGTGTTCGGCTTCGGCGCCGGCATGGCCGGCATGGCTGGCCTTGTTGGCGGCACCTTCCAGTCGCTGTCACCGGGCGAAGACACGCGGTTCCTGCTCGCTTCGCTCGTGGTCGTCATCGTGGGGGGAATGGGCTCGATCCCTGGGGCCGCGCTCGGCGCCGTCATTATCGGCCTCGCCGAGCAGATCGGCCTTGTCTATGCGCCCACCTATTCGGTGGTCTTCACATTCCTGATCATGGCTGCCGTCCTTGCGTTCCGTCCGCAGGGCCTGCTCGGGGTCCGGCACTGATATGGCACACGTCCTGCGCACAACCGCACCGGAAAGGCTGATGGTGCTGGAGGGGATCCCGGCGCCGGTCTGGGGGATCGGCCTGTTGCTGTTGTTGATGCCGGCCTTGGCCAGCAACTTTGTGCTATTCCAGATCTTCGGCTGGAGCTTCATCCTCGGGATGATCGCCCTGTCGCTGATGGTGCTGGCCGGCTATGGCGGGATGGTGAGCCTGATCCAGATGACGGTGGCGGCACTTGCCGGCTACGTGGTGGCGATCCTCGGCACCAGCGGCGTGCCACAGATCAGCCTGGGCTGGCCGTGGTGGCTCAATATCCCACTTGCGATCCTGATTGCGACCCTGTTTGGAACGCTGGTCGGCACCTTGGCCGTTCGCACCGAGGGCATCTACACGATCATGATCACGCTGGCGATCGCTGCGGCGTTCTTCTACTTCACGCGGCAGAATTATGTGATCTTCAACGGCTACACCGGTTTCAATAACGTCGTACCGCCGGCGCTGTTCGGCGTCGACTGGCGCCAGCCGGTGCCATTCTACTATCTGACGCTGGGCTGCGCCACGCTGTCCTATCTTGCGGTCGTGTGGATGGCGCGCACGCCATTCGGGCTGGCGCTGCAAGGCGTGCGCGACAACCCGCGGCGCATGAGCGCGCTCGGCTTTTCCGTCACCGCCCATCGCATTCTGGCTTACTCGTTCGCCAGCGTCATTGCGGCGGTCGGCGGCATCCTGCTCGTCTGGCAGAATGCCCAGGTCGTGCCCGGAACCGCGGGCATTCCGCAGGTGATCGACATTCTGGTGATTGCCGTGGTCGGTGGTCTCAAACACCCGATCGGCCCCTTCATCGGGGCGCTCATTTACGCGCTGCTCAGCGTGTTCTCGTCCGATATTCTGCTGGCGTTTGGGATGGCGGGAGAGCGGTTCAAGCTCGTCATTGGCTTGGGTTTTCTAGCGCTCGTGTTCTTCTCCCCGGATGGCGTGCTCGGGCTGTGGCAGCGCTTGCAGGCCCGCATGGAGCGCCGCGGCCGCGACCTCAGACCCGGCGGGGAGATGGCGCCATGATGCCCTCCGTCGCCGGACGCTTGAATGCTGCCGGATCGGCCAATGCCTTGGAGCTGCGCGGCGTCACGCGAATGTTCGGCGCGCTCGCCGCGTTGACCGACGTCACTATCAACGTAGGTCCTGGCGAGCGCCGCGCCGTGCTCGGCTCCAACGGCGCCGGCAAGACGACGTTGTTCAATTGCATCACCGGCGACTTTCCACCGACCTCGGGTACCATTCGCTTCTTCGGCGAGGACGTAACTCATTTTCCCCCGCACGAACGTATCCGCCGCGGCCTGCGCCGCACCTACCAGATTTCCGCGCTGTTCACCGGCCTCTCCGTGCTCGACAACGTCTATCTCGCCTGCCGCGGCGTCTCGCGCGGGCGCTTTTCGTTGATCCGCCCCCGCACCGGTGACACCCTGCTGCAGTCGGCAGAAAGCCTGATCGAGGCCGTGCACCTGCAGGATGTGAGCCATCGCGTGGTCGGGGAGTTGAGCCACGGTCAGCAGCGCCAGCTCGAGATCGCCCTGGCGCTGGCCGGCGCACCGCGTTTCATCCTGTTCGACGAGCCTGCCGCTGGCCTGTCGCCCAAAGAGCGGGCGGAGCTGATCGAGATCCTCACCTCGATGCCGAAGCACATCGGCTTCATCATCATCGAGCACGACATGGATGTGGCCCTGCGCGTCGTCGAGAGCGTGACCATGCTGCACAACGGCCGCATCTTCAAGGAGGGCCCGCCCGAGGAAATCGAGTCCGACGACGAGGTGCAAGAGCTTTACCTCGGAGGCGGCCATGGCTGACCGCTTCGTCGCCCGCCCCAGCGGCACGCCTCTCTTGGAGATCAGGAACCTCAACGTATTCTACGGCCGTTCGCACGCGCTGCAGGGGGTCGACCTCACGCTGCGACAGGGCGCGCTCTCCGTCGTCGGCCGCAACGGCATGGGCAAGACCACGCTGTGCAACGCCATCATGGGGCTGGTGCATGCTTCCAGCGGCTCGATCCGGTTCGCCGGCGAGGAGTTGATCGGGCGCGCGCCGGCCGATATCGCACGGCTCGGCATCGGCTATGTGCCGCAGGGCCGCCGTCTGTGGCGCTCGTTGACCGTGGACGAGCACCTGCGGATCGTCGCCGGCGAGCGCCGCGGCGCCTGGACCCTTGAGCGCATCTACCAGACTTTCCCGCGGCTGGCGGAGCGCAAGTCCCATGCCGGCTCGCAGCTCTCCGGCGGCGAGCAGCAGATGGTGGCGATTTCGCGCGCGCTGCTGCTCAATCCGCGCCTGCTGCTGATGGACGAGCCGACCGAGGGTCTCGCCCCGGTCATCGTCGCGCAGGTTAACGACATCCTGGTGCGTCTTGCCGAGGATGGCGAGATAGCCGTGCTCTTGATCGAGCAGAAGATCGGTGTGGCCACCGAGGTTGCCGAGACCGTCGCCATCATGGTCAACGGCCGTGTCAACCGGCTGATCGACTCGCGCGAGCTCGCCGCCGACCGCGACCTGCAGGAGCGCCTGCTCGGCGTCGGCCGCCACGGCCATGAGGACATCCCCGATATCGGCCGAGCTGCCGGGGCTATCCTATCCGCCGCACCGACGATGGCACCCCCGTCGGGGCCGGTCCGCATCTACATCTCCAACCCGAAGCCGCCGACGCGCTGGTCGCAGCCGGTGCCGGCCGCCCAAATCGAGGCGCAGGCCCGCACCGCCTCGGCCGCGCCCCGGCGCATCGCCGGGCTGCCGCAGCGCCAAGCCGGTTTGTTTTCGATGGCCAGCAGCGATCCCTTTGTCGTCGTGGCGGGCACCCTCGACACCAAGGGCGACGAATTGCGCCTGATCCGCGATCTCCTGAAGGAGGCCGGCCTGCGCACGCGCCTGGTCGATCTCTCTACCAGCGGCAAACCTTCGGGCGCCGACGTGCCGCCGATCGAGGTCGCGCTCAATCACCCGCGCGGCGCTGTCGGCCTGTTCACCGGCGACCGCGGCACATCGGTGGCTGCCATGGCACAGGCGTTCGAGGCCTGGATCAAGCGTCAGACCGGTGTTGCCGGTATCATTTCGGCCGGGGGCTCGGGCGGCACGGCCATGGTGGCGCCCGCCATGCGCGCGTTGCCGGTCGGCGTGCCCAAGGTGCTGATCTCTACCGTGGCCTCGGGCAACGTGGGTCCCTATGTCGGCCCGTCCGACATCATGATGATGTATTCGGTCACCGACGTTGAGGGGCTCAACTCCATCTCGCGCCAGGTCTTCGCCAACGGCGCGCAGGCCATGGCGGGAATGGTCAAGCAGCGCCTCGCCGAGGCGCGCGCCGCCCAGGGCCGGGTGGCGGAGGCCCTGCCCGCCGTCGGCCTTACCATGTTTGGCGTCACGACCAGGTGCGTGCAGCAGGTCACCGCCCAGCTCAAGGACGAGTACGACTGCCTTGTGTTCCACGCCACCGGCATCGGCGGCCAGTCCATGGAGAAATTGGTCGATTCGCGGCTGCTGTCGGGAGTGATCGACGTCACCACCACCGAAATCTGCGACATGATGCTGGGCGGCGTGTTCCCCGCCACCGAGGACCGGTTCGGCGCGGTCATCCGCGCGCGATTGCCCTACGTGGGCTCGGTTGGCGCCCTCGACATGGTGAACTTCGGCGCCCCCGAGACGATCCCTGAGCGCTACAGGGGCCGCACCTTCTATCCGCACAATCCGCAGGTGACGCTCATGCGCACCACGGCGGAGGAAAACGAACGCATGGGCCACTGGATCGGCGAGCGGCTGAACCGCATGGAGGCGCCGGTGCGTTTCCTAATGCCGGAAGGCGGCGTGTCTGCGCTCGATGCACCGGGCCAGCCCTTCCACGATCCCGCCGCCGACGCCGCCCTCATCAAGGCGCTGGAGGAGACCGTGCGGCGCACGTCGAGCCGGCAACTCGTACGCCTGCCGTACCACATTAACGAGGCGCAGTTCGCTGCGGCGCTGGTCGACGCGTTCCGCGCGCTGCATGGCAACGGTCGGCTGCAGCGCCGCAGAGCGGGGGGACGCTGAGCCATGCCGCGCTTCGAGCGATCCACCCTCCTCGGCAAGTTCAAGGCCATGGTGGCCCGTGGCGAGCCCATCGTCGGCGGCGGCGCTGGCACCGGCCTCTCGGCCAAGTGCCAGGAGGCCGGCGGCATCGATCTCATTGTGATCTACAACTCGGGCCGCTATCGCATGGCCGGCCGCGGCTCGCTCGCGGGGCTCCTGGCCTACGGCGACGCCAACCAGATCGTCGTCGAGATGGCGGCCGAGGTGCTGCCGGTGGTCAAGCGCACCCCGGTGCTGGCCGGCGTCAACGGCACCGACCCGTTCCGCCTGATGGACGTGTTCCTCGACCAGCTCAAGGGCATGGGCTTTGCGGGTGTGCAGAATTTCCCCACCGTCGGCATCATTGACGGCACCTTCCGTGCCAACCTCGAGGAGACCGGCATGTCCTACGGGCTGGAGGTCGACATGATCGCCGCCGCCCATGCCAAGGACCTGCTGACCACCCCTTATGTATTCAGCGCGGACGAGGCGACGGCCATGGCCAAGGCCGGTGCCGACATCGTCGTGTGCCACCTGGGGTTGACCACCGGGGGCTCGATCGGCGCGGAGACCGCGCTCAAGCTGGAGGATTGCCCCGCCAAGGTCGATGCCTGGGCCGAGGCCGCGTTGCGGGTGCGGCGCGACGTCATCGTGCTGGTGCACGGCGGTCCGGTGTCGAGCCCGGGCGATGCCTCCTTCATCATAAACAATACGAGGAACTGCCACGGCTTTTACGGTGCGTCATCAATGGAGCGCCTGCCCACCGAGGTGGCGCTCACCGAGCAGACTCGGAAGTTCAAGACGATTGGACGTCAACGAGGGTGAGGAACGAAACTGGTGCGCGGGGTCTGGCGGCGGGCTTGCGCGATTGGAGTGAGCGTAAATGACTGCACAACTGATCGGCGCCATTATCTTGTGGCTGATCGTGGCGATCATCGCGATTGCGATCATCGTCTATCTGGTCAACTGGCTGTACCGGCGCTCCTCCAAGGAGGTGTCGTTCGTCCGCACCGGCCTCATGGGGGAACGGGTAGTGATTAATGGCGGTGCCTTCGTGCTGCCGATCATCCACGACATCACGCCGGTCAACATGAATGTGCTGCAGATGAGTGTCGCGCGTGCCAAGGACGACGCGCTCATCACCAAGGACCGCATGCGCGTCGATATCGACGCCGATTTCTACGTGCGCGTCGCCCCAACCAAGGATGCTGTGTCGCTCGCCGCCGCGACGCTCGGCCGCCGCACCATGGAGCAGGAGCGTCTGCACGCGCTGCTGTCTGGCAAGTTCGTCTCGGCGCTGCGCTCGGTCGCCTCCGAGATGACCATGGTGGAGATGCACGAGCAGCGGGGCACATACCTGCAGCGTGTCAAAGCCGCCGCCTCGGAGGCATTGGCGCAAAACGGCCTCGAGCTCGAGACTGTGGCGCTCACCGATCTCGACCAGACGGATCTGCAGTTCTTCAATCCCTCCAACCGCTTCGATGCGGAAGGCTTGACCAAGCTGATCGGCGAGATCGAGGACCGGCGCAAGCTCCGGAACGACATCGAACAGGACTCGATGATCCGCATCCGCACCCGCAACCTGGAGGCCGAGAAGCAGGCCCTCGACATCGAACGCGAGAGCGAGGCCGCGCGCCTCAACCAGGAGCGCGATGTAGAGGTGAGCCGCGCTATCCAGCGCGCCGAGTTGGCGCGCGAGCGGGCGCTGCGCGACACCGAAGCCGAGCGAGCCCAGATCACCGCCCGCGAGGAGATCGAGAAGACGCGCATCGCCAACGAGAAGGCGATCAGCGAGGCCCGCATCGCCTCCGAGCGCGAGATCCGCCAGCGCGAGATCGAGCGCCAGCGCGCCGTCGAGGAGGCCGAGATCGCCGCCCGCGAGCAGGTCGAAAAGGCCAGAATCGCCCAGGAGCGGATTCTCACGGAAGCCCGCATTGCCAAAGACGAAGACACTCAGCGCCGTGAGATCGACCGCACCCGCACCGTGGAGCAGGCCGACATCGCCGCGCGCGAGGCGACTGCCAAGGCGCGCATCGCGCAGGAGCTGGCAGTCAACGCCGAGCGCATCGCCTCCGAGAAGAACGTGCGCAACCTCGAGATCGAGCGCAACCGCGCGCTGGAGGAAGCCGAGATCGCCTCGGGCCGCGCCATCGAGGCCGCCCGTATCGCCCGCGAGAAGGCAATCGCTGCCGAACGCATCGCCTACGAGCAGGAAACGCACGTGTTGGAGCTAGCGCGCAACCGCGTGCTGGAAGAGAGCACTATTGAGAACCGCGAGAAAGTTGAGGCCGCGCGCATCGCCCAGGAGGAGACCACGCGCGCGCTCGAGATCGCCCGCAACAAGGCGCTGGAGGAAGCCGACATCGCCGCCCGCGAGGCCGTGGAAACGGCGCGCATCGCCCAGGACAAGAACATCGCTGCCGCCCGCATCGCCAGCGACGAAGCGATCCGCGCCCGCGAGATCGAGCGCAGCCAGGCGGTGGAGGCCGCGGAAATCCTAGCCCGGCAGGCGATCGAGAGCGCCCGCATCGCCCAGGACGGCAAGATCGCCACCGAGCGCATTGCCCGCGATGAGGCCGTGCGCCAGCTCGAGATCGAGCGCAACCGCAGCGTCGATGCCGCCGAGATCAAGGCGCGCGAGGTCGTCGAGGCTGCCCGCATCGCCCAGGAGAAGGCGGTGCTGGCCGCGCGCATCGCCGCCGAGCAGGAGACCAAGACGCTTTCGATCGCCCAGGGCGAGGCCCTGGATTCCGCCGAGATAAAAAAGCGCGATGCGGTGGAGCGCGCACGCATTGCCACCGAGCTGGAGCTGGAGAAGGCGCGCATCGCCTCGCAGCGAAGCCGCGAGGTGCTCGAAATCGACCAGAAAAAAGTGGTCGAGATCGCCGAGGAGCAGCGCACCATCGAGGTGACCGGCAAGAGGGTGGAGCGCACCGAGGCCGACCGGCAGATCCGCCAGGCCGAGATCATCGCCCGCCAGGAGGTCGACAAGACCGAGGTCGCCCGCGACCAAGCCGTGGAGATCGCCCGGCTCGCCAGGCGCCGCGCGCTGGAACAGACCGAGTTGGCGCGCGCTCAGGCCCTGCAGGAGGCCGAGATTGCCTCCCGCGAGGAGATCGAGCGGGCGCGCATCGCCTCCGAGCGCGGGCTCGACGAGGCCCGCGTGGGCCGCGAGCTGGCGCTGCGCAGGCTCGAGGTCTCTCGCGAGCGCGAGGTGGAAACGGTGCTGATGGACAAAGCCATCGCCCTCTACCAAAAATCGCTCGAGGAATCCGCGGCCAAGGTGGAAGCCGAGGTCATGCGGGCGCGCGCGGCCGAGGCCGAGGAGCGCGTCACCACCGCGCGCGACAGCGAGGCCGCCAGGCGCCGCACCTCCGTCGAGGTGATGCTGGCGCAGAAGGATGCCGAGGAGAAGCGCATTGCCGCACAGGCCGAGCAGGTGCGCGCCGCGGTGGCGGCGGAGGCGCAGAAGCTGCTCTACGAGGCCGAGAACGTGCTGACCGATGAGGCCCGCTACGGCCTCTTCCGACGCCGCCTGCTTGACCGCATCGAGGGCATCGTGCGCGAGAGCGTCAAGCCGATGGAGAAGATCGAGGGCATCCGCATCCTGCAGGTCGATGGCCTGTCAGGCAGCGGAGGCGGTCGCGGGGACGGCCGCAGCCCCACCGACGAGGTGATCGACTCGGCGCTGCGTTACCGCGTGCAGGCGCCGATGATCGACCAGGTGCTGAAGGAGATCGGCATCGAAGGCGGCAGCCTCTCGCGCCTGCCCGGCCTCATGCGCGAGGCGAGCGATATGCAGCGGGTCGCCAAGGAAGCAGGCGCCGGCAGCTCGAAGGGGCAGGAGGCCCCCGCGCCTCCACCTGCCTCAGACGACGACAAGGGTCGCACATAGACAAAAAAAGCAGATGGCAAAGGTCTACACCTCCAGCGTCGTCAACGCCCCCGCGGCCAAGGTCTGGGCACGCGTGCGCGACTTTAACGGGTTGCCGGGCTGGCACCCGGCCATCGGCGAGAGCCGCATCGAGAACGACGAGCCGGCCGACAAGGTCGGCTGCATCCGCAACTTTCGCCTCCGAAACGGCGACCGCCTTCGCGAGCAGCTGCTGGGCCTGTCGGATTATGACATGTTCTGCACCTACTCGATCCTGGAATCGCCCATGGGAGTGGAGAACTACGTCGCAACGCTCAGGCTCACGCCCGTCACGGACGGGCAGCGCACCTTCCTGGAGTGGACCGCCGAGTTCGACTGCGCACCCGAGCGCGAGGCGGAGCTTATTGCCAGCATCGGGAACGGCGTGTTCCAGGGCGGTTTCGATGCGCTCAAGCGCCAGTTTGGAGGCTGAGCGCCGTGCCCCGCGTCGTCAAGAGCACGATCATCGACGCGCCCGTCGACCGCGTGTGGGCAGTCTTGCGCGACTTCAACGGCCACGACCGCTGGCACCCTGCGGTCAAGACCAGCACCATCGAGCGTCATCTGCCGGCCGACCTGGTCGGCTGCGTGCGCCGTTTCCAGCTGCAGGATGGCGCGGAGTTGCGCGAGCAGCTGCTCACGCTGTCCGACCTGGAAATGGCGTTCAGCTACTGCCTGCTCGACACGCCGATTCCCCTCTTCAACTATGTGGCGCACGTGCGCCTGCTGCCCGTAACCGATGGCAATCGCACCTTCTGGCACTGGGAGTGCCGTTTCACCACGCCGGCCGGCCGCGAGGCCGAGATGGTTAAGATGGTGGGTGAACAGATCTACGAGGCGGGCTTCGAGGCGATCAGGCGTCACGAGGCGCTGACCCAATGAGAGCAGGATGACGGTTCAGGTCAAAACCTTCGGCTCGCTGAGCGAGGCCGCCGCGGCGCTGGCCGCGGACCGCGCCGCGCGTTTCTTCTCCGGCGGCACGCTGCTGATGCGCGCCATCAACGAGGGCGACACGACGATTGCGACGCTGGTGCGCGCCACGGATCCTACCTATTGCCAGATTCGCAACGAGGGCCAGCGCATCACGATCGGTGCCGGCGCCCGCATGGTCGATGTCCTCGCCAACCGGGATCTTGCTTTCCTGCATCCGGTGGCGCGCGTGGTCGGCGGGCCAGCGGTGCGCGCCATGGCGACGGTGGGTGGCAATTTGTTTGCGCCCTCCCCCTATGGGGATCTGGCCGCCGCGCTGCTGGCGCTGGACGCCAGCGTGAGGCTGCAGGGTGCCTACGGTGGCCCGCAAGAGACGCCGCTGGAGCAATTCCTTACCGGCCGCGACCGTGCCGGCAGCGGCAGCCTTGTGCTGGCGGTATGCGTGCCGCGGCCGGCCAGCTCCGACGCGTTCCGCTTCCGCAAGGCGGCGCGTGTGCGGCCGAAAGGCGTGTCGGTCGTGAGCATTGCCGCGCATTTGCCGATGGCAGGCGGGCGCATTGCCGGTGCGCGCATCGCCTATGGCGCGATGGCCCCGACGCCGATCCGGGCCCGGGCGGTGGAGCGTGCGCTGGAGGGCCGCAGCCTGGACGCCGCCGGCATCGCTCCGGCACTCGCCGCGGCGGCCGAAGGCACCAGCCCCGCGACCGATGCGCTGGCCAGCGCCTGGTACCGTCGCGAGGTCGTCGCCATCCACCTGCGCCGCCTGTTGCTCGGCGCGAGAGGCTAGGCCCATGTCTGTCAGGGCTGAGCGCATCGGCTTGGCGGAAACGGGGAAGGCTCCGGCTCTCCGCGCCCTGGACACGATCCAACGAGCAACGTCTCACGATGCGGCCGGGCGGCAGGCGAGGACTGCGCGCCATCCGAAGCCGTGGCAACAGGCACATCGCGGCCCGGGAAAACCCTTCTGCCAGACCCCGGACGCCAGGCCGGGGCGGGGGCGATCCGGGATCTTCCGGGGCGCTGCGGGCGTTAGGAGCGGCCATGGCTAAGACACCGGTGCAGTTTCGCCTCAACGGCGCCGACAAGGCGGTGTTCGTCGACGGCGGGGAGAACTTGCTCAATGCCCTGCGCCGCGGCATCGGCGACATGTCGGCCAAGTTCGGCTGCGGCCAGGGCACCTGCGGCGTGTGCACCGTGCTGATCGACGGCGAGCCGCAGTTGGCCTGTCTGACCCTAGCCGAGACCTGCGCCGGCCGCGCCATTGAGACCGCGCTGGGGCTCGCCGCGGGGCCGAACCTGCATCCCTTGCAAGCAGCCTTCATGGAGCATTTCGCGGCCCAGTGCGGCTTCTGCACCTCGGGCATGCTGATGGCGGCCAAGGCGCTGCTCGACCGCAATCCGTCACCGACGCGCGAGGACGTGGCCGAGGCCATCTCCGGCAATATTTGCCGCTGCACCGGCTACGAGCCGATCATCAACGCCGTCCTGGAGGCCGCGTCCAAGCGCGGCGGGCAGCCAAGCGGGGAGCAGGGCCGTGCTCGAATTTAGGAAAGACTACTTCCAGGATGAGCGCGACGACCGCCTCAACGAGGTTGGCCAGCCGCGCCAGCGCCAGGACATGCTGGGCCACGTCACCGGCCGCACGCGCTATTTCGACGACCATGCCTTCGAGGGCCTGCTGCATCTGAAGGTGCTGCGCAGCCCGCATCCGCACGCGCGCCTGCGCTCCATCGACGTATCGGCGGCCGAGCGCTCCGCAGGCGTCAAGCGCGTGATCCGCGCCGCCGACGTGCCCGTGAACAAGAACACGCTGCTGAGCCTCATCGGTTTCGGCAAGGACGACGAGCCGCTGCTGGCCGTCGACAAGGTGCGCTACAAGGGCGAGCCGATCCTCGCCGTGGTGGCCGAGAGCGAAGCTGAGGCCTATGCCGCGCTCGCCAAGATCCGCCTCGACTGCGACCCGCTGCCCGCGGTGTTCGACGTCGAGGAGGCAATCAAGCCCGGCGCCCCGGTGGTGAACGAGACCTATCCGGCCAATACCTTCGAGTACCACGAGAAATACAACCACCAGAAATTGCGCTTCGGCGATGTCGAGCGGGCATTCGCCTCCGCCGACTTCGTCGTGGAAGAGCGCTACCAGATGTCGCCGATCGAGCATGCGCCGACCGAGACCAATGGTTCTATCGCCGCGCCGGAGACCAACGATCGCTTCGTGGTGCACACCTGCACGCAGGCGCTGTTCTTCTCGCTCGGGACCGCGGCCAAACTGCTCGACCTGCCCTCCAACCGTCTGCACTTCATCGGCGGCACGGTCGGCGGCGGCTTCGGCGGCAAGGTCGATTCGCTCACCGAGCCGCTGGCGATCCTCGGCGCCATGCTGACCGGGCGTCCCGTGCGCTACGTGCTCGGTCGCGAGGAGGAAATGCTGTATGGCTGCCCGCGCGGAGCCGAGCGCCACTACATCAAGGACGCCGTGCTGCGCGACGGCCGCATCATCGCGCGCAAGGTCACGAGCTATTTCGACGCCGGTGCCTATACGCGCCTTTCCAGTTACGGCGCGGTCAAGTGCATCGCCCATTTGCCCGGGCCCTACACCATTCCCAATGTGCACGCCGATTCCTACTGCGTGTTCACCAACCGCACCCCGGCCACGGCCATGCGCGGCTTCGGCATCACCGGCGTCGACTTCGCGCTGGAAGTCCAGATGGATAAACTGGCGCACAAGGTCGGCATGGACCCAATGGAGTTCCGCATCCTCAACGCCTACCGCGACGGGGACATGAAGGCGCACCGGCGCAAGGCCCATAACTGCGCGCTGATCGAATGTGTGCAGGTGGCGGCGGAGAAGGCCGGCTGGCCGATCCGCGACGAATTCCGGCGCATGAACTCGCTGACCGGAGGCGGCGGCGAGCGCGCCGTCATCCCTGCCACCGCCAGTGACGAGGTCGGACGCATCGGTACCGGCCGGCCGGCAAGCACCACCCCGCCCCGCGCGCCGGCGCTGCCGATCGCCCCGCCCCCGCGGGTGCCGCAGCCCGTGGCAGCGCCGCCGCCACCGGTCCCGCCGGCAGCGAGGCCGGCCGCGGCGCCTACCCCGCGCGAGCAGCCCAAGCCCGCCGTTCCGGGCCCGCAGCACGGTGCCACGCGCTTCTCCAGCGTGTTCGGCACGCGCCGGAGGTAGCCGCCATGGCCAAGCATCGCGGACGCGGCATGGCGTCGATCAACTACCCGATCGGCATGAACCTCGGGGGCGACCCGAGCCAGGCGCTGGTGCACTCCAACCCCGAAGGCAAGTTCACCGTCACGCTGTCGGCCATCGACCTCGGCCAGGGCATGAAGCAGGTGACGCGCCAGATCGCCGCCGAGACGCTAGGCGTGCCGATCGCCGACGTCTATGTCGACACCGCCGACTCCGACACCGGCCCACACGACATGGGCAGTTTCGCCTCACGCGGCACGCATCGCGTCGGCAATGCCGTGATGGTGGCCGCCAAGGAAGCGCGCGGCGTCATGCTGGAGGCCGCCGCCGAGGAGCTGGAGGTCAACGCCGCCGATCTGGAAACGGACGGTCGCGGCCAGATCCACGTCAAAGGCGCGCCATCGCGCGCCATTTCGGTCAAGGACGTCGCCGTCGCCGCGCAGTTCAGGCAAGGCAAGACCATCGCAGGTCGCGGCATCTTCCTGATCCCGTTGTCGGAGGTCAACGCCGAGACGGGCGAGATGACCCCCGTCTCCTGCTACGCGCACGCCTGCCTGGTCGCCGAGCTGGAGGTGGACGACGAAACCGGCGAGGTCGCTATGCTGAAGATGACCAGTGCCTACGAGCTGGGTCGTGCCATCAACCCCAAGATGGTAGAGCAGCAGTTGGTCGGCGGCGCCTGGATGGGCATGAGCCACGCACTCTACGAGACGCCGGAGCCGTACTATCCCGACATCGCCCACGGCCCGCGCGACTATAACGAATATGTCATGCCGGGACCGGCCGACATCTGCCCGCACGATATTGCCGTGCTGGAGCGCCCGGCGCCCGACGGCCCGTTCGGCGGCAAGGGTCCCGGCGAGATGTGCGCAAACCCGGTGCTCCCCGCCATCGCCAACGCCATCTTCAATGCGGTGGGGGTGCGTATCGACGAATTGCCCATTACGCCGGAGAAGGTGCTGCGCGCCATCAAGGCGCAAGGCGGCGCGCGGCCTCAAGGGACACCGGGAGGACGGCGCTAGGCCATGGTCGTGCGCAGCAAAGTCGCCGGCATCGACAGCCCCGAGGCGCTGGCGCACGCGCTCACCAGCGCCTTCTACCTGGCCGACGATGGCCTCGCCACCGCCGCCTACCTGGCCCTGGCGCTGGGCAAGCCGCTGCTGCTGGAAGGCGCGCCCGGTGTCGGCAAGACGGAGGCCGCCAAGGCCTTGTCCGGCGTGCTTGGCCGCCGGCTGATGCGCCTGCAGTGCTATGAGGGCATCGATGCGGCCGCCGCCCTCTATGAATGGAACTACCCGCGCCAAATGCTGGCGATCCGCCAGGCCGGTGACAAGCCGGTCGACATCTACCGCGATGAGTTCCTGATCGAGCGGCCGATGCTGCAGGCGCTGCGCTCGCCCGACAGCACGCTGCTGCTGCTGGACGAGATCGACCGATCGGACCACGAGTTCGAGGCACTGCTTCTCGAGTTCTTGTCCGACTTCACCATCTCGATCCCGGAGCGCGGCACGCTGTCGGCGCGCGAGCGCCCGGTGGTGATCCTCACCTCGAACCGCACCCGCGAGTTGCACGAGGCGCTCAGGCGGCGTTGCGTCTATCATTTCATCGGCTACCCGGCACCCGAGCGCGAGGCTGAGATCATCATGCTGCGCGCCTCCAGTGTGGCCGAAGACACCGCCCGCGCCGTGGTGGCCGCCGTTGGACGGCTGCGGCGTGAGCCGCTCGCCAAGCCGCCAGGCATCGCCGAAGCCGTCGATTGGGCGGAGGCGGCAACCGTGCTGGCCAAGGGGGGTGCCACCTGGCCCGACGCCTTCAAACGGTCGATCGGCGTCGCCATCAAGGACGAGGAGGACAACGTCCACATCGCTCCGCGCCTCGATGCCATCATCACGGGGGCCGCCGCATGATGCGCCCTCCACTTCCCGCTGCGGCGGCGCCGTTCGTCGCCTTCACTACCTTGCTGCGCGCCAACGGTTTTGCCGTAGCGCCAGAGCAAACCACGGCGATGCTCGCTGCCATCGCACTGCTCGGGCCCCGCAGTCTCGACCACATCCGGCGCGCCGCCCATGCCACCCTGGCGCCCCCGCCGGAGCGACGCGAGGCGTTCGACGCGCTGTTCGATGCGCATTTCCTGGGCGCCGTCGCGCTGGGCCGCGAGACGGCTGAGCCGGATGCTGAGGACGTGCGCGTGCAGGAGGACCGCCCCGGCGGGTTTGCGCCGCCCGCCTCCGACGACGGCAACGAGGCCGGTCAGGCCGCAACGGCGGCCGAGGCCTTGTCAATGCGCCGTTTTGGGGCCGCCGACGAGATCGATACGCTGCGGCGCTTTCAGCGGGCGCTGCCCGAACGCTTGCCGCAGCGGCGCGGATACCGGCGCATCGCCGCCCGCCGCGGCCCCGACCTCGACCTGCGGCGGGTGATGCGAGGAGCCGTGCGCAACGACGGTGAGATCTTCAGGTTGCCGCGCCTAAACCGCAGAAAGCGCCGACGCCCCATCCTGCTCGTCATCGATGTATCGGGCTCGATGAAGGCGCGCACGGACGCGCATCTGCGCTTCGCCCATGCTTTGGTCCGGGCCGCTGACCGCATCGAGGTGTTCACCATCGGCACCCGCCTCACCCGTGTGACGCGGGCCTTGCAACTTAAGAACCGAGAGCAGGCCTTGGCCACCGCGTCTGGGCTCGTTTCCGACTGGGACGGCGGCACGCGCATCGGCGATGCCTTGCAGGCCTTCCTGGCTGTGCCGCGCTTTGCCGGCACCGCCCGCGGTGCCGTCGTGCTGATCCTCTCCGACGGCCTGGAGCGCGGCGATCCCAAAGCCATGACCGATGCGGTGAAGCGCCTCGCCGCCCGCGCGTGGCACCTCTCCTGGATGACGCCGCTCGCCGCCGATCCGGGCTACCGGCCCGAAACCGCCGCGCTGAAATCGATCCTGCCGCATCTCGACACGCTGGCGGACGCCGGCTCCACCGAACGCCTCTGCCATCATGTCCTCAACCTCGCCCAAGCGAGGGCGGCATGATGGGCGCGAACGGCACCGATTGCTAGGGAAGGACTGCCCATGCCCCTCGAAATCAAAATCCTCGACTACGGCGACATCGAGCTTGAAAGCAGCTTCCTCGTGCTCGGGCGCGGCTGCGGCCGTGTCCGGCGGGTTCCGACGCTGGGTTTCCTGATCCTCGGCGGGCCGTGGCCGATGGTGGTCGACACGGGCTACCGCTCCAACCAGATCATGGAAACGCTCGGCATGCGGGGCCTGCAGTTCCACGAGAACATGATCGAGAACCAGCTGAAGCGCCACGGCGTGCGCATGGGCGACGTGCGCTATGTCCTGCACACGCACCTGCATATCGACCATGCCGGCAAGGATGACCTCTTCCCGATGAACACCACGGTCATCCTGAACCGGCGCGAGATGGAATACTCGGTCTCCGGCCTCATGCATCCGCAGTATCCGCTGCCCGACGTCAAGCATCTGATCGACCGGCTGCACACCAAGGGCGCACTGCGGTTCCTGGATCTGGAGATCTCCGGCCCTACCGAGATCTGCCCCGGTGTCTATTGCGAGGCGGCGGGCGCGCACACCGAAGGCTCCATGAACGTGCACGTCCACACGGCCGAGGGCATCGCCACGATTTGCGGCGATGTGATCTACGACTTCAATGACCAGATCATCGAGCCTTACCACGAGATCGGCTGGATGGAACCGCGCGTCACCGGCAACCACGGCACCACCAAGCGCCAGGAGAAGGCGGCGATCAAGAAGCTCCTGAGCCAGGCGAAGTTCCTGCTGCCCGTGCACGACCGTCCCGCCAAGGTGGAGGGCAGCCAGATCGTCGGCCGCCTGCAGGACCAGGTACCCGGGCCGTTGACGCAGTCACTGGCGCCGCGCAACTGGTTTCCGGCTTAGGCGCGCACAAAGGGGCAGGCAAATGTCGCACGTAGTGGTCAAGCGCGAGTTCGAGGAGCTGATCGACAGCTGGGCGGCGGTCGGGCAGGTCGGCACCGGCTTCACGTTTACCGAAGGCCCGATCTGGCATCCCGTCGAGCACTACCTGTTGTTCTCGGACATGCCGGCCGACGTGCGCCGGCGCTGGGACCAGCGCGGTGGCGTGCGCGAGGTCAAGCGTCCGTCCAACAAGTGCAACGGCATGACCTACGACGAGCAGCTGAACCTCATCGTCTGCGAGCACGCCACCTCGAGCCTGGTCCGCGAGCGCCCCGATGGCTCGCGTGACGTGCTCGCATCCCATTTCGACGGCTACGAGCTCAACAGTCCCAACGATGTCGTCGTGAAATCCGACGGCTCAATCTACTTCTCCGATCCCTGGTACGGGCGCATGCCGGTCTACGGGGTGGAGCGGCCGCGGCAGCTCGGCTTTCAAGGCGTGTACCGCGTGCTGCCCGGCGGCGGGCCGCCCGAGCTGCTGGTCGAGCGCTACATGTTCGACCAGCCGAATGGGCTGTGCTTCTCGCCCGACGAGCAGCGGCTCTACATCAACGACACGGTGCAGGCCCTAATCCGCGTGTTCGACGTTTCCACCTACGGCTCGCTGATGAACGGGCGCGTGTTCGCGAGCGGCCTTGCCTCGGACCGCGAGCCAGGCCTGCCCGACGGCATGAAGTGCGATTCGCGCGGCAATGTCTGGTGCACGGCGCCGGGAGGCGTGTGGGTCTTTGCGCCCTCGGGCGCGCTGATCGGCAAGGTGCGGGTGCCCGAGATGGTCGCCAACCTGGCGTGGGGCGGAGCGGATTTCCGCACCCTGTTCTTGTGCGCCACGCACTCGGTGTATTCGGTGAAGACCAAGGTGGGGCCGCGGCTCGAGCCCTACATGCGCCCGCGCTCGGGCGACACTTCGACCCCTGCCAACTATCAGGCGCCGGACATGCCGCGGCCGTCGCCTCCGCCGGCACCCACGCCTCCGCCGCCGCAATCCGCCTCTGTGTCCAAGTCGCTCGGCCGGCTGGATCCGAGCCGCTGCGCCCTCATCATCCAGGACATGCAGAACGACGTCGTGATGGAGGGCGGTGCCTTCGCCTCGTCGGGCTCGCCGGTGCACTGCAAGCAGCAGAACGCGATCGCCAACGCCATGCGGCTGGCCGACGTGTGTCGCCAGCGCGGGGTGATGGTGATCCATGTATGGTTCGTGGTCGAGCCGGGCGCGCCCGGCGTCACGCTGAATGCTCCGCTATTCGAGGGGCTCGTCGAATCCAAGGCGATGGTGCGGGGCAGCTGGGGCGCCGCGCCGGTCGCTGGACTCGAGCCGAAACCCGGCGATCACGTGGTCGAAAAGATGCGCATGAGCGCCTGGGAAGGCTCCAGGCTCGAGACGGTGCTGAAGAGCGGGCGCCGCGACATCGTCATCGTCACCGGCGCCTGGACGAATATGTCGATCGAGCACACCGCCCGCACCGGCGCCGACAAGGGCTACTTGATGATCGTGCCCGAGGACTGCTGCTCGACCATGAACGCCGATTGGCACCGAGCCTCGATCAACTACGCCCTGCAGAACGTGTCCGCCGTGAGCAAAGCCGACGACGTGATTGCCGCGCTCGGCTGAACCGCCGTGTCATGGAGACGGGCAGGTGGCGCGTGGCATCAGGCCCTGCGGAGGGAAAAACTTGGCAAAGGCCTACGGCAATTTCGGATAGTGGCATCTATGGCAGAGGGCTACAAACTCGTTGCTGGATTATCTGGTGGCGAACCAAGCGATTGTGAGCGCGAGCGAGACAAGGGTAATTGGCACCCCGCATCTGGCGTGCTCCACGAAGCCGAGTTCGACGCCAGCTTGCCTGGCGCGTTCAACCACAATGATGTTGGCCAAGCTCCCTACGATCAACAGATTTCCGGCAAGGGTGGACAATGCCGCCATTGCATAGAGGCTCTCAGTCGACAGGTCTTTCAGCACCGTCGTCAACAAAATCACCGTTGGCACGTTGCCGATCGTGTTACTTCCGAAAACGGTGACAAGGAGCATTGCCGGAAGGCCCTTCGGATCGATCCCGAAGGCGTTGAGTGCAGCCAGCGCATCTCCCGGCAGCGGCGTTTCCGCCAGTGCCGCCGTCACGATAAATAGGCTACCGAAAAGCACGAGCAGGTGCCAGTCCACGAGACCGAGGACGTCACGTGTGGCCAAGCGTCTACTGATCAGGAGCACGCCTGTCACCAGGAGTACATCAGCGACGTGCGGCAATCGGGTGCTGAAAAGGGCCAGCAGCACGGCTGCAGCGGCGACGCCCTTACCAACACCGAAGCGATCCATGCGCGGAATCGCAATCTCGCCGGCAAGCGCGGCATGCTGCGATAGTTTGCGCCGCCATACCAGCCAGACGCCGCCGAACACGGCCGCAAGCGCCAGGGCAGCGGGTGGTCCACAGGCCGCTGTAAAACTCCAGAAATCGAGGCGTCCGACTTGCCCGATTAAAATGTTCTGTGGGTTACCAATGACGGTAGCGGCCGAGCCGGCATTCGCGGCACTGGCGAGCGCGATCAGGTATGGACGCGGATCAAGACCACGCCGGGATAGGCCTTGAACCAGCAGGGGTGTCATCGCAAAGACGACGACGTCGTTCGCAAGCAGCGCCGACAGGGTTCCGGCGACGCACACAGTAAGGGCCAGAATTGCAACTGGTGAGGCATGCGTCGCTGCAATTCGTGCGGAGCACCAGTCGTAAAAACCGCAAACCGCAAATTGGGCCGACAAGACCATCAGACCAAACAGCACAATTAATGTTGGGAAGTCGATCGCCTGCAGCACCATCGCGTTGCCGACGAGGCCCGTTGAGTAGAGCACGATTGCGCCGAGAAGGGCTATGCCTGTGCGGTCAATCTTCAGACCTGGCCAGCGGCCCAGTGCCATTCCCACGTAGACGGACAGAAAGATGGCGATAACCACCAGCGTCGGAAATTGCATTCTGTCCTGCAAGCCTTCCTATGAGATAGAGAAACAATCGGTCGGCGTGACCATTCGCGTCTGCTCTCAATGGCCGGCACAGCAAGCCGGATCGGCGTTAATTATCCTGCGCTGGGCGAAGGTGAAAGACGCTCAATCCGGCTCGCCCTCAATGCCAGGAATTGGCTTGAAAACCAATTGAGACATATCCGCCGGCGCGGCCGGCTCAATTCTCGAATAGACGCGAGGCGCGGCTCGGGTGTCGGTGCGGCTTCCCCCATGTCGAGCATCTACCGGCTAGCGACCTCGTCACGGGTGATACCAGCGGCCAACCGCAAGCCGTCCAAGTAGTATTCACGATCTTCGCGGACCCGCCAGTGTTCGGCAGTCGGGATCACTACGGGGGTAATCGCTCGGAGGCGCCTCACGATTTCCTGCGCTTCTTTGAGGCGTCCCATATGGGCCAAGCATGACGCCATAAAACGAAGTGTCGGCGGCCATTCTGAGTTTTCCTGAAGCGCTAGACCTAACATTTCGACGGCCTTCTCAGTGCGACGCGCAAAGAAATGACCCATGCCGATCAGAAGATTAGCGCCATGCCTGCCCTTGCCATGCCTGCTCTCCAGGGGATTGAGGCGAATGGAGGTTTCAATATGCTCAATCGCAATGTCGTACTGACCAGCCCACAGTCGAACCTGAGCGCTCAAGTACCAGCCAAGAGCAAAGTTCGGGTTTAGCTGCAAGGAATGATCAACAAGCGCTCTGGTCGTTGCGATGTCCTCCCCGAATAGAGCGAGCGAAATTGCAGCGTTGGCAATGATGAATGGATCGTCCCCGGCGACACGCAATGCCCGTCGTGCGAGCTCGATACCCTCCTTTCGGGTCGCCTCCAAATCGTTCGTCCAACCACATGCGTAGATATTGGAATGGCAACGGGTGGCCACTGCAAGCGCCGACCCGTAATTAGGGTCCCGCTCCAGCGCCAGCTCGGCCAGCTCAAGCGCACGCCTGGCCCCTTCTCTACTCACTAAATAAAGAGCTACGCGCGCTTGTAGGAAAAGGTCGTATGCAGTGAGGTCATCGGTCGGGCGCTGGACGGAGCGGCGATGTTCCGCCACCTGTAACGTCGGTTCGATCACACCCGCGACGGACGATGCAACGCTGTCCTGAAGCTGGAAGATGTCCTCGAGCGTTCCATCAAAACGGTCAGCCCAGAGATGGGCTCCTGTATCGGCGTCGATCAGCTGGGCGGTGACACGCACACGGTTGCCGAATTTCCGCACGCTACCTTCGGTCACGTATCGCACACCGAGCTCGCGCCCGATCTGCTTAATGTCGACGGCACGGCCCTTGTAGGCGAAGCTGGATTGCCGGGCGATGACGAACAGCCAGCGTACGCGCGAGAGGGCCGTTAAGATATCCTCGACCACACCATCGGCAAAGTATTCCTGCTCTGGGTCGCCACTCATATTGGCGAATGGCAGAACGGCGATCGAAGGCCTGTCGGGGAGTGGCGGAAATTCTGCAGGGCCGCGAGTTCCTGCATCTGCGAGAGCCACTGGGTCCGATGGCGCCAGATTGGCCTGGCGGAGAGAGCGTACCAAATCCTGGTGCTTGCATCCGGCTCCACATCGAGCTCGCTCTTCAGGAGGGCGACAAGGTGCTCGTAGCGCTTGAGCGCATCTGCCCGGCGCCCGGCTGCTGCCAATGCGCGGATCGCCAGGCGATGCGCGTCCTCGCGCAGGTTATTGATCGCAATTGCCTTGTTGGCGGCCGCAAGCGCTTTTTCGGAGAAGCCCGCCTGCAGTTCCAGGTCGCCTAGCTTGACCATAGCATCGAGTGCTAGGCCCTCCAGCCGCACGCGCTCGCTCTCAAGCCACTCGCTCCAAGCCTGCTCCCGAATGCCGATATCGACTAAGAGGTGGCTCTTGTAGAGCTCGACAGCCTCGCTGAGCGCGGTGCGCGTGCCTTGCCCAACCAGCGCCACGAGCTGGGTCGCATCGCAGGCGATGTCGCCCGGCGCAAGTGAAACCTCTTCCCCGTCGCTGCGCAGCACATCCTGCCCCAGTACCCTGCGCAGCCGGAACAGGGCCTGGCGCAAATTTTGCCGTGCCTGGGTTTCGAAATGCGAGCCCCACAGCATCGTCGCCAGTTTTTCCCGGTGCTGAGGGGTCGGTTGGGTGCAGGGAGGTAAGCAAGCAGACCAGCGAGCTTCTTGTTCGGGAGATCGATCGAGCCGTCGGCCCCGGTCAACTCGAAGCGACCCAGTAGCGAAAGCCTGATTTTCGGCAGCTGCAAGTCGTTCATTCCTGCCCCGCGCGGATAGTACGTTACCGCCCTGCACACTCGGTGCATTTTGCATTCTTAACGGCGCCCACTACAAGAAGCGTTGTCCAAGGTTAACAAGTGTCACTTCGCGGTGCTTTCAAAGGCGGCTTATGGCACGAACCGGCATTGTGGCTATCCTTTCAACCGCATGGCCGGAGTTGAGGGAGCTGCTGACACGGATTGAGGTCGGTGGAACCCAGATGGTGAGGCTCTGTTGCTGGGGGTATAGCTGTCGCGCGCAGTGACCGCCGGCAGGGACTGTGGTTCGTCGGCCCTTGACCCACCTCTGAAGCGAGCTTCGCAATGGGATCGGTAGAAAGCGGTAGCCGTTTGCTGCACGGGCCGCGATGCACACCTCGCCAGCGCCGGTAAACTTGATGGCGTTGCCCACGAGATTGAGCAGCACCTGGGTCAGTCGCTGCTCATCGCCGAGGCCGTACGGTAATCCCTTGGCAACCTCGCTCTTGAACGCAAGCCTTTTGGTCGCCGCCAGCGACTCCGTTGCCACCATCACCGTCTCGACGATGCTGCCCAACGCATACTCAGCAAGATTCAGCTTAAACTGCCCAGCTTCGATTTTGGAGATGTCAAGGACGGTATTGATCAGGCCCAGCAGGTGATTGCCGTTGGACCGGATACGCGCGAGGATCGGCAGGGATTTGTCCGGCAGCGCGTCGTAGATACCCTCCTGCAAAAGCTCGGCATAGCCAAGCATCGCGGCCAGCGGGGTTCTCAGTTCGTGGCTCATGTTGGCGACGAACTGCGACTTGTGCTGGCTCGCGATCTCGAGCTCTTCAACGGAGCGGGCAAGTTCGCGCGTGCGCGCCTGTACTTCTTCGAACAGCCGCGCGTTCTCAATCGCGATGACTGCCTGATCGGCGAATGTCTGCACCAAGGATCGCTGCGTTTCGGTCAGTTTAAACCCTGGCCCAGGGTGTGCCAGGGCGATGGTTCCGATTCCTTTACCCTCTCGTATAAGGGGCACAAATGTTGACGAGCGGAAACCAAGTGCCTGCTGCGCCTGTCGAGTGAATTCGGGCGTATCCCGACTTGCCGCGTCCGTTATCTCGATGATGCGTTGTTCCAGGATGGCGCGCGAAGAAGGACTACGTTCGGGCTCGAAGGGTAGCGGATAGATCGCTTTCACCCTTGCCATCTCGAGTTCAGATTGCCGGCCGGACGCACTCGCAATGTAGTGCAGCTGACCGCCCTCCAGACGGGTTATGGTTGCAGTGGATCGATCAAAGAGCCGTGCCACGCTCTTGACGATCGCATCGAACACGGGCTGCACATTGGTGGTTGAGCGACTGATGACGTTGAGCACGTCGGAGATCGAAGTCTGGTACGCGAGCGACTCTTGCAGCTCGCGCGTCCTCGCCTCGCCTGCACCTCCTCGAACAGCCGTGTGTTCTCGATGGCGATCACGGCTTGGTCGGCGAAGGTATTGACGAGTTCGATCTGGCGTTGGCCAAACGGGCGCACTTCGGCACGCCGAATTAAGATAAACCCAATTGCTTCATCTGCGTGGACCAGTGGGACAGCGAGCGCGGTGCGATGACCGTTTTGGAGCGCCCTCTTGCGGCTCGCGGGGTATTCATCGCCTTCGGCCAGGATGTCTGCAACGTGAAGCGGTCGCCGGTCGATTACGGCACGCGCTCCTATGGACCCACGCTCAAGGGGTATCGTGAGCTGTCCGACCGGGCCGATCGTGGGAATCTGCCCGTGGTGCGCGACGAGGCGCAGACCATCACCAAACACCTGAAAAATTGCCGCGTCGTTTGCATTGCACAAGCGCGCCGCAGATTCGACCAGCGCATCTAGGGCGTGGACTCAAATGATCGCAGCCAAATTCGCATGGAGGCGAGCTTGACGAAAGCAAAGAAGTTGGCACCAAGTTTGTCGTAGCGCGTCGCGATGCGGCGAAACTGCTTCAATCTGTTGAAGAAGCGCTCGACG
>Ga0081455_10001464_pt1 | contig 29239 bp, 25 predicted proteins | sample TabmetS3T2R1_FD_70207 | JGI IMG/M metagenome (GOLD analysis project Ga0081455, IMG submission 70207) | Tabebuia heterophylla rhizosphere microbial communities from the University of Puerto Rico - S3T2R1 | ecosystem: Host-associated > Plants > Roots > Rhizosphere ... | reverse complement strand
CCCGCCGATGGCGCCCTCCGAGATTGGAGAGCAGAAGTCGTGAGCACACGATGATCGAGCCAATTCGGGATCATTGGGTCATCGCACTGGGGGCGGTGATTCTCGTAGCCGCCGTGATTGTCTGGTGGCAGAGCCGGCGGTGAGATAGCCGCCTTCGGCCGGCGCCCCACCTCCCGTGTCGATGACCAGTATCTAAACTAACTGGAGGAGACGTGGACATGGCTCACAAGCAAGTGCTCTTCCGATCGGAGGCCAGGGAGCGGATCCTGCGTGGCGTGACGGCCCTCACCGATGCGGTTCGGGTCACGCTCGGCCCCAAGTCCAAATGCGTGCTGCTGGAGAAGCGCTTCGGAGCCCCGGTCGTCTGTAACGACGGCGTCACGATCGCCAAGGAGATGCAGCTCAAGGACAATGTGGAGAATCTGGGCGTGCAGATGATCCGCCAGGCCGCCGAGCGTACCGGCGAGGCCGTCGGGGACGGGACCAGTACTTCCACGATCCTCGCGCATGCCATCTTCGCCGACGGGGTGCGCAACGTGGTGGCGGGAGCCAGCGCGGTGGATCTCAAGCGAGGACTCGATCGGGGCGTTGTCGCGGCCGTCGAGACACTGAAGACGCTGTCCCGGCCGGTCAAGAGCCGGCTCGAGAAGGCCCAGATCGCCACCATCTCCGCTCACAACGATGCGAGCATCGGCGAGCTCGTCGCCGACGCCATGGAGAAAGTCGGCAACGAGGGGGTCATCACCGTCGAGGAATCCAAGACCACCGAGACCCAGCTCGAGGTGGTCGAGGGCCTCCAGTTCGATCGCGGCTACCTCTCGCCGTACTTCGTCACCGATGCCGAGAAGATGGAGGCAGTGCTGGAGGACGTGCTGGTCCTGCTCACCGACCGCAAGGTCGGGGTCATGAAGGACCTCGTGCCGATCCTGGAGCAAGTGGCGCGCGCGGGCCGCTCGATCCTCGTGGTCGCCGAGGACGTCGAGGGCGAGGCGCTCGCGACGCTGGTGGTCAACAAGATCCGGGGGTCGCTGAAGTGCGTGGCGGTGAAGGCCCCCGGCTTCGGCGACCGGCGGAAGGAGATGCTGGAGGACATGGCGATCCTCATCGGCGGCCGCGTGGTCACCGAGGAGATCGGGATCAAGCTCGAGACCCTCACACTCGAGGATCTGGGGCGAGCCACGCGGGTGGTGGTGGACAAGGACAACACCACCATCATCGGGGGCGCCGGCGACAAGGCGCGCATCGAGGGGCGCAAGCAGCAGATCCGGGCCCAGATCGAGAAGACCACCAGCGACTACGACAAGGAGAAGCTCCAGGAGCGCCTGGCCAAGCTCTCGGGCGGGGTGGCGGTGATCCGGGTGGGGGCGCCATCGGAATCGGAGATGAAGAGCAAGAAGGAGGCCCTCGACGACGCGATCAGCGCGACCAAGGCCGCGGTGGCCGAGGGCATCGTGCCAGGCGGCGGGCTCGCGTTGCTGCGGGCGGTGGAGACGGTGGAGCGCGAGGAAGGCAAGTGCGACGGCGACGAGCGCACGGGCCTGCAGATCCTCCGGCGCGCGCTCGAGGCGCCCACGCGCCAGATCGCCGAGAACTCCAGTGTCGACGGCGGCGTGGTGGTCAACCAGATGCGCGCGGGGAAGGGGAGCTGGGGCTTCGACGCGGCCCGCAAGGAGTACGTCGATCTGGTGGAAGCCGGCATCATCGATCCCACCAAGGTGGTGCGGATCGCGCTGGAGAACGCGGTCTCGGTGGCGAGCCTGCTGCTGCTGACCGAGGCGACCCTGACCGAGGTCCCCGAAAAGAAGGACGCCCCGGCCGTGCCGCACGGGATGGAGGACATGTGAGCCATGCTCGTCAACGACATCATGCAGCGTGACGTGGTCACGGTCACCCCCGACACGCGGCTGCCGCAGGTGCTTCGGCTGCTCCAGCCGCGCGGGTTTCGGCACGTGCCGGTCGTCGAGCACGAGACGCTGGTCGGCATCATCTCCGATCGTGACGTCAAACAGGCCATGGCCTCCCTCGCGGGGGCCGGGGCGGGCGGCGTGGAGGTCGAGCGTGCCCGCGAACGCTTGGCCGCATCCGAGATCATGGGGCGCACGGTGACCACGGTGGGGCCGATGGACACGGTGGAGGAGGCGGCCCGGCTGATGGCGATGCAGAAGATCAGCGCCCTGCCGGTGACCGAGGGCGGTCGCCTCGTGGGCATCGTGACCGAGACCGACCTGCTCGCGCTGTTCGTGCGGGCCATGGGCGTGCTGGAGCCCTCGAGCCGGCTCGACGTCATCCTCCCCGCTCCGGAGGCACCGCTGGGCGACGTCGTGCACGCGGTGGAGGGCGCCCGCGCCCGGATCGTGAGCCTGATGACCATGCGGGGGCCGGGCGGTGAGCGCGAGGTCGTGCTGCGGGTGGCGACCATCAACCCGGAGCCGGCGGTGGCCGAACTGCAGGCTCGAGGGTATCGCGTGCGGGATGCCGACCGCGGCGCGGCCTCACGGGCGTGACGCGCCACGAACCATGTCGTCACCGAATGTCGCCGACGGTGGCAAAGTGAAGGAGTCACACATGAGCCAGCCGATGATCCAGTCGCTCGTCGTTCACCAGATGCGGGCGGAGAGCTGCTTCGCGTACCTCCTTGCCGATGTGGACGCACGCGACGCGGCCCTCGTCGACCCGCGCGTCGATCGGGTCGAGGAATACCTCGCCGATCTCGAAGAGCGCGGGCTACGCCTGCGCTTCGTGATCGAGACGCACACCCACGCCGATCACCTGTCCGGCGCAGCGGAGCTGCGCGCGCGGACCGGCGCCGACGTGCTCATGTCGGCCCAGGCGAAGTCCGACGTTGCGACGCGGCGACTACGCGATGGTGATCGCGTGGCCCTCGGGCGCGGCGAGATCGAAGTCTTTGCGAGTCCCGGACACACCGACGACTCCATCAGCCTGCGCGTCGGCGACGTGCTGCTCACCGGCGACACCCTGCTGATCGGCGGCGCCGGCCGGACGGACTTCCAGAACGGTAGTCCGGAAGGCCTGTACGACACGCTGCACCGTCGCTTCGCCGCGTTGCCGGCTGACCTGACCGTCTATCCCGGGCACGACTACGCGGGACGGACCCATTCCACGCTGGCGCAGGAGCGGCAGACGAACGTGCTGCTCAAGCTCACCGGGCGCGACGAGTTCGTTGCCGCGCTCCGCGCCGGCCGGCAACCCAAGCCGGCGAACATGGATTCGATCGTCGCCGCGAACATGCGCGGCCTGCGCCCATCGCCCCGGATCGGCGTGGAGGAGCTGGCGGCAGTGCTCGGCGGGCCGGCGGCGCCGCTCGTGGTCGACGTGCGACTGCCCGCCGAGTATCGCGCCGTCCATCTGGAGCCGAGCGTCTCGCTGCCGCTGGACGAGATCGGCGCACGGCGCGAGGAGCTGCCGCGCGATCGTGACCTGGTCTTGCTGTGCCGGACCGGGTCACGGGCCCGCCTCGCCGGGGCCCAGCTGTCGGGGTTCCGCACCCGCGTGCTCGAGGGGGGCATCGTCGCCTGGCAGGAGGCGGGACACCCCGTCGTGGAAGGCAAGCCGCACATGAGCCTCGAGCGTCAGGTCCGCATCGTGGCGGGCGCGCTGGCGGGTGTCGGCGGGGTCCTCGCCATTGCCGGCAGCCGGTGGTTCGGGCTGGTCCCGATGGCGGTCGGCGCGGGCCTCGTGTACGCCGGCCTCACGGATCGCTGCGGCATGGCGATGCTGCTCGGCAGGCTGCCCTACAACCGCAAGGCGGCGGAGCCGTCGGGAACCTGTGCCGCGCCGGTGGGCGCGGGGACGTGCGCGGCGCCCGTGGCAGGACGGGCGGCGGACGCGCGTGAGGCGTGATTGATCATCGCGTGCCCGGGCTCCATGAACAGGATCTGGATCACGGTACTGATCGGCCTGGTTGTCGCCACGATCCCGGGCCGGAGCGGCGCCGAAGGCGACAAGTATTCGGGCACGGTGATCGCGGTGGATCAGGCGGAGGGCACGATCGTCGTCGAGGGCATGGGGCCCTGGCAGACGAAAAATGGCGTCACCCAGGTCCAGCGGCGCTCCATCGTCATCACGCCCTCGACGGAGTTCGTGCGGCTCGAGCGGGCGACCGGGCCGGCGCCGAGCGGCTGGGTCGGCGACTTCGTCGAAAGCAGGCTGGCCGAACGACAAGTGAGCCCGGGGGACTGGGTGACCGTGACCGTGACAGCCGAGGACGAGCGGCCCACCGCGGTGCGGGTAGACGTGTGGCAGCCGAGTGCGAGCTAAGGCCCGTACACGGAAGCTGCTGCCGACGGTCGTCCAGATAGGAGCGACCGCGTTCAGCGCGCAGTGGCGAGCTCGATATGCGCGCCGCACGATGGTGCCGCAGGGCCGTGCCGAGGATCTCGCGCCTCACGTGCGGAATGGCCGCCACGTCCGACGCCGTGGTTGACTCGATCCAACTATGCGGGAATGCACCGTATACACTCGGTGGCGCGTGGCAGTGCAGTTGCCAGGAGCTTGTGAGTGGCCGGCCATGAACAAGGCCGACGCGTTCCTGTGGTGAGCCGATGCCCGCGCGAATCGTGATCCTGGGGGCGGCGGGCCGCGACTTCCATAACTTCAACCTGGTCTATCGCGACGATCCCGACGTCCGCGTCGTGGCGTTCACGCAGGCGCAGATTCCGCGGTTGAGCGATCGCCGCTATCCCGCCTCGCTCGCGGGGCCCCGCTATCCAGACGGCATCCCGATCGAGGACGAAGCCGACCTGGAGACGATCTGCCGACGCGAGCGGGTGGACCAGGTGGTCTTCGCCTACAGCGACGTCTCGCACGCGACCGTCATGCACCTGGCGTCCCGGGCGCTGGCCGCCGGCGCGGACTTCGCGCTGCTCGGCCCTGGCCGGACCACGCTCCGGGCACGGGTGCCGGTCATCGCGATCTCGGCCATCCGGACCGGCTGCGGGAAATCGCAGACCGCCCGGTGGCTCGGCCGATGGCTCCGCGCCCGAGGGTACCGGGTGGCGGTGCTGCGGCACCCGATGCCCTACGGCGATCTGGAGCGCCAGCGCGCTCAGCGCTTCGCCCGGCGGGAGGATCTCGACGCCGCCGGATGCACGGCGGAGGAGCGGGAGGAGTACGAGCCTCACCTGGCGGCGGGGAACGTGGTGTTCGCCGGCGTCGACTACGCGGCCATCGCGGAGCGCGCGGAGCAGGAAGCCGACATGATCGTGTGGGACGGCGGCAACAACGACTTCCCGTTCCTCCGGCCGGACCTGCACATCGTGATGGTGGACGCGCTCCGACCCGGCCAGGCCGACGGCTACCATCCCGGCGAGGCGGTGCTCCGCATGGCCGACGTCGTCGTCGTCAACAAGGTCGACGCCGCGTCGGCGGCCGGCGTGCAGGCGGTCATCGACGAGGTCCGGGCGATCAACGATCGGGCCACGGTGGTGCGAGCGGCCTCGCCGGTGCGGCTCGACGATCCGGAAGCCGTGCGAGGCCGGCGGGTCCTGGTAGTCGAGGATGGACCGACCCTCACGCACGGCGGCATGCCGTATGGCGCGGGCTACGTCGCGGCCACCGCGGCCGGCGCGGGCGTGATCGTGGACCCACGCACGTCGGCGTCGCCGAGCAGCCGCGAGGTGTTCGCGCGATACCCCCATATCGGCCCGGTGCTGCCCGCCGTCGGCTACGACGGCGCGCAACTCGATGCCCTTCGCGAGACGATCGATCGGGCCGGCGTGGACGTCGTGGTGGCCGCCACGCCGCTCGACCTCGGCGCGCTGATCGAGCTCCGGACACCGGTGGTGCGGGCCCGATACGATTTCGCGGACGCCGGGTCACCGACGCTGGCGTCCGTGGTCGAGGCGTTCCTGGCACGCGGCCTCGGCGCGCGATGAGGCCCGCCTGGACGCGAATGTCCGGCTGGGCGCGTGTCCTCGGCACGACGGCCGCAGCCCTGCTCGTCATCGTCGTGATCGGACCGCGGGAGGTGGGAGGGGACGCGGGTATCTCGAGCCGTCGCGCGATCCGCGAAGCCCTGGAACGGCCGGGTCCCCTCCGCATCGACGGCCGATCGCTCGATCGGCCGGTGCTGACACGATTCTACGGGCCGCGTGACTTCGCCCCCGCGTGGGGTCCTATCGACGGCGGCCCCGAGCGCGCATCGCTACTCCTGCAGGCGCTGGCGACGGCGGAGGCACACGGGCTCGAGCCCGCCCGGTATCACGTCGACGCGATCCGGGCGCCCGGCACCGGCCGCGCGGCCGGGTGGTCTGTCGAGGCCGAGCTGCTCCTGACCGACGCCTTCGTTCGCTACGCCACCGACCTCCGCTCCGGCCGCCGGCCGCCCGGGTTCACGGAAGCAGACTGGGGAATCCCCGCGCAGCCCTTCGACGCCGTCTCGGCGCTGACCCGGGTCCTGGGCGAACCCGCGACGTGGACGACGCTCCTGGCGTCCCTGCCGCCGCCGGCCCCGGACTACGGCCGGCTCGTCGACGCGCTGCGACGCTACCGAGCCATCGCCGCTCGCGGCGATTGGCCGCTGGTGCCCGCGGGCACGCCGCTGCGTCCAGGAGACGACGACGCCCGGGTCGCGGCCCTCCGGACGCGCCTCGCCGCCGAGGACGAGCGCGTGCTCCGTGGCGTCGAGACACACTACGACAGCCAGCTCGAGGACGGCGTGCGGCGGTTCCAGTCCGGTCACGGCCTGCCGGCCGACGGGATAGTGGGGCGGGCGACCGTTCGGAGCCTCAACGTGTCGGCGGCGGACCGGGCCCGGCAGATCACCCTGAACCTCGAGCGCTGGCGCTGGCTGCCGCGCGATCTTGGCCGTCACTACGTGGTGGTGAACGTCGCCGATGCGATGCTCCAGGTTGTGCTGGACGGCCAGACGGTGCTCGCGTCGCGCGTCGTGGTGGGCGATGTCCGGCATCCGACGCCGGTGGTGCGGGCCCGGATGGACGCGATCATCCTCAATCCGCGCTGGAGCGTGCCCACCTCGATCGCGGTCGCCGAGATCCTGCCCCGGGTCCGCGAGAACCCGCGGTACCTGGCCGAGAACCACATGGTGATCCTGGAGCGGCGGGGGAGCGACCCGTTCGGCCTCAAAATCGATTGGGCGGCGATCCCATTGGACCCGTTCCCGTTCCGGCTGCAGCAGGCGCCCGGCCCGGACAACCCGCTGGGCCGCATCAAGTTCGACATCCCGAACCGCTTCGACGTCTATCTGCACGACACACCGAACCGCTCGCTCTTCATGCGGCCGGTGAGGACGGCCAGCCACGGGTGCATCCGGGTGGAGCGGGCGGACGACCTCGCCCTGCACGCCCTGAACGATGGCACCGGGCGCTGGACGAAGCGACGGCTCGAGGAGGCGATCGCAGCGCCGGGCTCGCCGAGAATTGCTCTTGCTCGTGCGCTCCCCGTGTACATACTGTACTGGACAGCGTTCGCGGACCCGGACGGAACCGTGCAATTCCGAGACGACGTCTACGGGCGTGATCGTCGTCTGGCCGACCTGCTGGGTTCCAAGAGTGGGACCGCGGGGCCAACGGCTCCCGATCCGATCGGCGGGTGTCCTCCACCGGAGCAGAAGGCAGCGCGCTGATCCTATATGAGTAGCCAAGACCCATCGCGCCGTCGGCTTCTGGGCCTCGGCGCCGCCGGGCTCGTCGGCCTGCTCTGCCCGGCGATGAGCCGGGCGGCCAGTCCCGCTCCGCGCGTGCTCGCCTTCCGCAATCTGCACACCGGGGAGTTCGTGCGCGCGACGTACTGGGCGGCCGGAGCGTACCTGCGAGAGGGGCTGGGTCAGATCGACCGCGTGCTCCGGGACCATCGTACGAACCTGGTGCATCGGATCGATCGACGGCTCCTCGGCATTCTCGACCTGGTTCATGCCCGGCTCGACACCGCCCAGCCGTTTGAGGTCATCTCCGGCTATCGCTCGCCGGTCACGAACGCCATGCTCGTCGAGACCACGAGCGGGGTGGCGGCGGGCAGCCTCCACGTCGTGGGCATGGCGATCGATGTCCGGGTTCCGGGAAGCCCGCTCGCCGCGGTGCGCGACACCGCGAAGGCGCTCCGGGCCGGCGGCGTCGGCTACTACCCCGACTCGAACTTCGTTCACCTGGACGTGGGGCGGGTGCGCTACTGGTAGTGTGGGTCGGAGTGCCGACCCGGGCGCGGCGGACGATCCTCCACCCCCGTGATCAGCGGCGGGTGGTCACCGCGTCGCTGCTGCTCGTGAGCGCCTCGAGGATCTTCGCCAGCAGGTCACGCTGGTCGAGCAGCACGCAGGCCATCTGTCCCGCCACGATCATGGTGCCGCCCACGAGCAGCCCGACGAGGCTGACGGCCAGGAACGCCATGACGCGGACGCCGGCGGAGAACTCCGCGAACTCATCGTCGTCCGAGAAGCCGAGCCACGACGCCAGGAGCAGCGCGATGAGGAACACGCCGGCGCCGACCACCACGGAAGCACGTCCCCAGGTTCGGGTGAATTGATAGCCCATTGCTCGATCCTTTCTTGATCTGACCCGCGCAACCCTGGCCCGAAGGGACGCAAGCCTCGTGCCCTCGGTTCAAGTCTCGCCAAACCCGCGCGCCGGATGATGTCGACGGAGCGGAACGGGGTCCGCCTGCCGGGGGCGGCCATGCCCCAGATGGGGCACGACGGCCTCGGCGCCGTGCCGATCCCGGCCGCCTGGGATCCCGGCGCGCCCGGTGCGCTGGGATCTGGCCAGTGCACGCTGCCGCATGCGCGACTGCCAGGCGCACGCCGGGGCGCGCGAGACCGTGGGGACTGTGCGCCACAGCTGAGGAAGCAGAACCCCAGCGGAGCTCGAAGGTATGGGGACTAACCTCGTCTATCAGAAGCCAATCGCCGGGCCTGGCGCCTGGCAGATCAGTTGCAGTCGGCGGTAGGAGGCAGGCCGAGTACCCGATGAGATTGACCATCGTACAGGTCGACTTGAGAGACAAGCGCGTCTTCCTGCGCGCCGACTTCAATGTCCCATTGGCGGGAGACGAGATCACGGACGATACGCGTATCCGTGCGGTCGTTCCCACGATCGAGTGCTGCTTCCACAACGGGGCCAGCGTGGTGCTTGCCTCACACCTCGGTCGACCCCGGGGCCGGCAGCCTCGGTACTCGCTCGAGCCAGTGGCCCTCCGGCTGCAGGAGTTGCTGGGACGGCCAGTGCCGCTCGCCCCGGACTGCGTGGGTCCGGACTGCGAAGATATGGCCGCCAGCCTGCAGCCCGGGCAATGCTTGCTCCTCGAGAACCTCCGGTTCCACCCGGAGGAAGCAGCCAACGACCCCAGCTTCGCGCAAGCCCTGGCTCGGCTGGCCGACTGCTACGTCAATGACGCCTTCTCCGTTTCGCACCGCACGCACGCCTCGGTCGTGGCGATCACCCGGTTCCTGCGTCCGGCGGTCGCCGGTCTGCTCATGCAGCGGGAGATGGTGGTGCTCGACCGCATCCTCGACCGTCCGCGGCGGCCGTTCGTCCTGATCCTGGGGGGTGCGAGGATGTCGGACAAGCTCGGGATCGTTCGCAGCCTGGTGCCACACGTGGACCGGATCCTGATCGGCGGCGCGATGGCGTTCACCTTCCTGAACGCCCTCGGACAGGAGACGGGGCGCTCGCCGGTCGAATGGGATCTCGTCCCGACCGCCAAGACGATTCTTCAAGCCGCGGCCGCCCGGAAGGTCGAGGTCCTGCTTCCTGAAGATTTCGTGGCGGCCGTGCACCTCGAGGACGGGGACTGGATGCGGTCGGTACGGGCGGATCGCATGCCAGTGGCCCTATCCGGATTCGATATCGGACCCGCCACGGTGACGCGCTTCCAGCGGGCACTGGAGGATGCCGGTACTGTCGTCTGGAACGGGCCGATGGGTGTGGTGGAGCAAGCCTCGTTCGCGTCCGGCACGGAGGCGCTGGCCAAAGCGGTGGCTCGCGCCGGAGGACTGACGGTGGCCGCGGGTGGCGATACGGTCGCCGCGGTCCGCCGCGCCGGGATCGCCGACGAGCTCGGCTATCTCTCGCCTTCCGGCGAGGCGTTCCTGAAGGCCCTCGAGGGTCAACCGCTGCCCGGCGTAACGGCGCTGAGCGACGAGAGCTTCTACGCCGCTCCTACCGCGCGCTGACGAAGCGAGCCGAGCGTAGAGCCCGCTCCGTGGCATCTCGGCTGGCGGGTGAGCTCGTGGGGCGGCGCAGCCCCAGCCGGGGCGAGAGCGCCTCGGAGAGCCGCCGACCGGTGACAGCAAGTGGCCGAATCCCGGAGCTTTAATCCTGGCATCTGCGATGCACTCCGATGAGCCAGAGGATCGTCTTACCAACACCGCTTCAGGAGGAGGCAGGGCCATGCGGGGATTGATGCCGTGGACGGGAATGACGAGCATGAAGAGCGAGATGGATCGGCTGTTCGACCGCTTCGCGGAGCTCAGGTGGAACGAGCTTCCCGCGCTCGGCGACTGGGCCCCGAGCATGGACGTCTCGGAGACGAAGGAGAGTTTGGTCTGCAGGATCGAGGTTCCCGGGATGGAGCAGAAGGACATCCAGATCTCGCTGCAGGAGAACCTCCTCACGATCAAGGGTGAGAAGAAGCAGGAGAAGGAGGAGAAAGACGAGCACTACCATCGCATCGAGCGTTCGTACGGCGCCTTCACCCGGAGCCTGCGGCTACCGGTGGCGGTGGATGCCGGCAAGGTCACGGCGACCGTTAAGAGCGGGGTGCTGACCGTCACTCTGCCCAAGACACCCGCGGCCAAGGGCACCACGATCCCGGTCAAGGCCGAGTAGGGGAGGTCCGCGAGGAGTACGGTGGGGAGGGCGACGGCAGCCTCGGCCGGCCCGAGCACGCGCCCTGCGAAAGATCTCGAGAACGTCGCCCTCGAGCTCCTGATCGGGGCCGAGGGCCCGATGAGTCGCGGGAGTGACCGATGCCCAAGCCGTTCGTGATCGGCGACGAGACTGCACACATCGAGGGCAATCCCCAGTGCCCGGAGTGCCTCGAGGAGTACCCGAAGCCCTGCCCATGCGGCGGGCTCATCCATGCCGCTGCCGGGGAGCCGGACGAAACGGGCGCGGACTGGCCGCTGACGCGATGTGACCGGTGCGGCCGTGCCGAGGAGGAGCTGGACTAACCGCGCTGTTCAACAGACTGGATGCGAGAGCGCTATGAGCGAGCCCGTGAGCCCCTTCGACATGGCACTCGCCGCCGAGTTCCGGCGGCGTCTTTTCGAGGCTCGGGAGGCTCTGCTGCGGACCGTCGCGGGGACCAATGAAGAGATCGCGGACCTGGAGGTGCCGGCATCCGGGGACACGACCGACCGTGCGGGCGCGGCATCCGCCACGTTGCTCGCCGCGCGTCTGGCCGGCCAGGACAGGCGCGAGCTGGACGAGATCGCGGAGGCCCTGCGTCGGCTCGCGTCCGGCATCTTCGGGGCCTGCGTGTCCTGCCACGAGCCGATCGCTCTGGCGCGCCTGCGAGCCGTGCCCGCCACCCGCTTCTGCGTACAGTGCCAGGCCGCCCGGGAGCTGACTCCATGATCCGGCGATCCATCCTGCTGCTCGCCCTCATCGGCCTGATGGTCTCCTGTGTCCAGGCACAGGATCGTGGCGCTCTCGTCGCCAAGGGCCAGACGGTCTTCCGGGATCAGGGATGTTATGGCTGTCACACCGTCGGGGCGATGGGCACGCCGATCGCCTCCGATCTGTCGCACATCGGAGCGAAGCGGGACCAGGCCTATCTGCGCGGGTGGCTGAAGGATCCGTCGATGCAGCGCCCGACCGCGCACATGCCGAAGATCCAACTGAGCGACAAGGAGGTCGAAGCGCTGGCGACGTATCTCGGATCGCTGCGGTGAGCCGACGAGGCACGGTGCGCTCCAGGCCGCCCCTGCGGCGCATCCTCCATCCGACCGATTTCTCGAGGGCGTCTCAGCATGCGTTCGAGATGGCTCTGCGCCTGGCGGGGCGGGAGGGTGCGGTGCTCTTGCTGCTTCACGTGCTCACGCCGCCCTCGCCCTTCGTGAGGCGCACCGGGCGCCCGCCCGTGAGCTACCTCGAGCTGCTGGCCGGGGCCCGGGGCGAGGCGCGGCGTCGCCTGACTGTCGTCCTGGCGCGAGCCCGGGCGGCCGGCGTCCGCGCTCGGGCCCAGCTGGTGGAGGGAGGCGCGGTGGAGCGCATCCTGGGCATGGCAAGACGCTGGCGTCCCGACGTGATCGTGATCGGCACTCACGGCCGGAGCGGCGTCCGCCGTTTCCTGATGGGTAGCGTGGCCATCGACAACGACGTGCTCGGGACCGACGTGACGCTGGGCTTCGACTCCGCACTCGCGGTGGCCACCGATGCGGTGGACCGCGTGCACACCACCGCGGCGTCCCACCATCGGGTGATGGTGGTCGAGGTGATGGGGCGTAATGCCGGCTGGATCGCGCTGGAGGCCGGCCTGGCCGGCGGAGGAGACGTCATCCTGATCCCCGAGATCGCGTTCGGGTACGAGGCGGTCGCCGCCGGCATCCTGGACCGCGAGCGGCGCGGACGACGGTTCTCGATCGTCGTGGTTGCCGAGGGAGCGCGGTGTCCCGGCGGAGGCACTGTCGTCCGGCAGATCATCGAGGACAGCCCGGAACCGGTGCGTCTCGGGGGTGTGGGCGCAGTGCTGGCGCAGGCGCTCGAGGCGCTGGTGCCCTTCGAGGTGCGCTATGTGGTCCTGGGGCACGTGCAGCGCGGAGGCTCGCCGACCGCCTTCGACCGAATCCTGGCGACGCGCTTCGGCTCGGTCGCCGTGGCGGCCCTCGCCGAGGGCAATTCGGGGATCATGGTGGCGCTCAGAGGTGGCCGGGTCGAGCACGTCCTGATGGCCGATGCCCTGGGCAAGTCGCGCCGGGTGGATCCGCACGGGGAGCGCGTCATGGCCGCGCGTAACATCGGGACCATCTTCGGCGACGAGGTCCGAAGCTAGCGCGCAGCCTCCTGGCCGTCTTCGGTCGACGCCATGCGGGCGAGCTGACGGATCAGCGCGAGTGCGAGGTCGGGCTTGGTCCGGACGATGCTGTCGAGGCGGCTGGCCGGCACCACCAGCAGCGTGACTCGGTCCAGCGCCACCGCGGTGGCCGAGTGCGGCATGTTGCCGAAGAAGGCCACCTCGCCGAGCAGGTCGCCTTTACCAAGCGTCCGGAGCAGCCGCTGCCCGGACTCGCTCTGCCTTCGAACCTCGACAGTGCCGCCGTGTACCAGGTAGGCCTCCGGTTGGCACACTTCGCCCTGCCGAAAGATCACCTCGCCGGGTGCATAGATCCGCGCCAGCAAGCCGGCGATCCGTCGAGGCGCAGACGCCACGCGCCTATCCTAGATGATTGGCCCCGGCGTGTGGGAAGTCGATCTCCAGGCGGTCCCGGTGCCCGTCGCAGGAGCACGGCGGGTCAGGAGCACCTCGGTCACCCCGCCGCCGGTGCGGTGCTCCTGGATGTCGGTGAAGCGGGCCAGCAGGTCGAGCATCCGGCCGTTCGAGGGCAGCACGTAGGCTCGGAAGCGGCGAATCCCGCGTGCCTCGGCCGCCGCGAGAAGGGCCTCCAGCAGGATCGTGCCGAGACCGCGGTTCTGCCAGTCGTCCTGGACCACGAAGGCGATCTCGGCGGTGTCCGGCTGGTCGGTGCAATCGTAGCGGGCGACGGCCGCGAGCGTGGGACACGGACCCGCTCCATGCTCGGCCACCAGCGCGAGCCGGCGCCGGTAGTCCACGTTGGCCAGGAAGTGAGCCGAGGCGCGCGGCAGGTGCTTCATGACGTTGAAGAAGCGCTGGTAGGCGGTCTGGCCGCTGAGGCGATCGTGGAAGGAGATCAGGCGCTCCTCGTCGTCCGGACGGACCGGCCGCAGGCGGAGGCGGCTTCCATCGCCGAGCGTGACGTCGCGTTCGAGATCTCGAGGGTACTCGGATCCCGTCGTGCCCGCGGTCGTCGGTGCTTCGGTCGGCGTCATGTAGCGGCACCGATCATTCTTCGGCGCCGGCCCGGGTTGTCCGATGGCTCATGGGCTCCTCTCCCGGAGCAACGCTTCCCGGAAGGCCAACGCAGCCGCCCAGAGCGAGATTCCGAAGATCACCGCGTAGGCGCCGATGATCCGGACGAGCGAGGGCGTCATGGCATGCGGCAGCGCCAGGATGAGGCCGCTCAGAAAGAGCGAGCACACCCCACCGGTGATCAGGAGCCAGCGGCCCGCGCCGAGCGGTGGCACCCGGAACCCGGCGCTGACCTCCATGACCCCGGTGAGGAGGCCCCACGTGGCGATCGCCAGGACGATCTCTCGCGCGATCAGAGGCCACGTCAGCGCGAGCGTGCCGACCGCGACGCTGGCCAGCCCTTCGAAGAGCACCGGCCAGCCGGCGAAGCGCACGCGGCTGACGCACAGCGCGGACACGATGGCCCATGTGCCGTCCAGCAGCGCGTAGATCCCGAAGAGCGCGACCAGGAGGTTCAAGGGCCAGTACGGACGCCCGAGCATCAGGACCCCGAGGAGGAGGGCGAGGGCGCCACGCAGCGCAACCATCCACCAGCTCTTCCCGAGCGTGACAAGCAGAGGGTATTCCGTGCTCCGAGTCTCGAGCCCCGATGTGAGCATATCCCGCCCGGCTGCAATGCCGGTGCCCGAAGCAAAGCTCAGCGAAATCGCACGCGCGGGATGCTCACCCTGGGGCGAAGCAGCCCCACCGAGGCGCCGGCGCCCCGTGGAGGGCCGATGGGCAAGCCCGCAAGTCTCCGAATCGCTGCGCCCTGGTAGTGGCACTTGCGATGCACCGCCCACCGGCGGAAAGGGCTCTGATGAACGCGAGACGGATCCTGATGCCGCTCGATGGCTCCAAGATCGCGGAGGCCGCTATTCCCGAGGCGATACAAATGGCGCGTGGAGGGCCATATACCCTCTTGCTGTTGCGGGTCGCTCACGCGCGAATCCTGCCCGGAGCAGACGTGGTCGGCGATTGGGTGAAGGCGGTCCGCGAAGCGGAACACTACCTGGCGAGCGTGAGAAGGGAGCTGGAGAAGGAGCGAGTCGGGCCGATCGAGACGTACGTCTGGCAGGGCCCGGCGGCTCCCGCCATCATCGACATGGCGCGAGTGCACAAGGCCGACCTGATCGTGATGACCAGTCACGGACGTAGCGGGATTGCGCGACTCGTCCTCGGCAGCGTGGCCGAGGCGGTGATCAGGGGCTCGCGGCTTCCGATCCTGCTCGTCCGGCCCACGGGAGCGCCGATCAAGGCACCGGGGGGCGAGGGCGCGGTCGGGCCCGCGGAGACTCCTCCGGCGCGGTCAAGCCCGTCGGGCCTTCCGGCGGCGTAAGCACCGCCGCACCCCTCGGGGAGATGATCGACACGCAGGTGACCACCTGCTGCGGAGACAGCGGGCAGGTGACCGATTCGCCCCTCGGCCTGTCCTCTCGCGAGGCCGCCGCGCGCCTGGCGGAGCACGGCCCGAACGAGATCGCACCGCCGCCGCGCTTCGCCGCCTTGCGCCAGCTCCTCCACAACCTCGCCAACCCGCTCGTCTTGATCCTGCTGGTGGCGGCCTCGGTGTCGGCCGCCTTCGGCCAAGGGTTCAGCGCCGTGGTGATCGTGCTGATGGTGGTGTTGAGCGTGGCCTTGAACTTCAGCCAGGCCTATCGCTCGCAGGCGGCCGCCGAGCGCTTGAGACGGCAGGTCGCGCAGCTGGCCACCGTGGTCCGTGACGGGCAGGAGCGCGAGATTCCGGTCCGGGAGGTCGTGGTGGGCGACGTGATCCACCTCAAGGCCGGCGACCTGGTGGCGGCCGACGCTCGTCTGATCGCCGCGCGGGACCTGTTCATGAACGAGGCGCTCCTGACCGGGGAGTCCCTGCCGCAGGAGAAGCAGGTCGCGCGGGGTGGGACCGCGGCCGTGTTCCGGGGCACGTCGGTGGTGAGCGGGCTGGGGACGGCGGTGGTGGTGGCTACGGGAGCCGCCACCGAGTTCGGGCGCGTGGCGGCCGGGCTGGTCGGGCGGACGCCCGAGACGGAGTTCGAGCGCGGCACCCGGCGATTCGGATTCTTGATCCTGCAGATGGTCGTGTTCCTGGTGCTCTTCGTCTTCCTGGTCAACGCGCTCTTGCGGCGGGACATCCTGGAATCGTTTCTCTTCTCGGTCGCCCTGGCGGTCGGCCTGACCCCCGAGCTCCTGCCCATGGTGGTGTCGGTGACCCTCTCGCGCGGCGCGGTCCGGATGGCACGGAAGAAGGTGATCGTCAAGCAGCTCGCGGCGATCGAGAACTTCGGCAGCATGGACGTTCTCTGCAGCGACAAGACGGGCACGCTGACCGTGGGGGAGATCAGTGTCGACTGCCATCTGAATCTGGGTGGGGAGGAGGACGAGCGCGTCATCTGGCTGGCCGCCCTGAACAGCGTCCACCAGACCGGCCTACGGAGCCCGATGGACGAGGCGATCCTGAAACACGAGCATCCCGCGGCCGGGTCGTATGAGCGGGTGGACGAGATTCCGTTCGACTTTCAGCGGCGGCGAGTATCCGTCATCGTTCGGCAAGGGGCGCGCCGGCTGCTGATCGTGAAGGGCGCCCCCGAGAGTGTGTTGCCCGCGTGTACCGCGAGCGAGCTCGAGGACGAGGTCACCCCCTTCGACGAGGAGGCGCGCGCCGGCGCGGAGGCGCTCTTCCGGCGATTGAGTGCGGATGGGTACCGCGTGCTGGCGGTCGCCTACCGCGACATCGACGAGCGGCCGGTGTATGCGACCGCCGACGAGCGGGACCTCGTGCTGGTGGGATTCGCCGCGTTCCTCGATCCCGCCCTGGAGGGGGTCGCCGAGACGCTGGCCGCACTGCGGGCCGACGGGGTCGAGGTCAAGATCATCACCGGAGACAACGACCTGGTGACGCGCAAGATCTGCCAGCAGGTCGGACTGGAGCCGGGCGAGATCGTGCTCGGCGATGCCGTGGAGCGGATGTCCGACCCGGCGCTCGGGGTGGTGGCGGAGCGGACGCGGGTCTTCGCGCGGGTGTCTCCCATGCAGAAGAACCGGATCGTGCGGGCGTTGCACGCCCGCGGCCACGTCGTCGGTTGCGTGGGGGACGGCATCAACGACGCGCCCGCGCTGCGGTCGGCCGACGTCGGCATCTCGGTGCGGAACGCGGTCGACGTCGCACGGGATGCGGCGGACATCATCCTGCTCGAGAAGCGCCTGACCGTCCTGCACGACGGCGTGGTGGAGGGGCGCCGGAGCTTCGGCAACATCATGAAGTACGTCCTGATGGGCACCAGCTCGAACTTCGGCAACATGCTCAGCATGGCGGTGGCGTCGGTCTTCCTGCCGTTCTTGCCCATGCTGCCGCTCCAGATCCTGATCAACAACTTCCTCTACGATGTCTCGCAGGTTCCCATTCCCTCGGACCGCGTGGACGAGACGTACATGCAGCAGCCCAAGCGGTGGAACATCGCGTTCATCCGGCGCTACATGCTGTTGCTGGGGCCATTGTCGTCGGCGTTCGACTTCCTGACGTTCGCGGTGATGCTGGGAGTGTTTCGGGCCGATCCCGCTCTGTTCAGGACCGGCTGGTTCGTCGAATCGCTGGCCACCCAGACCCTCGTGATCTTCGTCATCCGCACCGCGGATCGACCGTGGAGGAGTCGCCCCAGTCGAGGACTGACGCTCGGAGTGACGAGCTGCGCCCTGGTCGGCGCAGTGCTGCCGTTCACGCCCCTGGCCCCGTGGCTCGGCTTCGTGCCCTTGCCCTTGCCATTCTTCGCGGTCTTGATCGGGATGGTCGGCGCGTATCTGGTCCTCGTGGAGGTCGTCAAGCGGTGGTTCTATCGACGATGTGCGACGTGGCCGTGAGGCATCCGGGCGAGCGAGTCCTCCGGGAGCGTCGCCTTGCTCCCGGTCGATGCGACGTCATCGTGTGCCGCCCCGATGAGAGGCTCCGCTCCTGGACGGCCGGTGCCGGGTCGAGGACACTCGTGAGAACATGGCGGTACGCGAGGGTCGGCCAGGACGACGCCGGACCCGCGCCCAACACCCTGACTGCGCCTGTCCGGAAGAGGTGACGATGAAGCGCGTTTCGACGACCTACCGCTACGAGCGGGCATGGATCCTCTCCCGCGCCGCGATCCCGTCGCTCCTGCTGACCGCCGTTCTGGTGACCGGCTGCGCTCGAGCCGATGGGGGCGCCGGCGCGACTGACGGCGCGCAGGTCTTTCGGGACCAGGGCTGCTATGGCTGCCACACGGTCGGCAGGACCGGCACCCCGATTGCGACCGATCTCACTCGAATCGGCTCCCGGCATGACCAGACGTATTTCGTGCGGTGGCTTCGGGACCCCTCCCGGCAGAAGCCACGGCAGCATATGCCCAAGATCGAGCTGAGCGATCGCGAGGTGCAGGCCCTGGCTGCCTATCTCAGCTCGCTGCGTTGAGCCGGGATCTCGGCCGGGAGGCCGGCGGGCGGTCCACGGGGGGCCCGCTGCTCGAGCAAGCGTTCACCCGCGCCTCGGGAGCTGGGCACTCCGTGTTCGACGCCGGTTGCACCGTCCACGGCGGGGGCATGGGCGTTGCGCCCGGACACCCGCGTGAATCCACCGGCGCTCGCGAGGCACCTGCCGAAGCGGATTCTCGCCGCCGGTGCTCTGCTCCTGCTCCTGATCGGCGGCGGGGCCGCGTGGCAGTACTCTGGGGCGCCGCGACTGCTGTCCCAAGCGGTCCGATACTTCAGGGGACCCACCCTCCCGGCCGGCTTCGCGTCCGGCAATGGCCGCATCGAGGCCACCGAGTACGACGTCGCCACCAAGCGCGCCGGCCGGATCGCCAGCGTCAGCGTCCTCGAGGGCGACATGGTCGACGTCGGCCAGACACTCGCCCGCATGGACACGCGAGATCTCGAGGCCGATCTGCGCGAGGCCGAGGCCATGGCGATGCAGGCTCGCGAGGACAGGCGTCGCGCCGTCGCCGCCGTCACCCAGCGCGAGAGTGAGCTGCGCAGTGCGAGGGCCGCCGTGATGCAGCGACAGAGCGAGCTCCGGCGGGTCGACGCCGCCATCGCGCAGCGGAGAAGCGACCTCCGGCGGGCCGATGCCGCGGTGGCTCAGCGCGAGAGCGAGTTGGACCTGGCCCGGAAGGAGCTCGTGCGGACGCAGGTCCTGTTCGCCAAGGACCTGATCGCTCACCAGAAGCTCGACGAGGACCTGAGCAGGGCGCAGACCGCCGAAGCCGCCCTGGCCCAGCAGCACGCGGCCCGACAGGCCGCCGAGGGTGCCCTCGTCGAGGCCGAGGCCCAGCGGCAGGCCGCGGACGCGGCCCTGACCCAACAGGAAGCCCAGCAACAGGCGGTTGACGCCATGGTGACGGCCGCGCGGATCGACATCGACTACCGGGAGGCTGCCATCGCGGCGGCCGCCGCCCGGATCGAGAGGATCACCACCGATATCAAGGACAGCACCCTGGAGTCTCCCATCCAGGGCCGCGTCCTGTACCGGGTGGCCGAGCCTGGTGAGGTGCTCCCGGCCGGCGGCAAGGTGGTCACGGTGCTACAGCTCAACGATGTCTACATGACGATCTACCTCCCGACCGAGCAGGCCGGGCGGCTGATCGTCGGGTCGGAAGGGCGTATCGTGCTCGACGCCGCGCCCGATCTCGTCATCCCGGCGGCGGTGTCGTTCGTCGCTCCCCGCTCGCAGTTCACTCCGAAGGAGGTCGAGACGCGAAGCGAGCGCGAGAAGCTCATGTTCCGCGTCAAGGTCCGGATCGATCCGGATCTGCTGGCGCGCCACCTGGAGAAGGTGAAGACCGGCCTGCCGGGCGTGGCCTACGTGCGTCTGGACCAGCGGGCCGCGTGGCCCGAGTACCTCCGCGTCAAGGTGACCCGATGAGCTCCGGCCGGTTCGTCGTGCTGACGAGCGGCCTGAGCCACCGCTACGGCAAGCGGGTCGCGCTCGACGGGATCACCCTCGAGGTGCCGGGTGGCTGCCTGGCCGGGCTCATCGGCCCGGACGGCGTGGGGAAGTCCACGCTGCTCGGTCTCATCGCCGGGGCCCGCCGCGTCCGGAGCGGAACCGTGACCGTGCTCGGCGGCGACATGCGCTCCGGCCGCTTCCGGAGCGCGGTCTCGGCGCGAATCGCCTACATGCCACAGGGCCTGGGCCGCAATCTCTACCCGTCGCTCTCCGTCCAGGAAAACGTGGACTTCTTCGGGCGACTGTTCGGTCAGTCACGCGAGGACCGCGGGCGGCGCATCGACGAGCTTCTCGCGAGCACCGGTCTCGGCCCGTTCCGGGCGCGGGCCGTCCGCCAGCTCTCGGGCGGCATGAAGCAGAAGCTGGGGCTGTGCTGCGCGTTGATCCACGACCCGGATCTGCTCATCCTGGACGAGCCCACCACCGGGATCGATCCGCTGTCGCGCCGCCAGTTCTGGGAGCTCATCGATCGCATCCGGGACCGCCGGCCCGGCATGAGCGTGCTCGTGTCCACCGCCTACATGGGGGAAGCGCAGACGTTCGATTGGCTGGCCGCCATCGACGCGGGCAAGGTCCTGGCCGCCGGCGCTCCGGCGCAGCTGATGGCCCGCACTGGCACCCACGATCTGGAGAGCGCCTTCATCGGCCTGCTGCCGGAGACGAAACGGCGTGGTCACCGAGCATTCGTGATCCCACCGCGCGAGACGGGCGATGGCGACCCGGCCATCGAAGCCGAGGCGCTGAGCAAGCGGTTCGGTGCCTTCACCGCGGTGGACCGGGTCAGCTTCACCATCGAGCGCGGGGAGATCTTCGGGTTCCTCGGTTCCAACGGGTGTGGCAAGACGACGACCATGAAGATGCTCACCGGCCTCCTGCCCGCCACCGAAGGGAACGCGCGCCTGTTCGGCCGCGCGGTGAACCCGCGCGACCGGGAAACCCGCCGTCGCGTCGGGTACATGTCGCAGGCGTTCTCGCTCTACACCGAGCTGACCGTGCGCCAGAACCTCGAGCTCCATGCCCGGTTGTTCCGGCTCCCGCCCGAGCGGGTCAGGGAGCGCGTCCTGGCGCTCCTGCGCCGCTTCGAACTGGAGGCCCACGTCGACGAGCCGGCGGAGACCCTACCTCTCGGCATCCGCCAGCGCCTCTCGCTGGCCGTCGCGGTGGTGCACCAGCCCGAGATCCTCATCCTGGACGAGCCCACCTCCGGGGTCGATCCGGTGGCCCGGGACCACTTCTGGGAGCTCCTCATCGACCTGTCACGGCGAGACGGCGTCACCATCTTCGTATCGACCCACTTCATGAACGAAGGCGAGCGCTGCGACCGCATCTCGTTGATGCACGCCGGCCGCGTGCTGGCCACCGGTGCCCCGGCCGCGCTGGTCCGTGCCCGGGGCGCGGCGACGCTCGAGGAAGCCTTCATCGACTACCTCGAGGAGGCGGGGGCGGAGTCTGGGGCCGCGGAGGTCCCCGCTGCCTCGATCGGAGCGGCGCAGGCGCCCGCGGCCGCACCCGCACCCGGAGACCATGCCCACGCTCTCCGCCTGGCCCTGTCGCGGCTCGCGGCTTGTGCCGTCCGGGAGAGCCTGGAGCTGCGGCGTGATCCGATTCGGCTGGCCTTTGCCCTGCTGGGCTCGGTGCTGCTGATGGTCGTGCTTGGCTACGGAATCAGCCTGGATGTGGAGAATCTGACGTTCGCCGCCCTCGACGGCGATCAGAGCCCCGAGAGTCGGGACTACCTGCAGAGCATCGCTGGCTCCCGCTACTTCATCCAGCGCCCGTCCATCCACACGTCCGCCGAGCTGGACCGGCGCCTGCGCAGCGGGGAGCTGGCGCTGGCGATCGAAATTCCCCCCACCTTCGGCCAGAGCGTCAAGCGCGGCCGGTCACCGGAGATCGGGGTGTGGGTGGACGGGGCGATGCCGTTTCGCGGCGAAACCATCCGCGGCTACATGCGGGGCGCCCATCAGGAGTATCTGGCCGGCCTCGCCCAGCGCGACACCGGCGCCGCGCCGCGCCCCGTGGCGGTGAACATCGAGATGCGCTACCGATACAATCAGGACTTCCGAAGCCTCGACGCGATGGTTCCCGCGATCATCCCGCTCCTGCTACTGTTCATTCCGTCGATCCTGACCGCCCTCGCGGTGGTGCGCGAGAAGGAACTGGGCTCGATCACCAACCTCTACGTCACGCCCCTGACGCGCCTCGAGTTCCTGCTCGGCAAGCAGTTGCCCTACGTGATGCTCGCGATGGTCAGCTTCCTGGTGCTGCTCGGGCTGGCGGTGTTCGCGTTTCGCGTCCCGCTGAAGGGAAGCCTGGCGGCCCTCGCGGTGGCGGCCCTCCTGTACGTCATCACCGCGACCGGCTTCGGCCTGCTGATGTCCGCCTTTACTCGCACCCAGGTGGCCGCCCTCTTCGGGACGGCCATCGCCACGCTGACGCCGGCCACCCAATTTTCGGGCCTCACCAACCCGGCCTCGTCGCTGGAAGGGGCCGGCCGGGTGATCGGCCGCATCTTTCCCACGACCTATTTCCTCGTCATCAGCCGAGGCACGTTCAACAAGGCGCTCGGCTTCGGCGATCTCTGCGGCCAGTTCCTCGCGCTCGCCGCGTTCATTCCGGTGGTCATCCTCTTCAGCGTGCTCCTCCTGCGAAAGCAAGCCCGATGATCATCCTCGAGCTCGGGATCAAGGAGCTGCGAAGTCTTTGGCACGACAAGGTGCTCCTGTTCTTCGCGATCTGGGCATTTTCGTTCGGGATCTACAGCGCCGCGACCGCGGTGACCCGCGAGCTTCACAACGCCGCCATCGCGGTGGTCGACGAGGACCGCTCGGCGCTCTCGCAGCGTATCCTCGGCGCCTTCTACGGACCGTACTTCCGGCCGCCCGCGCTGATCCAGCTGCGCGACGTCGATCCGGGCCTGGACGCCGGCCGTTACACGTTCGTCCTCGACATACCGCCCCACTTTCAGCGCGATGTCCAGGCGGGACGGCGACCGACCATCCAGGTCAACATCGACGCCACTCAGATGAGCCAGGCGTTCATCGGCGCCAGCTACATCCAGAACATCGTGCTGGACGAGGCCAACGGCTTCGTGCAGCGTCGCAGCGGCGACCGGACTCCGTCGATTCCCCTGGTGATGCGCGTCAAGTTCAACCCGAACCTGGACGGCATCTGGTTCGGGGGCGTGATGAAGATTATCGACAACGTGACCATGCTCTCGGTCATCCTGGCCGGCGCCGCGCTGATCCGGGAGCGCGAGCATGGCACGCTCGAGCATCTGCTCGTGATGCCGGTGACGCCGTTCCAGATCATGGCCGCCAAGGTGTGGGCGAACGGCCTCGTGGTGCTGGTCGCGGCCGGCCTCTCACTGTGGCTGGTGGTGAGACTTGCCTTGAACGTTCCCATCGCGGGCTCGGTCACGCTCTTCCTGTTCGGAGCGGCTCTGCACCTGTTCTCCGCCACGTCGCTCGGTATCTTCCTCGGCACGATCGCTCGCTCCATGCCCCAGTTCGGGTTGCTGATGATGCTGGTCCTGCTACCGCTCCAGTTGTTGTCCGGCGGCATGACCCCGCGCGAGAGCATGCCGGGCATCGTACAGACCATCATGCTGCCGGCGCCGACCACTCACTTCGTGAAGTTCGCACAGGCCGTTCTCTATCGCGGCGCCGGGCCGGACGTGGTCTGGTGCGAGTTCCTGGCCATCATCGTGATGGGAGCCGCGTTCTTCGTGGTGGCGCTCGCGCGATTCCGCAAGGCGGTCGGCCCCACCGACGTCTGACCGCGGTCCTCCGGCACCGCGGCTACCCGCCTCCCTCGACATCACCGAGCGGGAAGAACCATTCGAAAGACCGTGCCCCGGGGCCGGGCCGGCGAAGCGGACAGCTGGCCACCATGGCGGTCGACGATCGTTCGGCAGATCGCCAGGCCCAAGCCCATCCCGCCCGGCTTCGTGGTCACGAACGGCTCGAACACCTTGTCCAGGCGGGCGGCATCGAGGCCCGGACCGGTATCCTCCACCTCGACGATGGCCTTGTCCTCCTCGCGCCTGGTCCTCACCGTCAGCACCCGACGATGGTCCTCGCTCGCCTCCATCGCCTCCAGCGCGTTCTGCAGCAGGTTGGTGATGACTTCCTGCAATTGACTCCGGTGGCCGACGATCGGCGGCACGTCGGGCTGCAGCTCGCGGCGGACGGACACGCCGTGCTCGTCGAGCGCACCCCGGAGAGCCCGCAGGGCGGCAACCGCCGTGTCGTTGAGATCGATTCGCTCGTGACCCGGAGCGCCCTTGCCGAACAAGTCGCGAATGTCGTGCAGGATCTCGTTGACGCGCCGGCTGTCGCCCTGGATGTCCTTCAGCGCGGACAGCGCCTCGGCCAGATCGGGCGACTCGCGCTGGAGGAGTCGGATCGTGGCCGCGCTGTTGGCGGAGATGGCCGCCATCGGTTGCCGGATCTCGTGCGAGATGGACGCGGCGATCGCCTCCAGGCTCATCAGCTTGTTGGCGTGCTCCTGTCGCAGCAGCGCATTGGCGCGTGACAGGCGCATGTAGAGCCGGGTCGTCTCGCCGAGCATGACGATCAGCACGATGCTCGAGGTGATGATCGAGAACACCCGTCCCGCATAGAAGCCGAGGCTGAAGCGCACGGTGGGAAGCAGCCCGCTGAACACCAGCTCCGCGATGAACACGAGCGCCACGACCATCAGCCATTGATCGAGGACGGAGCGTCGGCGGCGGCAGAGCAACACGCCGATCGCCGCCGCCGCGAGCGAGATCGTGAACCAGATGGGGTACACCACGATCGGGCTCATCCGGTTCTGGTCCAGGATGATGTGCGGGAGCAGATCGGCGCCCGCGGTGGACAGCCAGGTGAGGCCGAGCACCAGGGCGACCACGCCGGCCAGGCTCAGCCCGATGGCCGGCAGCGCGGACCCCTCCGAGACGGGCGTCGGGCCGTGGTGCGCGCGGAGCCCCGCGTACGCCAAGAGCCCCGCGGCGTAGCCGAGGTGCCAGAAGATGAAGAGCCACGACCCCGTCTGAATGCCCGCGCCGAGAAGCCCGGCCGGCGTGAACGCGCCCGCGACGGTCAGCGCGTGGGGAACGACGATGAAGGCGGTGAAGAGGTAGCTGGTCGCCAGCGCCAGGAGGGAGCGCGACCGGGAGATCGAATACTGCGCGAACAACAGCACCGCGGTGACCAGGTCGGTGACGAAGACGATGGCGTCCAGCGCGGGAAAGAGCGCGTTGAGCGCCACCAGGGGCCGGCCGGCGAATGGCGCCGCCGCCGCGAATCCGACGGCGGCAATGGCGGCGACCGCGACGGCCGACCGGCCTTGCCGGGCGGTCGGTGGCAGGTCGACGAGCCAGGTATCGGCGAGCCCGTCCCGATGGAAGACCGCCTCGTTGCTTCGGTTGACCTTCGGCGGGCGTTTCATGCGTCCATTCCGAGAGCGGGCTATGCCCTCGTCGTTCTCATCCTGCGGGTGACCAGCACCGGCGCCAGACGGTCTCATTCCTGCGGCCATCAAGGCAAGCGCAAACCGCGAGGCCGGCGGGCGCGCCGCCAATCCCGGCCTCCCCGCCCAGCCACCCCGCGCCGTAGCGTGCCCGGCGCCTCCCACGACACGCTTGCCAGTGCCGGTCGCGAGCGGCCATACTCTCGCCCACCATGCAGGTCCCCGGCTTCGGAGAAAAGCTCCGGGCGGTCTTCGGGCTGAGCCCGACCGTCCTGTGCCTCACCGGCGTCGACGACGGCCGCATCCGCGACGCCAACGACGCGTTCCTCGCGACGAGCGGCTACACGCGCGACGAGATCCTGGGACGTACCCCGGTGGAGCTCGGGCTCTGGGTCGATCCGGCGCAGCGGGACGCTGGGGTCCGCCTGCTCAAGGCCGGACGCCGCGTCCGCAACATGGAGGCGCGCTTCCGCATGAAGAGCGGCGAGGAGCGCGTCATGGTGCTCTCGGCGGACGTGGTGATGTTCGACGGCGAGGCGTGCATCCTGAGCGCGGTGACCGACATCACGGAGCGGACGCGGGCCGAGGCCGCCCTGCGCGAGAGCGAGCGGCGCTTCATGGTGGCCTTCCACAGCAACCCGCTGCCGATGTCGATCACGAGCCTGCGCGACCACCGGCACCTGGAGGTCAACGCGGCGGCCCTCCGCCACAGCGGCTACACGCGGGAGGAGATGCTGGGGCGGAGCAAGGGTGATCTCGGCTTCTGGGTCTCGCCCGAGCAGCGAGACCGCATGCTGCACGAGCTCCATGCGCAGGGCCGCGTGCGCGACTTCGAGGTGTCCTTCCGCACCCGCGCGGGCGACTTGCGCCGGCTCCTTGTGAACTCCGAGGTCATCACCTTCGGGGGCGAGCCGGCGGTGCTGAGCGTCTCCCTCGACATCACCGAGCGGATCGAGCTGGAGAGCGACAGCCGGGCCCGCCGCGAGGAGGCGGAGGCGCTCGCCGGGTCCCTGCAGGCCGCGAACCAGGCCAAGGACGAGTTCCTGGCCATGCTCGGCCACGAGCTGCGCAACCCGCTCGGCACGCTGTCCAACGCCGTCGCGGTGCTGAAGCGGCTCGAGGGCGACGAGACCACGCGCCACGTGGTCGAGATCATCGGCCGGCAGACCGCGCAGCTCACCCACCTGGTGAAGGACCTGCTCGACATCGCCCGGGTCACCTCGGGCAAGATCGAGCTGCAGCGACGCCCGGTGGAGCTGCGGGCGCTGGCCGGCCGCTGCCTGGACGCCCTCGCGCACGCCGGACGAACCGATCGCCACGGCGTGTCCGTCCACGGCGAGGCGGTGCACGTGGCCGCGGATGCGGCCCGTCTCGAGCAGGTGGTCAACAACCTCCTGGACAACGCGCTCAAGTACACCCCGCCCGGCGGCCGCATCATCGTGAGCGTCGAGCGCGCGGACGACACCGCGGTGCTGCGGGTGCGAGACACCGGCCAGGGCATCCGGACCGAGCTGCTCGGCCGGGTGTTCGACCTCTTCGTGCAGGAGCCGCAGAGCTACGAGCGCTCGCGCGGCGGCCTCGGCCTGGGCCTGGCCCTCGTGAAGCGGCTCGTGGAGCTGCACGGCGGCGCGGTGGCCGCGTGGAGCGCGGGCCCGGGGCAGGGCAGCGAGTTCACGGTGCGCCTGCCTGCGATGGCCGCGACGGACGCGGGTCCGCGGGCCGTCGACGCGGCCCACCCCACCGGGGCCTCGCGCCGCGTGCTGGTGGTGGAGGACAGCGCGGATGCGCGCGACAGCCTGCGCCTGCTGCTCGAGATGGCCGGGCACCGCGTCGAGACCTCGGAGGACGGGCCGGGGGGCCTGGCGAAGGCGGGCGTGTTCCGGCCGCAGGTGGCGTTGATCGACCTGGGGCTGCCCGGCATGGACGGCTTCACGGTGGCCCGCGAGCTGCGCCGCCGGCCCGAGACCGCGGCGATCCGCCTGGTGGCGGTGACCGGCTACGGGCAGGCGGAGGACCGGCGCGAGGCGCTGGCCGCCGGCTTCGACCTGCACGTCACCAAGCCGGTCGACCCGTCGATGCTCGACGGGATGCTCGGCCTGGACAGCGTGCCGGCTACGCCGTAGCCTCGGCGCGCGCCGCGGCGTCGATCTCGGCCGGGGAGCGCAGCGTCGGTGGCTCGAGCCCGTAGACCTGCTGCAGGTGGTGTCGGCACTCCGGGAGGCTGGTGCTGATCAGATCCGCGCCGGCCCCTTCGAGCTGCCGCCGCGCCAGCGCCACGTTCTCGCGCAGGCCCCAGCGGGCCACCAGGATCCGCAGATCGGGGAACCGCGCGCGCAGCCGCTTGCAGAGGTAGCGCGTGCGGCCCCGGCCGCCCGGCGGCAGCGCGCCCAGGCAGACCGCGACCGGCCGCTTCGCCTCCACCAGCGCGACGATCTCGGAGCCCAGCAGGTGCGGCGAGGCGATCTCGATCGCCCACCGCGCCTCATCCACCAGGTGCGTGAGCATCCGGAGGCCCAGCCGGTCCGCTTCATCCTGGACGGGAATGCCGAGCACCCGCACTTCACGCACCGGGTCCTCCGGGCGCCCATCGGCGGCCTCGATCGCCTCGGTGGCCTCGCGGCGCGTCACGCCGAGGGCATCCACGATCTCGACGGTCTCGCGCCAGATGCCCTGCTGCGCCTCCTCGGTGAGCGTGTCCTGCCCACGATCGTGCCGGGCCTGGCGGAGCGCGGGCAGGATCACGTCGTCGAAGACGGTCTCCAGCGCATGCTCGCGGGCGCGCTCGGTGACGATGCGCTCCGCCTCCGCGCGGTCCTGTGCGAGCAGCCTCTGGTAGTAGGAGGCAGAGGGAGCGATCGGCGGCTCGTCGGACATCAGGATGCCGATGAACTCGAGACCGGGGACGTGCTTGGCGAGGACCACCAGGCACACCGTGAGCGGCGTGGCGAGCAGCAGGCCGATCGGGCCCCACAGCCACGCCCAGAACGCGACCGAGCAGAGCAGCGCCACCTGGGAGACCCCCGCGCTCTGCCCGTAGAGCAGGGGCTCCAGCGCGAAGCTCGCCGCCGCCTCCAGCAGCACGAACAGGCCGGCGACCAGCAGCGGCTGGTACCACCGAGGAAACGCGGCGAGCGTGAACACGATGGGCAGGAGCGCGGCCGCCCACACGCCGACGTAGGGGATGAAGCGGAGCACCGCGGCCAGGAAGCCCCACAGGAGCGCGTACGGCACGCCCAGGAGCATGAGCCCCAGCGCGATGCCGATGCCGAAGCTGGTGTTGATGATCGACTGCATCAGGAGGTACCGGCTGATGCGATGGGCCGCCTCGTCCAGCACTCGCGTCGTCGTGGTCAGCCGGTTGTAGCCCCCGAGCCGGATGACTCGATTGCGCAGGTCCTCGCGCTCGATCAGCATGAAGATGACCAGCAGGATGACCGCGGCCGCCGCCCCCGCGTACTCGACGTAGGCGGGCAGCTGCCACCGGCCCGAGGGCTCGGCCCGCACCACGACCGGCGCCGGCGACCCCGGCGCGGGCGCGGCCTGCTGCTCCAGCTCCTTGGCCACGTCGGTCACCGCGGTCTGCATCTTCTCCAGCGCGCCCCCGCGGCCGAGCCGGCGCACCTCGCCGATCTTGGTGATCAGGTTGTCGCGATAGACCGGGATCTGGGTCGACAGGCTCGCGAACTCGATGGACAGGATCCAGAAGACGCCGCCCGCCGCCAGGAAGAGCGTCGTCACCACCGCGGTCACCGAGAGCGCGCGGGGCAGCCCCACGCGGGTCAGGGCGTCGACGATCGGGTAGACCATGAAGGTGAGGAG
>Ga0081455_10001463_pt1 | contig 29240 bp, 24 predicted proteins | sample TabmetS3T2R1_FD_70207 | JGI IMG/M metagenome (GOLD analysis project Ga0081455, IMG submission 70207) | Tabebuia heterophylla rhizosphere microbial communities from the University of Puerto Rico - S3T2R1 | ecosystem: Host-associated > Plants > Roots > Rhizosphere ... | reverse complement strand
CGAGGTCTCGCGCTCGACCATCGACGAGTGGCTGCGCGTCCATCCCGAGTTCGCCGAGGCGGTGCGCAAGGGGCGCGACATCATCGACATGCTGGTCGCCGACAAGCTCCTGTCGCGCGCCATGGGCTACACCCACGAAGGCAAGAAATACGTGCTCCATCGCGGCGAGGAGAAGGAGGTGCGCAACGTCGTGCACTATCCGCCCGACGTGCAGGCCTGCATGTTCTGGCTGCGCAACCGCCGCCGCAAGCACTGGCAGGAACGCTCGCAGCCGCCGGCCGCGGGTGGCCTCACCTTCGCCGAGCTGGAGGAGGCGTCCGAGCGGGCGCGGCAGTCCTATGAACGCTGAGACCGAAACCGATCGCGACCTGCAGCGCCAACTGGAGCACAAGGTCAGCGGCTTTCGCCGCGACCCGCTGGGCTTCGTGCGCTTCGCCTTCCCGTGGGGCAAGGCCGGCACGCCGCTCGCCGGCGAGGCCGGCCCCGAGACCTGGCAGCGCGCGCTGCTGCAGCAGCTCGGCGAAGGCCTCGGCTCTCCCGAAGAAGCCACCCGCCTCGCCGTCGCCTCGGGCCACGGCATCGGCAAGTCGGCGCTGGTCGCCTGGATCGTGCTGTGGGCGATGTCGACCTGCCCCGACACGCGCGGCATCGTCACCGCCAACACCGAAGGCCAGCTCCGCACCAAGACCTGGCCCGAGCTCGCCAAGTGGCTGCGGCTTGCCGTCAACGGCCACTGGTTCACCTACACCGCGTCGGCGCTCCATTCGGCGCAGCCGGGCCGCGAGCGCACCTGGCGGGTCGATGCCGTGACCTGGTCGGAGAACAACACCGAGGCCATTGCGGGCCTGCACAACAAGGGCAAGCGCGCCTTCGCCCTGTTCGACGAGGCCTCGGCGATCCCCGACCCGGTGTGGGAGACCATCGAGGGCGCGCTGACCGACGCCGGCACCGAGCTGTTCTGGACGGTGTTCGGCAATCCCACGCGCAGCTCGGGCCGTTTCCGCGAGTGCTTCGCCGGCGGCCGCTTCGCCCATCGCTGGTCGCCGCGCCAGATCGATTCGCGCTCGGTGGCGATGACCAACAAGAGCCAGATCGCCACCTGGGTGAAGGACTACGGCGAGGATTCGGACTTCGTGCGCGTGCGCGTGAAGGGCGTCTTCCCGCGCGCCGGCTCGATGCAGTTCATCGACAGCCAGCGCATCGGCGATGCCGTGACGCGCGCGCTCGAGAAGGATCCGACGGCGGCGCTGGTGATGGGTGTCGACATCGCCCGCCACGGCGACGACCAGACGGTCATCCGCTTCCGCCGCGGGCTCGATGCGCGCTCGATCCCGGCGGTGAAGTTCCGCGTGCCTGACCTGATGCTGGTCGCCTCGCGCATCATGGAGCTCTACAACTCGTACAATCCGGACGCGGTGTTCGTCGACGCCACCGGGATCGGCTGGGGGGTCGTCGACCGCTTGAGCCAGCTCGGCTGCAGCCGCGCCGTCGGCATCGATTTCGGCAGCGCAGCCGATCGGCGGGACATGGGCGACGCCGCCGCCAAGTACGGCAACAAGCGGGCCGAGATGTGGGGCTTCCTGAAGGACTGGCTGCGCGTCGGCTGCCTGCCCGACGAGGCCGACCTGATCGCCGACCTGGGCAATGTCGAATACGGCTACAACGGCGCCGACGCGCTCCTGCTCGAGCGCAAGGACGACATGCGCCGCCGCGGGCTGGCCTCGCCCGACGACGGCGATGCCCTGGCGCTGACCTTCGCCCGCCCGGTGGCCAGGTTCGACTATTACGCCGAGCAGCGCTTCCAGGAAGGCCTCCAGCGCCTGCGGCGGCGGGTCGTCTGACTCTGGGAGCGCGGACCTCCAGGTCCGCTCAGACTCATGATGCGGACTCGGCGCATTCACATGCGCCTTTGGAGGTCCGCGGTCCGGCGAGAGCCCGATTGGCGGATCACCTGCGGAAACTGCGATAACTGCGCTAACCCCGGCTGAAGACGCACCCCTGGAGCGGCGCGCCGCCAGCGGTTAGGGTCAGGACCGACATCTCTGGGAGGGGAGTCATGTTGATTGCTCGACTTTTCGTGGCGGCCGCCGTCACGCTCGGAAGCGTGTCGCTGGCGGACGCCAAGACCCTGCGCTGGGCCAGCCAGGGCGATGCGCTCACGCTCGATCCGCATTCGCAGAACGAGGGGCCGACCTCGGCGATGAACGCCCATGTCTACGAGCCGCTGATCAGCCGCGACCCGTCGCTCGCCAAGGTGCCGGCGCTCGCCGTGTCGTGGAAGCCGATCGAGCCCGACACCTGGGAGTTCAAGCTCAGGCCCGGCGTCCGCTTCAGCGACGGCACGCCCTTCAGCGCCGCCGACGTCGTGTTCAGCTACAACCGCGCGCTCGCGCCCTCGTCCGACTTCCGCGCCTACATCTCCTCCATCAAGGAGGTGAAGGCGGTCGACGGCCTCACGGTGCATATCGTCACCGACGGGCCCAACCCCATCCTGCCTGACTACACGACCTCCATCCTGATCATGTCCAAGGTCTGGTCGGAGAAGCACAACGTCACCAAGCCGCAGAGCTTCAAGGACAAGGAGGAGACCTTCGCGGTGCGCAATGCCATGGGCACCGGGCCCTATGTCGTCAAGCAGCGCGACCCCGACGTGAAGACGGTGATGGAGAAGAACCCGACCTACTGGGGCGCCGCGAATTTCCCCGGCTATCCCGACGAGCTGGTCTACACGCCGATCAAGGAGCCGGCGACGCGCGTCGCCGCCCTGATCTCGGGCCAGGTCGATTTCGTGCTCGACGCGCCCTTGCAGGACATCGCCCGCATCAAGCAGACGCCCGGGCTCAAGACCGAGGAGACGGCGCAGGTGCGCACGATCTTCCTCGGCCTCGACATGGGCTCGGCCGAGCTCAAGTACTCCGACGTCAAGGGCAAGAACCCGTTCGCCGATCCGCGCGTGCGCCAGGCGATGTACCAGGCGATCGACATCAACGCCATCAAGGCCAAGGTCATGCGCAACTTCGCAGCGCCCGCCGGCCTCGTCACCGCGCCCGGCGTGCACGGCTACACCAAGGAGCTCGACCAGCGCCTGAAGTACGATGTCGCCGCGGCCAGGAAGCTGATGGCCGATGCCGGCTACCCCACCGGCTTCGCGGTCACGCTCGACTGCCCCAACGACCGCTACAACAACGACGAGCAGATCTGCCAGGCGGTCACCGGCATGCTGGCCCAGATCGGCATCAAGGTCGACCTGCAGGCGCGCTCCAAGACGCTGCACTTCCCCAAGCTGCAGAAGAAGGATTCGAGCTTCTACCTGCTGGGCTGGGGCGTGCCGACGCTCGATTCGCACTATGTCTTCACCTTCCTCTACCAGACCAACGACGCGGCCAAGAAGGTGGGCGGCTGGAACTATACCGGCTACAGCAACCCCCGGATGGATGCGCTCACCGATTCGATCCTGAAGGAGATCGACCCCGTCAAGCGCGACCAGATGATCGCCGAGGCCTGGGCGCTGGCGGTGGCCGACATGCCCTACCTGCCCCTGCACCACCAGCTGATCGTGTGGTCGATGAGCGACAAGGTGACGATCCCGATCTTCGCCAACGACTCGCCCAACTTCAAATACGCGACGATCAAGTGACTCATCGGAGCGCGGACCGCTCATCTCGTCGGAGCGCGGACCTCCAGGTCCGCTCATCTCATGATGCGGAGGAGAGCGCGTAACGCATGCTCGCCTTCATCGTGTCGCGTCTGCTGCAGTCGCTGGCCGTGATGCTGGCGGTCGCCTTCCTGTGCTTCGTGCTGTTCAACTTCGTGGGCGACCCGGTGAACAACATGGTGGGCCAGGAGGCGTCGCCGGCCGAGCGCGCCGAGATGCGCCGCGAGCTCGGGCTCGAGGATTCGGTGGCCGTCCAGTTCGCCCGCTTCCTGGGCAACGCGCTTAGCGGCAACTTCGGCAAGAGCTATCGGCTGGCCCGCCCGGTCTCCGACCTGATCGTCGAGCGCATGCCGGCGACGCTCGAGTTGGTGGCCGTCGCCGCCCTGCTGGCGCTCAGCATGGGCATTCCGCTCGGCGTGCTGACGGCGCTCCGGCGTCACACGGTCGACAGCGCCGCGCTCATGACCTTCTCGCTCGCCGGTGTCGCGATGCCGACATTCGTGATCGGTATCCTGCTGATCTATGTCTTCTCCGTCGAATGCAAAGGCTGGGCGCCGGCGCTCGGCCTGCCGGCCGACTGGTGCTTCCCCTCGTTCGGGCGCGGCGAGACCGTGAAGCTCGGCTGGTGGAATTCGGGCCTCGTCACGGCGGCCGGCCTCAAGGCGATCGTGCTGCCCGCCTTCACGCTGTCGCTGTTCCAGATGACCCTGGTGCTGCGCCTGGTGCGCTCGCAGATGCTCGAGGTGCTGCGCACCGACTACATCAAGTTCGCGCGCGCCCGCGGCCTCACCAACCGCGCCGTCCATTTCCGCCATGCGCTCAAGAACACGCTGCTGCCCGTCATCACCGTGATCGGCCTGCAGGTCGGCGGCCTGATCGCCTTCTCGATCATCACCGAGACGGTGTTCCAGTGGCCCGGCATGGGCCAGCTCTTCATCCAGTCGGTCCAGTTCGCCGATATCCCCGTCATGGCTGCGTATCTCGTCATGGTTTCGCTGATCTTCGTCACCATCAATTTCTTCGTCGACCTGCTCTATGCCGCGATCGATCCGCGGCTGCGGCTCGATCGCGCGCGTCTCGGGACGGCCGGCGGCTGACCATGAAGACCAAGCCTGTTGCCGCCCTGCCCTCGGCTTTGCCGTGGGCGCTGATCGCCGCGGCCTCCCTGGGGTCGTTCGCCGCGACCTCGAGCGGCACCACGCGCGCGCCCTTCCTGCTCGACATGGCGCGCGATCTCGATGTCAGCATGCCGATGATCGCCAACCTGGTGTCGCTCACCTCGATCACCTGGGGCCTGATGTCGGCGCTGGCCGGCTGGCTGAGCGACATCGTCGGCCGCCGGCCGGTCATGGTGGCGGGCCTGTTCGCGCTGGCGCTCGTCATGGCAGCGCAGGCGCTGGCCGGCTCCTTCTTCTGGGTCGGGGTGTGGGCCGCCGTCGGCGGCGGCTGTTGCGGCGCCTTCATGGGCGTGATCTTCGCCGAGGTCTCGGCCCGCGTGCCCGACAGCCAGCGCGGCCGCGCGCTCGGCTGGGTGATGAGCGGCCAGTCGCTCACCCTGGTGGTCGGCGTGCCGATGGCCGCCGCCGTGGGCTCGATCATCGGCTGGCGCGGCTGGCTGATCTGCGTCGGCGCCTTCGCCTTGCTGGCCAGCCTCAGCCTGTTCGTCACCGCCAGCCGCCGCAGCACCGGCCATCTGCGCGCCAAGCGGCCGTCGTTGCGCACCGCGCTGTCGCCGCGCGTGCTGGGCCTGCTCGGCACCGGCATCGCCGAGCGCATCTGCTACGGCCTGGCGGCGGTCTATTTCGCCACCTTCCTGCAGGCGACCTATCACCTCTCCCTGGTCGAGACCGCCATTCCGCTGGCCATCTTCGCGCTCGGCAATATCGGCGGCACCATCCTGGGCGGCCAGCTGGCCGACCGCCTGCGCGACCGGCTGCTGATCTTCGCCGTCGCCATGGCGCTGTCCGGCGCCGCCGCCATCGTGCTGTTCCTGTGGCATCCCAGCGTCGAGGTGTCGGTGGCGCTGGGCTTCCTCTACGTGCTGTTCAATGCGCTGGGCCGGCCGTCCTACATGGCGTCGCTGGCCGCCGTGCCCGAGGCGGTGCGCGGCACCGTGCTGGGGCTGAACGGCAGCACGGCCAGCCTCGGCTGGATCGGCGCCGCGGCGCTGGGCGCGGTCATGATCGGCTCGGTGGGCTTCGAAGGCTTCGGGCCGCTGGCCGCCGTGCTGGCGCTGCTCGCCGCCATCGGCGCGCTCTTGAATCGGCGGTGGAAGCCCAGGAGCTCGACATGAGCGACATCTGGTGGAGCTTCCGCCACTCGCCGCTCACCGTCGCGGCGGCGATCGTGACGGCGCTCTATTTCCTGGGCGCCCTGCTCGCGCCCTGGGTGGCGCCGTTCGATCCGTTCGACGTGAAGTCGCTGAACCTGATGGATGCCTTCACGCCGCCCGGCGGCGCTCACCTGCTGGGCACCGACAACCAGGGCCGCGACGTGCTGTCGGCCATCCTCTACGGCAGCCGCGTGTCGCTGATGATCGGGCTCGCCGCCATCGTGCTGTCGGTCACCACCGGCGTGCTGCTGGGCCTGCTGGCCGGCTTCCGCGGCGGCTGGGTCGAGGGCGTCGTCATGCGCCTGGCCGACATCCAGCTCACCGTGCCGGCGATTCTCATTGCGCTGACCCTGGACGGCGTGGCGCGGGTCGTGCTGCCCAAGGGCGTGCACGACGACATCGCCATCTGGGTGCTGGTGCTGTCGATCGGCTTCGCCTACTGGCCGCAATTCGCGCGCGTCACCCGCGCCACGACGCTCAGCGAGAAGAACAAGGACTACGTCAACGCCGCGCGCATCATCGGCGTGCCGGGGGCGCGCATCGCGCTCGGCCACGTGCTGCCCAATGCCTGGGGGCCGGTGCTGGTGATCGCCACCATCGAGCTGGCGCTCGCCATCATCGCCGAGGCCTCGCTCAGCTATCTCGGAGTCGGCATGCCGGCGACCCAGCCCTCGCTCGGCACCCTGATCCGCATCGGCAACGCCTTCCTGTTCTCCGGCGAATGGTGGATCGTGATCTTCCCGGCGCTCGCGCTGGTGATCCTGTCGCTGTCGGTGAACCTGCTGGGCGACTGGCTGCGCGACGCGCTCAATCCCAAGCTGCGATGATTCTATCGTCAGTTGTTTTACAAGGTCGCCTTTCACGCCTATTGTTCCCATTATGTTCGACGGCCCCCTCACCCCTGACCTTCTCGCGGGCGATCTTGACCCCGCTGAACGGCGCGCCCGCCTGCGCCTGGCGCGCAGCCCGCGCGTCGGCCCGGTCACCTTCCAGGAGGCGCTGCAGCACTTCGGATCGGCGCGCGCCGCCTGTCGTCAGCTCGCAGTCACTTCCGAAGCCTCGATCGCGCGCGAGGAGGAAGCCCTGGCCCGCGCCGGCGGGCGGTTCCTGGTGCTGGGCGACCCCGACTATCCCGCGGCCCTCGCGGCCGTGCCCGACGCCCCGCCCGTCCTGTCCGCCATCGGCGCCCTCTCGCTTCTCGGCCTGCCTACCTTGGCCATCGTCGGCGCCCGCGAGGCGTCGGCGGCGGGCAGCCGCCTGGCCTCCGACCTGGCGCAAAGCCTCGGCGCGGCGGGCTTCGCCATCGCCTCCGGGCTGGCGCGCGGCATCGATACCGCCGCCCATCAGGCCGCCCTTCCCACCGGCACCGTGGCGGTGCTGGCCGGCGGCATCGACCAGATCTACCCGCTGCAGAACACCTCTTTATACGAAGCGATCGCGGCCCGCGGCCTGCTGCTCAGCGAGCAGCCGTGGGGCGCGCCGCCGGTCGCCCGCGCCTTCCCGCGCCGCAACCGCATCGTCAGCGGCCTCTCGGCCGGCGTCGTGGTGATCGAGGCGGCGGCCCGCTCCGGCTCGTTGATCACCGCCCATCGGGCGGCCGAGCAGGGCCGCGATGTCTTCGTCGTGCCCGGCTCGCCGCTCGACCCGCGCTATGCCGGATCGAATGACCTTATCCGGGATGGGGCCATTCTGGTGCGCCATGCCAATGATATTCTGGGTGTGCTCGGCAGGCCACGGTGCACGGCCCAACCCGTTGAAAAGCCGAAGCAAAAGGGGGCATCCGGCCTGGCCGCCCAGGTCCTCTCCGCCCTCGGCTCGATACCCACCACGGTTGACGAACTGGTACGTCGATGCCAAGTGTCCGCCGCCACCGTGGCGGAGGTCCTGCTGGCCCTGGAGCTGGAGGGCCGCCTCGAGAGGCACCGGGGTAACCGCGTGTCCCTGATCTAGATCAGTGATTTAGCTCCGGTTCTTTGTGTTTCACTGGAGCATGTTCCGGCGATGGACGTATTGGTCGTCGAGTCCCCGGCCAAGGCTAAGACGATTGGGAAGTATCTCGGCCCCGGCTACACCGTGCTGGCCTCCTACGGCCATGTGCGCGACCTGCCGGCCAAGGACGGCTCGGTGCGGCCCGACGAGGACTTCGCCATGGACTGGGAGGTCGACTCCCAGTCCCAGAAGCGGCTCGACGCCATCGCCAAGGCGGTGAGTCGCGGCGCCAAGCTCTATCTCGCGACCGACCCCGATCGCGAGGGCGAGGCCATCTCCTGGCATGTGCGCGACGTGCTCAAGCGCAAGAAGGCGCTGGAGGGCGTCGACGTCAAGCGGGTCACCTTCAACGCCATCACCAAGCAGTCGGTGCTCGATGCCGTCGCCCATCCGCGCGACCTCGACCAGCCGCTGATCGACGCCTACCGGGCGCGCCGGGCGCTCGACTATCTGGTCGGCTTCACGCTGTCGCCCGTGCTGTGGCGCAAGCTGCCGGGCAGCCGCTCGGCCGGCCGCGTCCAGTCTGTGGCGCTGCGCCTGATCTGCGAGCGCGAGGCCGAGATCGAGGTCTTCAAGAGCCGCGAGTACTGGACGGTCGATGTCGTCTTCGGCACGACCAAGAAGCAGACGCTGAGGGCTCGCCTCACCCATCTCGACGGCCGCAAGCTCGACAAGTTCGACCTCGACACGGAGGAGCGTGCGCAGGGCGCCCAGCGCGAGATCGAGCGCCGCGCCTTCTCCGTCCTGTCGATCGACCGCCGCCAGGTGCGGCGCAACCCGCCGCCGCCCTTCATCACCTCGACCCTGCAGCAGGAAGCGTCGCGCAAGCTCGGCCTCGGTGCTGCGACGACGATGCGCATCGCCCAGAAGCTCTACGAAGGCGTCGATATCGGCGGCGAGACGGTGGGCCTCATCACCTATATGCGCACCGACGGCGTGCAGCTCGCGCCCGAGGCGATCGGCCAGACCCGGCGGCTGATCGAGAGCCGCTATGGCCAGGCCTACCTGCCCGACCAGCCGCGGCTCTATTCCTCCAAGGCCAAGAACGCCCAGGAAGCGCACGAGGCGATCCGGCCGACCGACCTGTTCCGCACGCCGCAGGACGTGGCGCGCCATTTGGACAAGGACCAGCTCGGCCTCTACGAGCTGATCTGGAAGCGCACGGTGGCGAGCCAGATGGAAAGCGCGGTGCTCGACCAGGTGACGGTCGATATCGCGAGCGGTGACAAGACCGTGCAGCTGCGCGCCACCGGCTCGGTGGTGAAGTTCAACGGCTTTCTCACCCTCTACGACGAGGGCAAGGACGAGAACGGCCAGGAAGATGCGGAAGGCAACGCGCTCTTGCCCGACGTCGCGCAGGACGAGCCGCTCGACCGCAGCGAGGTCATTCCCGAGCAGCATTTCACCGAGCCGCCGCCGCGCTATTCCGAGGCGAGCCTCGTGAAGAAGCTCGAGGAGCTCGGCATCGGCCGGCCCTCGACCTATGCCTCGATCATCGAGGTGCTGCAGAAGCGCAACTACGTGCGGCTGGAGCGCAAGCGCTTCGTGCCGGAAGACCGTGGCCGCATCGTCACCGCCTTCCTGCAGACCTACTTCCCGCGCTACGTCGAATACAACTTCACCGCCCATCTCGAGGACGAGCTCGACGACATCTCCGGTGGCCGCATCGACTGGCGCCAGGTGCTGCGCGAGTTCTGGAAGGCCTTCTCCTCGGCCGTCGGCGAGACCAAGGAGCTGCGCGTCAGCGAGGTGCTCGACAAGCTCGACGAGGAGCTGGGGCCCCACTTCTTCCCGGCCAACGACAACGGGGGCAAGAGCCCGCGCGAGTGCCCCAGCTGCGGCAATGGCCGGCTGGGGCTGAAGCTCGGCAAGTTCGGCGCCTTCATCGGCTGCTCGAACTATCCGGAGTGCCGCTTCACGCGCAAGCTCGGCATCGTCGATGCCGAAGCCGACGCCGTCTCGGGCGCCAACCTCGAAGGGCCGAAGCTGCTGGGCATCGATCCGGCGACCGGCAAGCCGGTGACGCTGCGCAACGGCCCCTATGGTCTCTACGTCCAGCTCGGCGAGGCGGAGGGCAAGGAGAAGCCCAAGCGGCAGTCGCTGCTCCGCGGCATGACGCCCGACGATGTGACCTTGGAGAAGGCGCTGGCGCTCTTGTCGCTGCCGCGCGAGCTCGGTGCGCATCCCGACGATGGCGAGGCCATCCTGGCCGGCGTCGGCCGCTTCGGGCCCTACGTGAAGCACGGAGCCAAGTACAAGACCATCCCGGCCGACGAAAGCGTGCTCGACATCGGCATGAACCGCGCCGTGGCGCTGCTGGCCGAGGCCAAGGGGGCCGCGCGCGGCCGCGCCGCCGCCAAGCCGGTGCGCGTCGTCGGCAGCCATCCCGACGACCAGGCGCCGATCGAGCTCTACGACGGCCGCTACGGACCCTACGTCAAGCATGGCGGCGTCAATGCCACCGTGCCGCGCGACCTGAAGCCGGAGGAGCTCACCGTCGATCAGGCCGTCGCGTTGCTGGCCGAGCGCGCCGCGAAAGGCGGCGGCAAGAAGCCGTCCCGCGCCAAGAAGAAGGCTGCCCCCAAGGCCGCAAACGATACTGGTGTGAAGCCCAAGAAGAAGGCCGCGCCCAAGCGCAAGGCGACCAAGGCCAAGAGCGAAGCGCCTCCCCGCACGGGAACCGATGGCTAAGGGTCGCGTCCCGACCCGCGACGAACTGCTGGCCTTCATCCGCGACAGCGCCACGCCGGTGGGCAAACGCGAGATCGCGCGCGCCTACGGGCTGAAGGGCGACCAGCGCATCGAGCTCAAGGAGCTGCTGCGCGACCTGCGCGATTCGGGCGAGGTGGCCGCCGATCGCGCCAAGACCTTCCGTCATCCCACCGCGCTGTCCGACGTCGCCGTGCTCGAGATCGTGCGCGTCGACGATGACGGCCACCTGATCGCGCTGCCCCATCGCCACGACGAGGCCCAGGACGGCGCCCCGCCGCGCATCGAGATCCTGCCGCACGGACCCCTTCATGGTGTTGGGCGCGGCGGCCCCGCGCCGGCGGTCGGCGATCGCGTGCTGGCCAACCTCAAGCGCCGCGGCAAGGCGACCTACGAGGCCCGCATCATCCGCCGCCTGGGCAGCGGCCCGCGCAAGATCCTGGGCCTCTACGAGGAGCCCGAGGGCCGGAACGGCATCGGCCTGGTGAGCCCGACCGACCGCAAGCTCAAGCAGAGCTTCGACGTGCGGCCGGCCGACAAGAACGGCGCCGTGCCGGGCGACATCGTCTGGGTCGAGGCGACCGGCGGCACCCTGTCGCGCCGGGCCCGCGTCATCGAGCGCGTCGGCGCCATGAGCGACCCGCGCACCATCAGCCTGATCGCCATCGCCGCCAACGACATCCCGGTCGACTTCCCGCAGGCTGCCGTCGAGGAAGCCGAGCGCGCTCACGCCGCGCCGCTCAGCCATCGGCTCGACCTGCGCGACACGCCCTTGGTCACCATCGACGGCGAGGACGCGCGCGACTTCGACGATGCGGTGTTCGCCGAGCCCGATCCGGCGCACCCCGGCGGCTGGCGCTTGCTGGTCGCCATCGCCGACGTCGCCTGGTACGTGCGCCACGACAAGGCGCTCGACCGCGCCGCCTACCGCCGTGGCACCTCGGTCTATTTCCCCGACCGGGTCGTGCCGATGCTGCCGGAGGCGCTCTCCAATCACTGGTGCTCGCTGGTGCCGCAGCAGGACCGGCCGGTGCTGGTCGCGGAGATGTGGATCGACGCCGACGGCCATCTCAAGCGCTACCGTTTCCACCGCGCCATAATGCGGTCGGCGGCGCGGCTCACCTACACACGCGTGCAGCGCGCCATCGACGGCTACCCCGATCGCGAGATCGCACCGCTGATGGAGACGGTGATCCGTCCGCTCTACGGCGCCTTCAAGGTGCTGCTGGCCGCGCGCGAGAAGCGCGGCGCCCTCGACATCGACCTGCCCGAGCGACAGGTCGCTTTGGGCAGCGACGGCCGCATCGCCGAGATCGGCGTGCGCGAGCGCCTCGACAGCCACAAGCTGATCGAGGAGTTCATGGTCCTCGCCAACGTCGCGGCAGCGCAGGCGCTGGAGCAGCGCCATGCGCCCTGCCTCTACCGCGTCCATGACCAGCCCGACGCCGCCAAGCTCGAAGCCCTGCGCGAGTTCCTGGGCACGCTCGGCGTTGCCCTACCGGCAGGCCCGCGCATAAGACCTGGCGACCTCAACCGCGTGCTGCGTACGGTTGCGGAGAAGCCGGTCGCGCGCCTGGTCAACGAGACGGTGCTGCGCAGCCAGAGCCAGGCCGTGTACAGCCCGGACAATCTCGGCCACTTCGGCCTGGCGCTGGCGCGCTACGCCCACTTCACGTCGCCGATCCGCCGCTTTCCCGACCTGATCGTCCATCGCGCCCTGATCTCGGCCTACGGCCTGGGCGAAGGCGGCCTGCCCGATGCCGACAAGGGTCGCTTCGCCGAGTTCGGCGAGCACCTGTCGATGTGCGAGCGCCGGGCCGTCGCCGCCGAGCGCGGCGCCATGGATCGCTATGTCGCGGCCTATATGGCGGCGCATGTCGGCGCGAGCTTCCTGGGCCGCGTTACCAGCGTCACGCGCTTCGGCCTCTTCGCCACGCTGGACGGCACCGGCGCCGATGGCCTGATTCCCATTCGCTCGCTCGGGCAGGAATTCTTTCGCCACGACGAAGGCCGCCAGATGCTGGTCGGCGAACGTACCGGCGAGACCTATGGCCTGGGCGACCGGCTGCGCCTCAAGCTGGTCGAAGCCGACATGGCAACCGGCGGCCTGCTGTTCGAGATCGTCGACGTCGTCGAGCAGGTCGAGCGCCACGCCGTGCCGCGGCGTCCGGTCGCGCAGCGCGCATCGGCTCGGGACAAACGGTCGCGACGACGAAGGTGAGGACAGCGCTCATCTTGGCGGCATGAGCATCTCGACCAACCGCGTGGAGTTCTGGACGGCCTTGCTGCGCGGTTGGCATGGAAGATGTCCGCGCTGTGGCGCGGGTTCATTATTTGGCCGCTTTCTCAAGATGCGCAGCCACTGCCCGACCTGCAACCTGGCGCTCGAGCCCTATCGCGCCGACGATGCGCCGGCCTACTTCACGATTTTCGTCGTCGGCCATGTCGTGGTGCCCCTGGTGCTGGTGCTCGAACGCTACGGCGACCATCCGCCGCTCTGGTTTCATGCCCTTCTATGGCTTCCCCTGTCGGTAGTGCTTGCCCTTTACCTGCTGCCTCACATAAAAGGCACGGTGATCGCGCTCCTGTGGGCGCATCGGATACCTGCTCCCAAGCCTTCTACCGGGGGCATCGACTCTTCAGCCTGAATCGTGGCCGCCTGCCAGCGGCTTGTGCTATTGTACTGATACGCTGAGTGGGGAAGTGCCTCTGATCCCTTTTTTTCGACTGGCGCTGCCGCGTACGGTAAGCGCCCTATTCGCTGCGTCTCTGGTCGTCTCCTGTGCGACCTCGACCGAACCGTCCCAGACGGCGCAAGGCCGAAACCCGGCTGCCGCCTCGGACGTCAACATCGAACGGGTTGTCCTGCAGGCCTATCGAGCCATTGGCGACCGTCATCTGTACGAACCCAATTTCCGCAGCTTGTCGGCCGACACCTATCGCGGCTTTGCCAGCCCCGATTCGGCGTTGTCGCTGGACACGTCGGATAGCGTCTTCACGGTCAGGCGTGCCGGCCGCGAGGTCTTGAGCCGGCCGGTACCGACCGATCTGGCCGATGGCCGGGCCTGGGGAACCATGCTGGCCGAGCTGATGGCGGGCTCCATGGAAGCCTCGCCCGTGCTGCAACAGACCGATCGGCAGCTGCTGATCCGTGACGCCCTGACGGCGACCACCCGTCAGCTCGACCGCAACACACGCTATGCGGATCCCGACGAGGCGCGCGACAACCGCTTCCAGCGCGATGGCGGCGGCGGCGTCGGCATCACGGTCGAGCGCACCGAGGACAAGAAGATCATGATCCGCGCCGTCCAGGCCGGAGCGCCGGCCGCCAAGGCGGGCGTCCAGGCGGGCGACCAGATCCTGGCCATCGACGGCGAGCCGATGACCGAGCGCACGTTGAGCGACGTCGTCGATCGCTTGCGCGGCCCGGTCGGCGCCCCCGTCGTGTTGACCGTGCTGCGGCCCGCGCAGGGGGCGGAATATGCGCTCAGCATCAAGCGCGGACGCATCATCCCCACCACCGTCACCTACGAGCGGCGCGGTGACGTGGCCCTGATCCATCTCACCGGCTTCAACAGCGCGACCACCGACAATCTGAAGGCGGCGGTCGACAAGGCGCGGGCCGAGCTTGGCCGCAACATGGCCGGCATGATCATCGACATGCGCTCCAATCGCGGCGGCCTGCTCGATCAGGCGCAAACGGTATCCGAGCTGTTCATCGGCGATGGCACGATCTTCTCGACGGCGGGCCGGCATCCCGACAGCCGCCGCACCTACACGAGCAGCAACGGCAAGGCCTCCGACGTGCCGATCGTGGTGCTGATGAACGGCGGGTCGGCCTCGGCGGCGGAGATCGTTGCGGCCGCTCTGCAGGACCGCGGCCGCGCGCTCGTCGTCGGCACCACCAGCTACGGCAAGGGCACGGTGCAGACCGTGGTGCGCCTCAGCAACGAGGGCGAGCTGATCCTCACCTGGTCGCGCCTGCAGGCGCCGTCGGGCTATACCTGGAACGAGCTGGGCGTGCTGCCCAACATCTGCACCTCCAAGATCGCCGACATCGATCACCTGGGGCCGACGTCCCTCGATTCCAGCCAGGGCACGCTGATGCGCTGGCATGCGCTGCGCAACCCGACCCACCAGGAAGTGACGGACCTGCGCAAGATCTGTCCGCCCGGAGACGGCAGCCCGGAACGCGACGTCGACGTCGCCACCCATCTCCTGCATGACCGCGCGCTTTATGCCCATGCCGTGCAAGCCGCGACCCAGCAGGCGGCGGTGAAGTAGCCCGATGCGGGTGCTTGACATGCGGGTGCTTGACATGCGGGTGCTTGACATGCGGATGCTTGACACTGGCCCGGCGGCGACTAGTTTGCGCGCTTCTCGCGAATTCGCCCTTTAGGGCATAAGGACAAAGACCATGGCCAAGCCGACTTCGATCCTGATCAAGATGATATCCAGCGCCGATACCGGCTTCTTTTATGTCACCAAGAAGAACCCGCGCACCAAGACCGAGAAGCTCGAATTGAAGAAGTATGACCCGGTTGCGCGCAAGCACGTCGTCTTCAAGGAATCCAAGATCAAATAGCGCGTTCCGCGACGCGCCATTCCGTCAAAGCCGCCCTTCCGGGCGGCTTTTTCGTGGGCTAGGCTCGCGCTCCTTCAGCCCCAGCATTCGCAAACCGGGAGGATATTCATGAGCGCCCAGCTTTCGCGCGACGACTGGAAGGGCCGTATCGGCGGCCTCAGTTACCGCAACCAGGCCTTCATCGGCGGTAAGTTCGCACCCTCGCTGAGCGGCAAGACCTTCGACTGCATCAACCCGGCGACTGGCCAGGTGCTGACCAAGGTCGCGGCGTGCGAGCAGGCCGACGTCGATGCTGCCGTGAAGGCCGCACGCGCCGCCTTCGAGAAGGGCACATGGGCCAACATGCCGCCGGCCAACCGCAAGCGCGTCATGCTGAAGCTCGCCGAGCTCATGATGAAGAATCGCGACGAGCTCGCCCTGCTCGAGACGCTCGACATGGGCAAGCCCATCGCCTACTCGACGCGCGTCGACATCCCGGGCTCGGCCAACACCGTGCAGTGGTTCGCCGAGGCGATCGACAAGATCTACGACGAGGTAGCCCCCACCCCGGGCAATGTCGTGGCCATGATCACGCGCGAAGCGGCCGGCGTGGTGGCCTGCGTCGTGCCCTGGAACTTTCCCTTGCTCATGGGCTGCTGGAAGATCTCGCCGGCGCTGGCCGCCGGCAATTCGGTGATCCTGAAGCCGGCCGAGCAGTCGCCGCTCACGGCGATCCGGCTCGCCGAGCTCGCCGCCGAGGCGGGCATCCCCGAGGGCGTGTTCAATGTGCTGCCAGGTTTCGGCGAGACGGCAGGCCAGGCGCTGGGACGCCACATGGATGTCGACGTCATCGCCTTCACCGGCTCGACCGAGGTCGGCAAGTACTTCCTGAAGTACTCCGGCGAATCCAACATGAAGCAGGTATGGCTGGAGTGCGGCGGCAAGTCGCCCAACATCGTGCTGGGCGACGCGCCCAACCTCGATGTCGCCGCCCAGCGCACCGCCTTCGGTATCTGGTTCAACCAGGGCGAGGTCTGCACCGCCGGCAGCCGCCTGATCGTCGAGGACAAGATCAAGGACCAGTTCCTCGAGAAGGTGATGGCGATCGGCCAGAAGATGCAGCCCGGCGATCCGCTCGACCCCAAGACCCAGATGGGCGCCATGGTCGACGAGACCCAGACCCAGCGTGTCATGGGCTACATCGAAGCCGGGCAGAAAGAAGGTGCCGCGCTCAAGATGGGCGGCAGCCGCGTCCATATCGACAATGCCGGCTGCTTCATCCAACCCACGGTGTTCGACGGCGTCGACAACAAGATGAAGATCGCCCAGGAGGAGATCTTTGGCCCGGTGCTCTCGGTCATCCCGGTGAAGGATCCCGAGCAGGCGCTGACGGTGGCCAACGACACGATCTACGGGCTCGCGTCGGCGATCTTCACCGCCGACATCAACAAGGCCTTCAAGTTCGCCAAGGGCCTGCGCGCCGGCTCGGTGTGGGTCAACACTTACGACGGCGGCGACATCACCACGCCGTTCGGCGGCTACAAGCAGTCAGGCATCGGCCGGGACAAGTCGCTGCACGCCTTCGACAAGTTCACCCAGGTCAAGACGACCTGGATCCAGCTCGGCTAGACTGGCGGCACGAAGCTCGGGAAGTTCTCGACATACTTGAAATATGTCGCGAGGTGGCGGTCCGACGCGGTCAACAGGCCGCGCCGGAACCGCATGGCGCTGAGCACTGGCGCGTCCTCCTCGCTCAGCTTGTCGGCCATGACGCGCACCGCAGGCAGCCGCTCGCTGGCATCCTTGGGCACGCCGACCACGATGTAGCCCATCGAGCTGCCGGGCTCGATGGGGGCGCCGCAGAACAGCATGAACATGTCGTTGCCGCCGATACGCAGGTGCTGGGCAAAGGCGTTGGTGCCGCTGATGCGACCGTGCTGCAGATGGAACGGGCTTTCGACCCGGAACTCGATGCCGCCCGGCTCGACCTCCAGTCGCTCCGGCCGCGATACCGCCGGGATGCCGTGCAATGTCTGGAGGTGCTGGAAATCGACGCCGTTGGACACCGCGACCCAGGTGTCCCAGCCTCGCCGGCCGCGCTCCAGTGTCTCGTAGACGATGCTGCCCTCCCCGGCGCCGGGGATGCGCGGTACCGCGACGTCGGGCTGCTCACCGTTGAAGGCCCAGAGCAGCCCCCACGCCTCCTCAGCAGGATAGGTGAAGATCCTGGCGCCAGCTGGGATCTTGTCGCCGGTCGGGATGCGGGCACAGGCGCCTGTGCTGTCGAACGACCAGTGATGGTAAGGGCAGCGCAGTTGGCCCTCGGCGAGCTGACCGCCCGACAGATCGGCACCGAGATGTGGACACCAGGCGCTCTGCACAACGGCCTTCCCCGCCGGATCGCGCCAGGCCGCGACCCGCGTGCCGAGAAAATCGCGGCCGATCAAGGTACCCGGCATCAGATCGCGGGACAGCGCGACGGGATACCAGCAGCGATGGAAGTCCGTCCCCGCGTTCGGCTGCTCCCCTGAAAGCTTGCTCTTGGAAGTCACGACGCCCATGGTCTCCTCCCGAGATTATGGTACTCTTGGGTACCAACTTTGACGAGAATATGGTACTGAATGGTACCGAGTCAAGAGGCCCCTTGCGCAAACAAGCAGAAGCCAAGCCCGCCGCTTCGCCGCTCGACGCGCTCGAGCCGCGTCGACGCTGCATCCTGGAAGCAGCCTATGCGGTGCTGATGGAACGGGGCTATGCCGGCGCCAGCACCTTGGAGATCGCCACGCGCGCGCGTGTCTCCAAGCGCGAGCTCTATGCCGAGTTCGGCAGCAAAGCCGGCATGCTGCGCGCCCTGATCGCGGCGACATCGACGCGCATGCGTCTGCCCCTCGAGGTCGGCGAGGTTTCAAGCCCCGAGGATTTGGCGGCGCTCCTGCTCCGCTACGGCATCAGCGTCCTCACCGAGCTCACTAGCGCGCCAGTGCTCGCGATCAACCGCCTGGCCATTGCCGAAGCGGGCCGGGCGAGCGAGATCGGCCGCATCCTCGAGGAGGCCGGCCGAGAGCCCAACCGCCGCGCCTTGATCGACGCCGTGGCGAAGGCCCAAGCCGCGGGCGCGCTCGGTGACGGCGATCCCGAAATCGTCGCCGGCCAATTCTTCTCGCTGCTCATGGGCGACCTGATGATGCGCCTGCTGCTCGACGTGACGCCTCGCCCACGCGCGAAGGAAATACGCAGGCGCGCCCAGGCCGCGACGGACAGCGTCCTCGCCCTGCACTCGTCGGTTCGGCGCCGTGGCTGACATGATCGTCAATGCCCTGCAGGTGCTTGTCCTTCGAGCTTCCCTTTGCGCAGGATGAGCGCAAGCGGCACGGCCGCGAGCGAAACCAGCATCAGAACCCAGAAGACGTCGATGTAGGCCAGGAACGACGCCTGCGTCTGCACCTGCTTGTCGATCCAGGCGATGGCCTCGCCCTGCGCCTGGACTATCGACCTGCCATGGACGGTGAAATACTGCGTCACCTGATGCAGCGTATCCTGATATTGGACGCTCGACGGCATCACGTGCTCGACGAGCCTGCTCTGATGGAATTGCCCGCGATGAGCGAGCACATTGGAGGCGAGAGACACCCCGATCGAGCCGCCGATGTTGCGCGCCGCGTTGATCAAGGCCGAAGCCTGATCCGTCTTGGCGGGCGGAATGCCGTTGTAGGAGGCGGTGGTGATCGAAAGGAAGATCAACGGCAGGCCCACACCGAGCAGCATGCGTGTATGGGCGAAGAACCAGAAGTCGAGATCGCCGTACACGTCGGTCAGTTGGTACATCGAGAACGCAATGATCGCCGCGCCGGCGGCGATCATGTATTTCGGTTGAATCCTGTTCGTCAGACGGCCGACGACGAACATCATCACCATGGTGACGAGGCCGCCCGGCGAGAGCACCAAGCCCGCCCAGGTCGCCGTGTAGCCGAAATTCTGCTGCACCAATTGGGGCAGGAACTGGGTTGTGCCGAGCAGGATGACACCTGTCACCAGCATCACCAGAAAGCAGGCGCCGAACTGTCGTGTCCCTACCATCCGCACGTCGATAATCGGATCGCGTCGGCGGAGCTCCCATGGGATCATGAGGCCGAACGCCAGCACACAGACGACGGCGACCCAGCTGATGAAGGGCGACGCGAACCAGTCGTCGACAAGCCCGCGATCGAGCACGATCTCCAGCGCGCCGAGAAAAGTCGCCACCAGCAGGAAGCCGACGACGTCGAACCCGGCCCCCTGCCGCCGCAACCGCTCGCGTTCGGCCACGGCACCTTGCGACTCGCGCAGGAAGAATGCGATCAGCGCAATCGCAATCACGCCGACCGGGCCGTTGATCAAGAAGCACCAGTGCCAGGAGAGATTGTCCGACAACCAGCCGCCCAGCGTCGGCCCGATCACCGGCGCGACCACCACCGCGACGCCGAATAGCGCGAAGGCCTGGCCGCGCTTGGCTGGCGGAAAGGAGTCCGCCAGGATCGATTGCGAGACCGGCACCATGCCGCCGCCGCCCAGCCCCTGCAGCACGCGGAACGCCAACAGGGACGACAAGCTCCAGGCAAGCCCGCACATCACCGAGCTCGCCGTGAACAGCGCAAGACAGATCAAGAAGAAGGGCTTGCGGCCGAGCCGTCGTGCAAGAAAGGTGCTCGCCGTCAGGATTGCAGCATTGGCAACCAGATAGGTCGTCACCACCCAGGACGCCTCGTCTGCGCTCACCGCCAAACCGCCGGAGATGTAGATCAGCGCGACGTTGGCGATGGTGACGTCGAGCACCTCCATGAAGGTGGCGACCGCGACCAGGACGGCGACAAGCCACGGGTTTGTCGTCATAGCCAGGCGCTCAGCCGTTCGTAAAGTGACGGCGCGGCGTCGACCCGCGCCGTCGGGACCACCGACATGCCCGGGCCGAGCGCCACGTCGGTCGGCGGATTGTCGATGATGATCTTGACCGGCACGCGTTGGACGATCTTGACGAAGTTGCCGGTCGCGTTCTCGGCCGGCAGCAGTGAGAAGGCGGTCCCTGATCCGGGCTGGACGCTGGCAACGTGGCCGCGAATGGTGCGTTCCGGATAGGCGTCAATGCGCAGCATCACGGGCTGCCCGGGCCGCATCGCATCGAGCTGCGTCTCCTTGAAGTTCGCGGCGACCCAGATCTCGTCCGGCACGACCATGGTGAGATTGGTGCCGGCCGCGGCGTATTGACCGACCGCTGCGGTCAGGTTGACGACGCGGCCCGACTGCGCCGCCGTCACCGTCGTATAGGACAGATTGAGCTTGGCCTGTTCGAGCTGGGCGCTCGCTTGCGCGAGGTTGGCCTCTGCGGTCGTGCGTTGGGCCTCCAGCGCCGCGATCTGACGTTGCGTGGCCGTCAATGCCGCCTGCGCGGTCTTGAGCGCGGCCTCCTGCTGGCGCAACGATGAAGAATACTGCTCGGCGTTCTGCACCGAGCCCGCACCGTGCTTGGCCAGGTCCTCGTAGCGCAACGCCTGCTGCTTGGCGAACGTCAGGTTGGCCTGCGCCTGCTCGACCTGGCCCTCGCTTTGGGCGATCTGCGCCTTCTGAACCGCGATCTGCGCATCGATGTTCTCGATGTTGGATTTCCCCGCACGCACCTGCGCCTGTGCCTGCTCGAACGCGGCGTGGTAGTCGCGATCGTCGATGCGGGCGATTACCTCACCGGCTGCGATATGTTGATTGTCGGTGACGGGAACCTGGACGATATAGCCCGACACTTTCGGGGCAATCGCGAACTGGCGTGCCGCGACGAAGGCATCGTCCGTCGATTCGAAATGGTCGACGTGGTCCCGGTAGAGATAGCCCGCCACCATCGCCGACACGAGAAAGAGCGCGCCGAGGACGAAGGTGACCGGCCGGCCACGCAAAGCGCCCCTCTCGCGTCGGTTCTCGGGCCGACGGTCCTCCCGCTGCGGCCCCGGCGCTTGCACAGGCTGCGACCGCCAGTTCTCCGGAATTGGTCGCGGTCCTGTACCGCGAACGTTGCTCTTCGATGCCATCGGGAAGTAACTCCCGAGATGTCGAAACGATACCGTTTCGTTCTCGCTTTACCTGGGACTCTCTCGGCAGTAGTCAAGCGACGGCACCGTCGATAACGCAAAGTCACACGATGGATCACCTCTCGGCGACGAAAAGGCGACCCTCATCGGGGGCCGCGCCCCGCTTCGGCCGGCCGCCCCGTCAACGCGCTGGCGAAGTCGACGAGCGCATCCTGCATGCTGCGCGCAAGGTATTTCTCAGGCGCGGATTCGAGGGCGCCAGCATGGACGAAATCGCCGACGTCGCTCGCGCCGGCAAGCCGACGATCTACGCGCGGTTTTCGGGCAAGAAGGCACTGTTTGCCGCCGTGGTCGCGCGCAACGTCGCCAACAACACGCGATTCGAGAACTACGCGCCGAGCGGCGCAACGAGCGAGGAACGTCTGGCGAGCGTGGGCGTCACACTGCTCCGAAGAATCCTGGCCGACGGCAACATCGGACTCATCCGCTCGACCATCGCCGAGACGCGTCGCTTTCCCGACCTGGCCAGCAGCGTCCATCGCATGGCGCGAGAACGTGGAGCCGGCGCGGTGGCGCAGCTTCTCGGCGAGATGGCACGGGCCGACAAGCTGGAGGCGCTCCCGGCGTTCAGTCCGGATCGCCTGCCGACGACGACGCGGTACTTCCTCGATCTGGTCGTCCTTCCGCTGCTCATGCGCGCTCTGTTCGTGAAGGACCTGAAGTCACTGCGCGCCGAGATCGACAGTCACGTAGCGCGGGCGGCTGCCTTCTTTCTGGCGGGATGCCGGTACGGTGGCGTCGATACGCGCGTTCCGTGAGCGCGACGCCGCCTAACTAGCGCGGCACGTCTCCCTGCAGCATCACCCGATAGAGGTAGCGCATCTGGTTCATATCGTAGTCGCCATTGGCCTTGTGCAGCAGGCAACGATTGTCCCACATCACGAAGTCGCCCCGCTTCCAGGCATGGCGATACTGGAAGCGTTCGGCCGTTGCATAGGCGAGCAGCTCATCAAGCAGCGGCAAGGCCTCCTTATGGTCGAGGCCCAAGATCCCCTCGACGCGGATCGGATTGATGTAGATCGACTTGGCGCCGCTCTCCGGATGCGTCCGCACCAACGGATGCAGCACGGCGTTGGGCACCCGCTCTTTGTCGCGATCGTTCAGGCCCATCAGCTTCCGCGCGCTGTGGCTGCTTTGATAGACATGGATACCCATCAACGGTGCGATCCGCTCGCGCATCGCCGCCGGCAAGGCAGCGTGAGCGGCTGCCATGTTGGCGTACTGTGTGTCCCCGCCCCTGTCCGGCAGGTTCACGGCGTGCAACACCGTGGCCTTCGGCGGACGCACCGCATTTGAATGGTCGGTGTGCCAGCCATCGCCAGGAATGTAACGGCGGCCATCGGGAAAGCGATCCTGATTGGAGACGTAGTGAATCTGTGGACAGTCGGCGATCGCGAACTTCGTGTTCTGTTGGGAAAAGACCGTACCGAACAGCTCGACCGCGCCGAGCACCTGGTGTGGCGTCAGCGCCTGGTCTCGGATCACCAGAACGCTTCGTTCGACGAACGCGCGGTACATCGCCTCGCGATCAGTGGATGGGACCGGTCGGGTAAGGTCTGCGCCCAGCACCTCGGCACCGGTGTGTAGGGTCAAGGGCCTGATTTCCATGGCCGCCTCGTGATGCTACCGCAAGCGTGACATGCCTCGAGGCGGACGACAACGTTCAACGAAGGACGCGTGCCGCCTGCCGGTAGCCATGCGTGATCAGGGCCTTGCGCTCGTCGCGTGATGGTAGTCGACTGATATCGACAACCCAGGAGGAAATGATGCAGTTCGGATATTTCGCGATGCCGTCGCATCCGCCCGAGAGGCCCCTCAAAGACGGCCACGAATGGGACCTGCAGGTACTCCGCTGGCTGGACGAGCTGGGCTTCACCGAGGCGTGGATCGGCGAGCACCATACGGCGCCCTGGGAGCCGCATCCCTCGCCCGACCTCCTGGTGGCACAGGCCCTGATGCAAACCAAGAATATCCGACTGGGGCCGGGCGGCTTCCTGCTGCCCTATCACCACCCCGCAGAGCTCGCCAACCGCGTCGCCATGCTCGACCACATGTCGGGCGGCCGCCTCAATTTCGGCGTCGCCGCTTCGGGCCTGCCGAGCGACTGGCAGATGTTCAATGTCGACGGCATGTCGGGCGTCAATCGCGACATGACCCGAGAATCGCTCGACATCATTCTGAAGTTGTGGAGCGCTTCCGAGCCCTTCGACTACAAGGGCAAGTTCTGGAATGTCAGCAATCCCGGCGAGATGTTCGGCGTGCTGCGGCCGCATCTGAAGCCGCTGCAGAAGCCGCATCCGCCGATTGGCGTCGCCGGGCTGAGCAAAGGTTCCGACACCTTGAAGCTGGCGGGCGAAAGGGGCTTCCTGCCGATGAGCCTCAACCTCAATCCCGCCTATGTCGGAAGCCATTGGGAAGCGGTCGAGATCGGTGCCGCCAGGACCGGCCGCACACCCGATCGTGGCGAATGGCGCATGGTGCGCGAGGTGTTCGTGGCCGACACCGACGCGGAGGCGATGCGGCTGTCGGCCGGTTCGTACATGGGTCGCATGATGCGGGAGTACTTCCTGCCGCTGCTCGGGCAGTTCGGCTTCCTGGACTACCTCAAGCACGACCCCGGCACTGCCGACTCGGACGTCACGCCCGACTACTGCGCCAGGCACAACTGGATCATCGGTTCGCCCAGCACCGTGGTCGAGAAGATCGAGAAGATCTACGACGAGGTTGGCGGCTTCGGTCAGCTGTTGGTGTTCGGCTTCGACTATGCCGACAACCCACAGGCCTGGCGGCACTCGCTCGAGCTCCTGTCCAAGGAAGTCCTGCCGAAGGTGCAGAAGCTCAAGCCCGCCGCGGCCAAGCTCGCGGCCGAATAGGCTTGGCCGTCGGCCAGGCGCCACACGTCAATCCACCCGCCGCCGCGTTGGGCACCCTCAACGCGGTGATGGGCGGCCTCTATCCCTCCCACCGCAATCGCGCCCCCATCGAGCAGGCGAGGAATTTCGAGGGACCGCTTTCCATCAAGGTCGTGCTGCAGGGCCAGGTTGTATGGACCCTCGGCAAGCAGCGCCACGTGGTGGATGCTGGCTTTTGTCTCGTGCTCAACCGGGGCGAGACCTACTCCCTCACATTCGATCCTGCGGAGACGGTCGAGACCTTCTGTCCGTTCTTCGATCACGGCGTCGCCGACGATGCCGCGCGATCGCTCATGACGAGCGATGAGATCCTTCTCGACGATCCGAACGGTACCTCTCGCAACCTGTCCTTCGACTCGCATGTGCGTCCACTCGATTCGGAGCTCGCGGCTCCGCTCGCCAGGCTGAGCCAGCTTGCGCACGAGCCGGAGGTTTGCAATCTGGCGTGGGACGAGGCCTTCCTCGCATTGGCCTCCGCCCTGGTGCGTACGGCGAAGGGCTGGCGAACCGAACATGCCGGCGTATGCCATCGCTCCAGCACGCACACCGAGATCACCAGGCGCCTCAATCGTGCCCGCGATCTCATTCACGCCGAAGCCCATCGGCGCCTCCGCCTCGACCAGATCGCTGCCGCCGCCAGCCTCTCGCCCCACCATTTCCATCGCCTGTTTGGCGCGGCGTTCCGCGTAACGCCGGGACGCTACGTGACGGACCTGCGTCTCGCGCGCGCCGCACGCCTGCTTGCCGCCACCGATGCGCCTGTCACCGAGATCTGCCTGTCCGTGGGCTTCGAAAGCCTGGGCAGTTTCTCGACCCGTTTCCGTCGTGCGTTTGGCACGTCGCCGGCGTCGTGGCGCAAAATCGCAAGATCGGAGAAGCGGACGCGGACGGTGCTCGACTAGGCTCGCTCCATGATCGACTCCATCCAGGCCCGCACCATCATCGTGCTGGCCGACTGTCACATCCATCCGGCGCAAGGGATCGACTGGACTCCGGCGGCGCTCAAAGCCTTCGAAGGAACAGACCTGTTCGTCACCCTGGGCGACATGGGCGAAAGGCGTGGCCTCGACGCTTTGGCGGAGCTGGCGCCGGTGATCGGCGTGCACGGGCGAGACGATGAGGATGATCCCAGGACGACCCCCGAGCTGCGACTGCTCGAAGCCGGAAAACTCAGAATAGGCTGCGCCTTCGATCCGATAGAAGCCGGTGCCGCCTTGGCGACGGACCCGTTCGCCTGCGCCCCCATAGACAAACTATCGCGGCTGTTCGGAGGAACACCAGATGCGATGCTCTGGGCTTCCACTCATGCACCATCCGTCGAACGCATCGGCGGCCGCCTGATACTCAATCCGGGCAGCGCGACGCTGCCCGCCGAGACTGCTTCAGCAAGCTTCGCCAGATTGACCTTAAAGGAGAACTCTATAGAGGCCGAGATCGTGACGCTTCGAAACCGGCAGTCGCCTTAGAAGACGAAAAATCAGGTCTCGTCGTCGCGAACGTCACGCATGATATCCCGATATCCCGTCGAGCCCGATCAGACGCCAAGGAAGACCCAATCAATCGCGTCGACGATTCGGTCGCGAAACGCACCCAGGTTCGCGATCGGAGCAGGCAATTCCGTCGCTGGAACGTTGGTCATCGATGGCATGAGCAGGACGAACTCGCGCCCGCCGAGCCGGACGATTGGCATGAGACGCCCACTTACTGGACCGATCTGCACCTTCGCCGCGGGAAACCCGATGATTCGTTCTCGACCTAATGCGGCTATGTCCGCCTGAAGTACGGCGACATAAGCGAAGGCACGGCGAGCACGAATGAGCGGATTCGGGAATACATCAAGCTGCATCGTCCCGTTCGGCAAGGTAGTCGCGCAACATTTCGGCCGGAGAGCCGTGCTTCTCAATGTAGGCGTTATAGGCTGAGAGATCTTGCTCGATATCGGCCCGAACCTTTTCGGCCAAGCGCGCTGCCAAGGCGTCCGCCAGTGCCACCTCAGCAATCTGGGAAGCGTTAATGCCTTCGGCCTTGGCCTTGGCATACAGGTCGCTATTGAGCGTGAGGCTGACGGTGCGCTTCTTTGCCGATTGATCGAAAAGAGTACGTCGCATTGGTAATCTGCGCATACGACGTCAAGCCCCATTCCTTGATGCTCTTGGGCTTAGGGCGTGACCTGCGCCAATCGTGTCCACTCCGTCGCCTGCACGCGCGCCACCAGCGCGTAGCTGCCCTTGCCATCCGGCAGGAAGATCGAGGCCTCGCCTTCGCGGACGTCGAACCAATCCTTGCCGAAGGCATCCATGATGTTGGGCTTGTGCGTCACCAGAACGACATTGGTGCCTTGGGCTGGCGGCGTGGCCGCCAGCGTCCGCAAGGCAGCGGTGCGCCGGTTGTTCTCGTTCGGTGACACGACGAGGCCGCCTTCGGTGATGTCGGCGGTGGAGGACACCTCGCCATAGCCCAGCAGCGTTCCCGTATCGACGGCGCGCTGGAACAGGCTGGTCTGGACCTTGCCTACGGGGATCTTGAGCTTGTGCAGCGCGTCGCCCATCGCTTTCGCCGATGCCCGGCCCGAGTCGTTGAGCTGCCGCTGGTGAGCGACATCCTTGGGGTCGAGCGGATTGGTGTCGGCCTGATCGGGATGGGTCGCGCCATGACGCAGCACGATGACGCGGCCGCCCTGCTGCAGTGCCGCAATCCAGGCAGGCGACTGGGCCAGCGCCGCCGGCGCCCACAGCAAGGCGACGAAGACGGCGAGGCGAATGAGATTCTGCAGCATGAGAAGGGTCTCCCGCGCAGCGCGGACGGGAGGATAGGCCAATTTATTCTGCAACTCTACGTAGTTTTCTTGGACAGCAGTGCTGCTGCAGAAAATCCTGCGGCGGCGACCAGCATGATGCCGGCCAGCCCCCAGAGCACCGGCGTATACCCGCCGAACGCACCCCACGCCAGCGAGGCCAGCAGCGGACCGGCGGCGCGCATCATGTTCGTCGGCATAGTGAGGGCGCCGGAGACGACGCCATAGCCTTCCGGACCGATGAACTCAGGCACTGCCATGCCACGCAGGATGGTGACCAGGCCGTTGGCGACGCCATAGATGATGGCGAACAGGATCAGGCCATAGACGTCCTTGATGCCGGCCGCGAGCATTGCCATCGAGACTGGAAACGCGAAATAGATCAGCGCGCCCAGCTGGATCGCGGTGATGTGGCGCTGTCCCACCATCAGCAGCACACGACCGACAACCTGCATGGGCCCGATCAAGGCGATGATGGCCATGACCACGCCGATCGGCACGCCTCGATCATCGAGCAGCGGGATCAAATGAAAGCTCATCGCCGAAAACGCGAGACCGTACCCGGCGAAGGCTACGACCAGCCCCCAGAAAGCCGGCACTCTTACGGCCGCTGCCAACGGACTCTTCTTCGTCTTGGCGGCGCCCTCGGTGGACGGCTTCACCTCGGCAATCGGCACCGCCTTCACGCGCGGTCCGGGAATGAACAGCCCGTGGATCAGCAGGCCGACACCAAGGTTGACCGCCGCCATGACCAGCAGCGTCGGTCGCCAGCCCATGCGCTCGATCAGAAGCTGTGCGAAAGGGATGCCGAACGTGCTGGCCAACCCGCCAATGAAGGTGATCAGCAGGATGGCCTGCCTGTAACGTGGTCCGTAGATCCGAGTGATGATGGCAAAGGCTGGCTCGTACAGGATGACTGCCTGGCAAGCGCCAAGCCCCAACCACAGCGCGTAGAAGACCGGCAGCGAGTGTACGGTCGACCACAGCGCCAGCAACAGCGCCGCCAGCACCGAGCCGCCTGTCATGAGGACACGACCGCGCCCACGATCGATCCAGGCGCCGACCGGAATCGAGCACAGGCCCGCAACTGCCAACCCTGCAGACAGCGCGCCAAACATCGCACTGCGCGACCAGCCCAGCTCCTCGCTCATCGGCGCCACGAACAGAGGGAACGTGTAGTAGACCAACCCCCAGGAGATGAGCTGGCCGACCGACAGCATCCACAAGATGGTCGACGGGCGCTTTCGCCACGCTCCTCCTACCGCACCCTCCGCCATAATGACCGCGCCTCGTCGTTGCCGCGTTACAGAACGATGAAGGTAACGCCGGCCTTGCCAGGAGCCCAGCCGCATGAGTTCAGTCAAGCGTATCAATCTCGCCCTGCAAGGCGGCGGCTCTCACGGCGCCTTCACCTGGGGCGTGCTCGATGCCCTCATCGAAGACGGCCGACTGGAGTTCGAGGCCGTGAGCGGCACCAGCGCCGGCGCGATGAATGCCGCTATCATGCTGCAGGGCTGGGCACAGGGCGGCGCGGCGGGTGCGCGCGATGCCCTGCGCCGCTTCTGGGAAGAGCTCGCCACAATGTCGGTGGCCAGTCCCATCCAGCGCACACCCCTGGATCGACTGCAAGGCAACTGGAATCTCGACGAGTCACCGGCCGCGCTATGGGCCGACATGATCCAACGCACGCTCTCCCCCTGGCAGCGCAATCCCCTGAAATTCGATCCGCTGCGCGACCTGCTGCGCCGGCATTTCGACGAGAAAGCGGTGCGCGCTTGCCACGAAGTCAAAGCCTTCATCGCCGCGACCAATGTGCAGACAGGCAAGGTACGCATCTTCAGCCGTGAGGAGCTCTCGATCGATGCCCTGCTCGCCTCGGCCTGCCTGCCCAACGTCCACGATGCCGTGGTGATCGACGGCGTGCCGTACTGGGACGGCGGCTTTCGCGGCAATCCGCCGATTTGGCCCTTCATCTACGGCTGCGACAGTCGCGACGTTGTTCTGGTCGAAGTCGACCCGCCCTTTCGCGATGGGATCCCCAAGTCCAATGCCGAGGTAGCCGACCGGCTGAACGAGATCACGTTCGGTGGGGCGCTGATGGCGGAGATGCGCGCCATCGCCTTCGTGCAGGACCTGATCGAGAAAGATGCCATCACGAGCGCGTTCAGTGGA
>Ga0081455_10001462_pt1 | contig 29249 bp, 26 predicted proteins | sample TabmetS3T2R1_FD_70207 | JGI IMG/M metagenome (GOLD analysis project Ga0081455, IMG submission 70207) | Tabebuia heterophylla rhizosphere microbial communities from the University of Puerto Rico - S3T2R1 | ecosystem: Host-associated > Plants > Roots > Rhizosphere ... | reverse complement strand
GCAAGACCCGGGTGCTGACCCGGCGGATCGCATGGCTGATCAGCGAGCGCAAGGCCCACCCGGGGTCGATCCTGGCCATCACCTTCACCAACAAGGCCGCCGCCGAGATGAAGGAGCGGGTCGAGGCGCTGGTCGGCGCCCGAGCCCGGATCATGTGGGTCTCGACGTTCCACTCGGCCTGCGTGCGGATCCTGCGCAAGGAGATCACCGCGCTGGACTTCGGGGGCGTCTCGTACAAGTCGTCGTTCTCCATCTACGACGCCGCCGACCAGAAGCGGCTGATGACCAACGTCGCCAAGGAGCTCGACCTCGACCCGAAGCGCTACCAGCCCGGCTCGCTGCTGCACTGGGTCTCCGACCACAAGAACGAGCTGCGCGACGAGGAGGACGCGACCCGCGACGCGAGGAACAAGCTCGAGGAGTCCTACGCCGCGGCGTACACGCTCTACCAGAAGCGGCTCCGCCAGGCCAACGCCCTCGACTTCGACGACCTGATCATGCTGACCGTGCACCTGTTCCAGCAGTTCCCGGACGTGCGCGAGGTCTACCGGCGCCGGTTCCGGCACGTGCTGGTCGACGAGTACCAGGACACCAACCACGCCCAGTACGCCCTCATCGCCGAGCTGTGCGCGGAGAAGTTCGAGGACACGGAGGAGGTCGGCTCCGGCGGCGAGCGGATCGAACCGGCCGAGCTCATGGTCGTCGGCGACGCCGACCAGTCGATCTACGCCTTCCGCGGCGCCAACATCCGCAACATCCTCGACTTCGAGCAGGACTTCCCCAACGCCACCTCGATCCTGCTCGAGCAGAACTACCGCTCGACCCAGACGATCCTCAACGCGGCCAACGCCGTCATCGCCCGCAACCCGGACCGCAAGCCGAAGAACCTGTGGTCCGACGCCGGGGCCGGCGAGTCGATCGAGGGCTACGTCGCCGAGAACGAGCACGACGAGGCGGCCTGGGTGGCCCAGCAGGTCGAGAAGTACACCCCGTCCGACGTGGCGGTGTTCTACCGGACGAACGCCCAGTCGCGTGTCTTCGAGGAGGTGTTCATCCGGGTCGGGTTGCCGTACCGGGTCGTCGGCGGGGTGCGCTTCTACGAGCGGCGCGAGGTCCGCGACGCGCTGGCCTACCTGCGGGTGATCGCCAACCCCGACGACGTGGTCAGCCTGCGCCGCATCCTCAACACCCCCCGCCGTGGCATCGGCGATCGCGCCCAGGCGTGCGTCGCGGCACTCGCCGAACAGGAGGGCATCTCGTTCGGCGCCGCGCTCGAGCGGGCCGACGCGGCCCCCGGCATGAACCCCCGTTCGCTCGGGGCAATTCGCGATTTCGAGACCCTGATGACCGACCTGCGCGCGGTGGCCATCGACGGCACGCCCAGCGAGGTCCTGGAGGCCGTCCTCGACAAGACCGGCTACCTGCGCGAGCTCGAGGCCAGCAAGGACCCGCAGGACGAGGGCCGCATCGACAACCTGCGCGAACTCGTCAGCGTGGCCCGCGAGTTCGAGGAGCAGCGGCAGGGCACCGACGAGGTCGGCGACCTGGACGCCTTCCTCGAGCAGGTGTCGCTGGTGTCCGACGCCGACACGGTGCCCGACGCGAGCGGCGGCGTCGTCACGTTGATGACCCTGCACACCGCGAAGGGTCTGGAGTTCCCGGTCGTGTTCCTGACCGGCCTGGAGGACGGCGTCTTCCCGCACCAGCGCGCGCAGATGGACGAGAAGGAGCTGGCCGAGGAGCGCCGGCTGGCCTACGTCGGCATCACCCGGGCCCGCGAGCGGCTGTACCTGTCCCGGGCGCTGGCCCGCAGCGCGTGGGGCCGGCCGCAGTGGAACCCGCCGTCCCGGTTCCTCGACGAGGTGCCGGGCGAGCTGGTCGAGTGGAGCGGGGCCGTCGACCGGCAGCCCTTCGTCGGTGGCTACGGCGACGACGCACCGAGCCGGTACGGCGACCACGGGTACCGGGCCGGCTCGCGTCGCTCGGCGCAGGAGCAGCTGGCCGCGTCCCGGCTGCGCAGCGGCGGTCTGCGGGGCGGCGTCGGCAACCGGGCCGTGCTCGCGCTGGAGAAGGGCGACCGGGTCAGCCACGACGCGTGGGGCCTGGGCACCGTGGTCGACACCCGTGGCGCGGGCGAGCAGGCGCAGGCCCAGATCGACTTCGGCAGCGCGGGCGTCAAGTGGCTGGTCCTGCGCTACGCCGCGCTGGAGAAGCTCTAGGGGCCCGGGCAAGATGGGGCGGATGAGTGACGCTGAACCGTCGCTGACCGTCGTGCCGGCCAACCAGGCGAGCTGGGCCGACCTGCAGACGGTGTTCGGTCGCCGCGGTCCGGCATCAGGGTGTCAGTGCCAGCGCTACAAGCTGCGGCCGCGCGAGTCGTTCCGCTCGTTCCCGGTCGACGAGCGAGCCCACCGGCTGCGCGAGCAGACCGACTGCGGCAATCCCGACGCGGCCACGACCAGCGGCATCGTCGCCTTCCTTGACGGTGCGCCGGTCGGCTGGTGTGCGGTCGAGCCCCGTCCCCGCTTCACCGGCCTCGTGCGCAACGCGCGCGTGCCCTGGGACGGCCGGGCCGAGGACAAGACCGATGACACCGTCTGGGCGATCACTTGCCTGTTCGTCAGGGCCGGTTACCGTCGGCGGGGCATCAGCCGGGAGCTGGTCCGCGCGGCGGTGGACTTCGCCCGCCATCGCCGCGCCCGAGCCGTCGAGGGCTACCCGATGACCACGACGAACGCGATCCTGGAGGAGCTGCACGTCGGCACCCAGGGCGCGTTCGCCGCCGCCAGGTTCGCCGAGGTCAGCCGTCCGACGCCGCGCCGCGTCGTGATGCGCATCGACTTCTGAGCGCTAGCGCACCACCCGGTACGTCAGGTGCGTGACCAGGTCGGTTCCCCTCGCCTCGCCGATCTGCTCGAGGTTCAGCGGGCCGACGCCGTCGAAGATGCGCTCGCCCTGCCCGAACACCATGGGGGCGACGTGCAGGCGCAGCTCGTCGATGGCGCCGGCGACCAGGTACTGGCTCACCGTGTGGGCGCCGCCGGCGATGGAGACCTCGCCGTCGCCGGCCGCCTCGCGAGCCTGGGCCAGCGCCGACTCGATCCCGTCGGTGACGAAATAGAACGTCGTGCCGCCCTGCATCTGCAGCGGTTCGTGCGGATAGTGCGTGAGCACGAACACCGGGGCGTGATACGGCGGGTCCTCGCCCCACCAGCCCCGCCACGGCCGGTCCCACTCGCCGCGGACCGGGCCGAACATGTTGCGGCCCATGACGTAGGCCCGCGCGGTCAGGATCGCCGCGACCTCGGTGGCGTTCTGCTCGGCCTGCTCGAACATCCAGCGGTGCAGCGCCTCGCCGTCGCGATCGCCGAACGGCTGTTCTTCCGTCTGGTTCAGCCCGGCGCTGTACCCGTCGACCGAAACCGACACATCGCAGGTGACCTTGCTCATCGGACGTCCTCCTCGGCTGTTTAGCCGGGACGTCGGAGCCGAGGAGCCGTTCTCGACAGTCTCAGCCGGCCCTGCCCTTGCTGAGCGGATGGCACTCGCTCGACGGGCCGGCGTAGTGCGATGAGCGCAGCAGCACGAACTTGGCCTGGCGGAAGATCACGGTGTAGCCCTGCTTCCGCGCCTGGGCCAGGACGGCGGCCGGCTTGGGAGCCGGCGGGTTGCCGCCGATGTCGGGCGCGCCCATGTCCAGGGCGATGAAGTCGGCGGTGCCCTTCTGGGTGTCGGGCAACGTGACGTAGTCGCGGTTGGTCAGGTGCGGGACGAGCTTGTTGTCGGCCTCGATGCAGACGTTGCTGGGCAGGTGGGCCACCACGGCGCGGGCGGCGTGCAGGGCGGCCTGCGTCTGGATGCCGCGGGTGGTGCGCATCTGCGTCCAGGCGTAGGGATGCGCCCGCCACGTGTAGAACGGCAAGAACACCGGCACGGCGACCAGCCACGCGACGAGGGCGATCCGCGCGCGGCGCGCACCCACCGACGGCCGGAACAGCCCGAGCTTGGCCGCGCCGTCGACGGTGGCCATCGCCAGCACCAGCCAGGGCAGCGCGTTGTAGTGGAAGTGCGGCTGCCACAGGTTGTCCCGGGAGTTGAAGAACCGCTCGGCGAGCAGCGGCAGGGCCAGCAGCGCGTAGGGCGAGCGCAGGAACAGCAACGCGAACGGCAGCACGAGATACAGCAGCGTCTCGATCTTCACGCCCGGGGTGAAGAACAGCCTTATCGCGTGCCACGGGTGGGCGACGATGTTGATCGCCGCGTCGGGCAGGTTCTTGCCCAGCGCGTCGAACTGGCCGCCGTAGGCGAAGCCGTGGCCCCGCGCGAAGTGCGGGATGATCAGCGAGGTCGTGATCACGTAGGCGACGATGCCCCCGACCGCCAGCGCAACGGCTCGCCAGTGCGGGCGGCGACGTTGCAGCAGTCGCAGCACGGCGAGCAGCACGACGACGATGCCCATGTCCTCGCGCACGAACAGCAGCAGCACCGACCACAGCAGCAGCTTGCGGTCGTCGCGCCGGTCCAGGGCGTCGATCGCCAGAGCGAGCAGCGGGGTCGCGAACGCGACCTCGTGGAAGTCGAAGTCGATCAGCGCCTGCACGGGCCAGCCCAGCCCGTAGGCGGCGCTGACGACCAGCGACATGCGTGGTCCGGTCCGCCGCCGGGTGAACCGGTAGACGACCGGCACCGACGCCGCCATGAGCAACGCCTGGACGACGAGCAGCACGTTCGGGCTGTCCCAGATCCAGTACAGCGGCGCGATCGTGGCGATGATCGGGTGAAAGTGGTCGCCGAAGACGTTGAAGCCCGGACCCTTGAGCGGGACCATCGGCGCCTGGAAGTGGGCGTAGGCGCGCACGGCCTGGTCGAAGATGCCGAGGTCGAATGCGGTGCTGCGGTAGGTGTACTGGGCGTACAGCGAGTGGACGAGGTACGCGGTCAGGCAGACCACGGTCAGGATCGTGATGCCGGGTGCCTCGCGCACCCCGTCGACCCGCTGCCGGAGGTTGGTGCGCAGGGTGAGCCGCACCGTCTGGGCGCGGTCGGCCGTCGTCGCGGTCATGCCGTCGTCTCAGCCGGGACGGCCGGCGCCGCGGCAACGGCCGGCACGCGGGTGCGCCGCCACACCTCGGCACAGGCCAGCCAGGCCAGGCGCACGAGCAGCAGGTTGCGGGTCGCGAGCAGCAACGTCATCGGCAGCGTGTACCACCCGACGTTGACCAGCTTGGCGTACCAGATCGGGTAGATCAGCTGGGTGATCACCGACAGCAGCAGCAGCCCGCGGGCCACGCGGTGGATCGCGGCGTCGCGCGGGGACAGCACGAACAGGGCCGCCACCGGACCGCCCAGCCACAGGATGTACTGCGGGCTCAGCGTCTTGTTGGTGACGGTGAGGACGGCGGCCGCGGCGAGGATCAGCCAGCCGAGGGTCAGCAGCGGCGCGTCGCCCAGCCGGCGGCAGCGCAGCCACAGCCACGCCAGCGCCAGCACGCCGACCACGGTGACCGCCGTGGACAGCAGCACCATCGCGTGCACGCCGGCCCCGAACATCTCGGTGGCCTTGTACTTGCTGGTGCGGATGTCCCACGTGCCGTGCGGGTGCACCGCACGGGCCAGCATCAGCGGCGTGGCCGGCGCCGATTCGATCTGCAGTCCGCGTTGAGCCTGCCAGTTGACCGGTGAGATCAGCCGGCTGTACCCGGCGACGGCCAGGCTGGCGCCGGCGATCACCACGCCGGTCACCGCGAACGACCACAGCACCGTCGTCCGGCGGGCCCGGCGCAGCAAGAAGACGGGCAGCATGACGATCGGCCACAGCTTGAGGGCGACGCCCAGCGCGGTCAGCGCTCCGGTCCAGCGCGGCCGGCGAATCACGGCCAGCAGCGCGGCGCCGGTGAGCACGGCCGGCACCAGGTCGAACCGGAAGTAGGCGAGCGGGCCCATCGCCGGCGCGAACAGCAGCCAGAACGTGACTGCCTCGGTGCGTCGCCGCCCGCTGACCCGCCACAGGAAGGCGGTGAACGCCGCGTCGACGGCCAGCATCGAGGCGACGAACAGGAAGGCGAAGGCCACCGAGTTCAGCGCGCCGAGCAGGTACTGCGGCAGCATGATGCCGAGCACCGGCACCGGGTACTCCTGCAGCGTCTGGCGCAGGGTGCCGCCGTAGAACATGGTGTGCAGGCTGCGGGCGTAGTAGAGGACGTCGCCGGTGACCGGCCCGCCCAGCAGGCCCAGCACGAGCAGCATTCCGGCCCGCGACGTGACCCAGACCAAGGCCAGCGAGCTGCGTGTCTCTGCGGTGAACGCCGCCGGTAGGGTCAGCCGTCCGAATCCCGGCGTCCGCGCCGGCTCGGCTGCGGTTGGCGACCGCGTGAGCTCGGTGGTCGCCATGATCTCCTCGGGGCGGCGGTCCTGCGCTGGCCAGCGCCAACAGTGCTCACGGGATTCGACTCGGTCAAATCCAGCGATCGGGATGATGCCACACGGAGATAATCGGATACGCCACAGTTCGTGGACGTGCCCGCGCCCCCGCGCCTGGTTCGGGCTTAGGGTACCTGCCAGGTTCGGGTACAGAGGAGGCCGTCCGATGGCAGAGCGCATCCGAGTCGTCGTCGCCAAGCCGGGCCTGGACGGGCACGACCGCGGGGCCAAGGTCATCGCACGGGCCCTGCGCGACGCCGGCATGGAGGTCATCTACACCGGCCTGCATCAGACGCCCGAGCAGATCGTGCAGACCGTGATCCAGGAGGACGCCGACGCCGTCGGGCTGTCGGTGCTGTCCGGGGCGCATATGACCCTGTTCGCCCGAACCATGGAGCTGCTCGCCGAGCGCGAGATCACCGACGTGGTGGTGTTCGGCGGCGGCATCATCCCCGACGCCGACATCCCCGAACTCGAGCGGATGGGCGTCGCCAAGATCTTCACGCCGGGCGCATCCATGGAAGACATCGTCGAGTGGGTGCGCGCCAACGTGGGTGCTCCGGCACACGGGTGAAACCCGGCACAGCGGCGCTTACCCGAAGCTCGGCCTGCCCTAGCCTGGCCTAGGCTGCGACCCGCAGGCATCAGGAGAGAACGGGCGGCAATCAGCGTGGATCTGTTCGAGTACCAAGCCAAGCAACTCTTCCAGAAGTATGGCGTCCCGACCGGGCTCGGCGAGGTGGCCACCACCCCCGACGAGGCGCAGGCGATCGCCGAGCGGCTCGGCGGCGTGACGGTGGTGAAGGCCCAGGTCAAGACGGGCGGCCGCGGCAAGGCCGGCGGCGTCAAGGTCGCCAAGACGCCGGCCGACGCCCGCGAGCTGGCCGGGCAGATCCTCGGCATGGACATCAAGGGCCACACCGTGCATCGCGTGCTGGTCGACCCGGGCGCCCAGATCGAGGAGGAGTACTACGTCTCCTTCCTGCTCGACCGGGCCAACCGCACGTTCCTCGCCATGGCCTCGTACGAGGGCGGCATGGAGATCGAGGAGTTGGCCGTCGAGCGGCCCGAGGCGCTGGCCCGGGTCCCCGTCGACGCGCTGGCCGGGGTCGATGCCGCCAAGGCCCGCGAGATCGTCGCCGCCGCGAAGTTCCCGGCCGAGGTCGCCGACGCCGTCGTCGAGGTGCTCATCAAGCTGTGGCTCGCGTTCGTCGGCTCCGACGCCACGCTGGTCGAGGTAAACCCGCTGGCCAAGCTGGCCGACGGCAGGGTGTTGGCCCTAGACGGCAAGGTCACCCTCGACGACAACGCCGGCTTCCGCCAGCCCGACAACGCCTCCTTCGTCGACGTCGAGTCGACCGACCCGCTCGAGCAGCGGGCCAAGGAGAAGCACCTCAACTACGTCAAGCTGGACGGCGAGGTGGGCATCATCGGCAACGGCGCCGGCCTGGTCATGTCCACGCTGGACGTCGTGGCCTATGCCGGCGAGAAGCACGGTGGCGTCAAGCCGGCCAACTTCCTCGACATCGGCGGCGGCGCCTCGGCCGAAGTGATGGCCAACGGCCTCGAGATCATCCTGTCCGACCCGGCGGTGAAGTCGGTATTCGTGAACGTGTTCGGCGGTATCACCGCTTGCGACGCGGTGGCCGACGGCATCGTCAGCGCGTTCGACCTGCTGAAGGCCCACGGTGAGCAGGTCGACAAGCCGCTGGTCGTGCGCCTGGACGGCAACAACGCCGAGCTCGGGCGGCAGATCCTCACCGACGCGAACCTGCCCGGCGTGCAGCAGGTCGACACCATGGACGACGCGGCCGACAAGGCCGCCGAGCTGGCCGGAGCCGTCGCATGAGCATCTTTCTGAACGAGAACTCGAAGGTCATCGTCCAGGGCATGACCGGCTCCGAGGGCACCAAGCACACCACGCGCATGCTGGCCTCGGGCACCAACATCGTGGGCGGCGTCAACCCGCGCAAGGCCGGCGAGAAGGTCGAGTTCGACGGCCGGTCGGTGCCGGTGTTCGGCTCGGTGGACGAGGCGATGTCCGAGACGGGCGCAGACGTTACCGTCGTGTTCGTGCCGCCGAAGTTCACCAAGGACGCGGTGATCGAGGCCATCGACGCCGAGATCCCGCTCTGCGTGATCATCACCGAGGGCGTGCCGGTGCACGACACGGCCGCGTTCTGGGCTCATTCCAACAGCCGCGCCGATGGCAAGAAGACGCGCATCATCGGGCCGAACTGCCCCGGGTTGATCAGCCCGGGTAGGTCGAACGCCGGCATCATCCCGGCCGACATCACCAAGCCCGGGCGCATCGGCCTGGTGTCCAAGTCGGGCACGTTGACCTACCAGATGATGTACGAGCTGCGCGACATCGGCTTCTCCACCGCGATAGGCATCGGCGGTGACCCGATCATCGGCACCACCCACATCGACGCGCTGGAGGCGTTCGAGGCCGACCCCGACACCGCGGCGATCGTGATGATCGGCGAGATCGGCGGCGACGCCGAGGAGCGGGCGGCGGCGTTCATCAAGGAGCACGTCACCAAGCCGGTCGTCGGCTACGTCGCGGGCTTCACCGCCCCGGAAGGCAAGACGATGGGCCACGCCGGCGCCATCGTCTCGGGCTCCTCGGGCACCGCGCAGGCCAAGAAGGAAGCGCTGGAGGCCGCGGGCGTCAAGGTCGGCAAGACGCCGAGCGAGACGGCCCGGCTGATGCGGGACTTGCTGTCAGCTCCTGCCTAATTAACCCGAAGATCTGGGCAATCCTCCAGAAATTGCCCAGATTTTCGCGCACTTATCACGGCGCGCTCATTTCGTCCGGACGCCCATCCCGCTAGCTTGTCCCGCGATGGTCCACCCAGGATCTCTATCGAGGAGACAGTCAAGATGACGTCCGTACCGCCTGAGCCGCCCGCCGGATCAGAGCCTTCGGCCACGCCACCCGCACCGCCCGCGCCGCCGCCTCCGCCCCCGGCCGCCCCAATGGCCCCGCCGCCGCAAGCGACCGATCCGGGCTGGTCGGCGCCCCCGCCGCCGGCCGGGGCCGGTGCCGGTGGCCCGGTCAACCTGGCCACCGTCAAGCCCATGGACTGGGGGATCATCGCGGCCGGCATCCTCGCGTTGATCTTCTCGACCTTCGACTACTACACCGGCACCGCCAAGGCCGAGGGTCATTCGATCAGCAGCAGCATCAACGCCTGGCACGGCTTCTTCGGCTGGTTCGCCACCCTGGTGGCGCTGGCCGCGTCGATCGTGCTCGCCGTGCACATCCTCGCGCCGAGCGTGAAGCTGCCGATCCCGGTGCGGCTCACCGTGCTCAGCGGCTATGCGCTGTCCTTGCTGTGCATGATCATCGCCGGGTTCGTCACGCCCGGGGCCTCGTCGGCGGCCGATCTGAGCCAGGCAGCCGGCGTCAAGGTGACGGTCGACTACGGCCGTGGCGTCGGGTTCTACCTGAGCTTGATCGTCATCCTGGCCGGAGGGGTGCTCTCGTATCTCCGGCTGCGCGAGACGGGAAGCAAGCTGCCGTGGGACAAATCGGCCTGATCGGCAGCTCGTCGGGAGACGCCGGGTTGCCCGTTCGGGCCCCGGCGTCTCGGCTTACCGACGCCGATAAGTACGCGTGAAGCCGGGGGTGCGGCATCACCTTTGTCGCTAGGCATCCGATACGGTGGCGCGGATCGTCACTGGCGTGCCAGTGCTGGCACACCTGAAAAGGAGTGAGAAGTCAATGACCGGGTACGGAGCGCCCCAGCCGCAGCAGCGGTCCGGGCAGCAACTGCCGCTGTTCGACCTGATCGGGGCCGGGCTCGGCATTTTGTCCTTCATCTGGGGTTTCCTGGACTTCTACAAGGACAAGGCAGGGCCGGACGTCACCTTCCCCGGGGGCGGCATCGTCAAGAGCACGGTGACGGCGGCGGCCAGCAGTGGCGTGAGCGGCTACAAGGTCGGCGTGGCGCCCGGTGCCGTCGGTCTGTCGCTGCTCGCCGGGCTGGTGGCCGCCGGCATTCTGCTCGACAAGACGTACAAGCCGGGGTTGCTGCCGCTCGCGGCGTCGGCCTCGTCGCTGCTCGTGACCTTCGGCCTGCTGGTCAACAAGCCCGACAACACCGACCTCGGCATCGGCCTGATCCTGCTGCTGATCACCGTGCTCATCCAGGTCGGCATGTTCGTGACGGGATGGCTGCAGGCCAGCGGCAAGATCATGAGCGGCACGTCCGCGTCGTCGGCCGGCGGCGGTCAGTGGGGCAGCGGCAGTGGGGGCCAGTGGGCCGGCTACCAGCAACAGCAGCAGCAGTACGGCCAGGCGCAGCAGCCCACCCAGCAGTACGGGCAGCAGCAGTACGGCCAGCCGCAGCACCAGCAGCCGCAGCACCAGCAGCAGCCACAGCAGCAGCAGCCCCAGTACGGGCAGCCGCAGCAGCCGCAGTACGGCCAGCCCCAGCACCCGCAGCAGCCCCCGTCGAACCCGTATGGCCAGGGCTGAGCCTTCCGCTCGTCGAAGATCGCCGGCAGCGCACGCAGCTGCCGGCGATCTTTGCGTTTCGGCGGCGACTTGCCGGCTCCCGTCGGTGATCAACAGGGAACGATGGTCGCTGGAGCAGCCACAACTCCCTGTTGATCAAGGGACGGGGGCGCGGGATCGGCTCGGTGCGCACTCGGGCGCGCTTCATCGGCGCACAGGGGGCAGCTCGGCGAGCCTGGCGCGTGCGGCCGCCGCGGTTTGCCAGCCTGGAACGCATGCCGCAACGTGCCCGACCGGTCGCTGGGCTCGGGCGCACCGTGCCCGAACCGATGAGCCGGTCGATGGCCCGGGCGGCGGCCTGGACCGGCGGGTTCGCCGCGGCGACCGGTGCGGTGCTCGGCGCGATCGTCGGTCTGCTGTGCTGGCTGCCCGACGCCGGAGTGTCCGGCCACCCGCTGTCGGCGGTCAAGGGCGGCGTGCTCGGCTTCCTGGCCGCGCAGCACGGCGGCCTGACCCTCGACGGCGTGCCGATCGGGCTGGCCCCGCTTCTGGGCCTCACCGTCGTCGCGCTGCTCGCCTGGCGGGCCGGCACGACACTCGCTGAGGTGGCCGGCCAGCTGCGCGAACGCCGGCAGCGGGCTCTCGTCGGCGCCGCCGTGGTGCAGGCCCTGACCTTCGCCGCCGCGTGCCTGATCCTGGTGCCGTTCTCCGCCCTCGGCACGACGTCGGCCCAGCCGATCCCGGTAGCCGTCGCCGCGTTCGTGCTGTTCGGCAGCGTTGCCCTGATCGCGCTGCTGCGCGGTCGGCTGGCCCTGGTGGTGCCCGCGCACGTCCTGGCCGGACTGCGGGGTGCGGCCGGGGCCCTGGCTGTGTACGTCGGGGCCGGCGCGGTGCTGGTGGCCGGGTCGCTGGTGCTGCACGCGACCACAGCCACCCAGATGTCGCGGCAGGTCGGCGGTGGGATATCCGGGCTGCCGGTCCTCGTGCTCGGCGTCCTCTGCGCGCCCAACGCCGCGGTGGCCGGTGCGGCCTACATCGCCGGACCGGGCTTCGCCGTCGGCTCGGGGACGATGTTCACCGCGTTCTCGTCGGGGCACGGCCTGCTGCCGGCCTTCCCGCTGCTCGCCGCGCTACCGACCGGGCGGGGTGCGCCGCCGGTCGTCCTGATCTGGATGGCGGTGTCGGTGCTCGTCGCCGGGCTGGTCGCGGTCCGGCTGGCCGCTCGGCGCGACGGCCTGCGCGCGGTGGCCGTCGCCGCCGGCGCCGCGGGATGCGGTATGGGGCTGCTCGCCTGGCTCGGCGGTGGCGCGGTCGGCACCGGGCGGCTGCGCACGATCGGGGCCTCGCCCTGGCAGGCGGGCTTCGCGGTCGCGGGTGAGATCGCCACGATCGCGCTGGTCTATCTGGCGGTGCGGGCGATCCGCGAGCGGGTGGCCGGACGCGCGCCGGTCGGCCGGCGGGACGAGCCGGAGCTCGCCGGCGTCGGAGCGTCCGACTCCGATCGGTAGTGTCGCTGGCGTGGCCGCTCGTCTCGTCGTCCTCGCCTCGGGAAGCGGCACCACGCTGCAGGCTTTGCTCGACGCCAGCGCCGATCCGCGGTTCGGGGCGTGCGTGGTGGCCGTGGGCACCGACCGCGGCGGCATCGAGGCCCTGGCCCGGGCCGAACGCGCCGGCGCGGCCACCTTCACGTGCGCCACCTCGCAGTACGCCGACCGCGACGACTGGGACGCCGCCCTCGCCGATGCCGTCGCCGTCCACGAGCCGGATCTGGTGATCTCGGCCGGGTTCATGAAGCTGGTCGGGCCGCACTTCCTGAAGAGGTTCGGCGGCCGGTTCGTCAACTCGCATCCGGCGCTGCTGCCGGCGTTTCCGGGCATGCACGGCGCCCGCGACGCCCTCGAGCACGGCGTCAAGATCACCGGATGCACGCTGTTCGTGGTGGACGACGGCGTCGACACCGGGCCGATCATCGCCCAGACGGCCGTGCCCGTGCTGGACACCGACGACGAGGCGTCGCTGCACGAGCGGATCAAGGTCGCCGAGCGCGAGATGCTCGTCGAGTACATCGGACGGATGGCCCGCGAGGGCTGGACGATCACCGGCAGGAAGGTCACTATCCCGTGAGCAAGATCGCGGTGCGCCGCGCGTTGATCAGCGTCTACGACAAGTCCGGGCTGGACGAGCTGGCGCGCGGCCTGCACGGGGCCGGCGTCGAGATCGTGTCGACCGGCTCGACGGCGGCCTACATCCGCGACCTCGGCGTCCCGGTAACGCCGGTCGAGGACGTGACGGGTTTCCCCGAGATCCTGGGCGGCCGGGTCAAGACGCTGCACCCGCACATCCATGCCGGGCTGCTCGCCGACCAGAACGACGCCGAGCACATGTCCACAGTGGACGGTCTGGACATCAAGACGTTCCAGCTCATCGTGTCGAACCTGTACCCGTTCGCGGACACGATCCGGGCGGGGGCCACGCCGCCCGAGGCCATCGAGCAGATCGACATCGGTGGGCCGGCGATGGTGCGGGCCAGTGCCAAGAACCACGGTTCGGTCGCGGTTGTCACCGAGCCGGCGCTGTACCCGACGGTGCTCGAAGCCGTCCAGGCCGGCGGCTTCGATCTCGAGGCCCGCCAGCAGTTGGCCGCCGCCGCGTTCCGCCATACCGCCACGTACGACATCGCCGTGGCCTCGTGGCTGGGCAACGTCGTGGCGCCCGACGACGCCGGCTCGGGCTTCCCCGGCTGGGTCGGCGCGTCGTGGGAGCGGGCGGCCGTGCTGCGCTACGGCGAGAACCCGCACCAGCGCGCGGCTCTGTACATCTCGCACGACAGCCCGCCCGGCATCGCCCAGGCCGAGCAGCTGGCCGGCAAGGAGATGAGCTACAACAACTACGTCGACGCCGACGCCGCCCGGCGGGCCGCGTTCGACTTCGCCGAGCCGTGTGTCGCGATCATCAAGCACGCCAACCCGTGCGGCATAGCCGTGGCCGTCGATGTCGCCGACGCGCACCGCAAGGCGCACGCCTGCGACCCGTCCAGCGCGTTCGGCGGGGTCATCGCGACCAACCAGGCGGTCACCGTCGAGATGGCCAAGCAGGTGGCCGACATCTTCACCGAGGTCGTCGTCGCGCCCTCGTACGACGACGGCGCTGTCGAGATCCTGGCCGGCCGCAAGGACCTGCGGGTGCTCGTCGCCGCGCCGCGGGCGTCCGCCGGGGTCGAGATCCGACCGATCTCGGGCGGGCTGCTCATGCAGAGCGCCGACGGCATCGACGCGCCGGGCGACGACCCGTCGACGTGGACGCTCGTGACGGGTTCGCCGGTCGACGACGCCACGCTGGCCGACCTGGCCTTCGCCTGGCGGGCCATCCGCGCGGTGAAGTCGAACGCGATCCTGCTGGCGCACGAGGCGGCCACCGTGGGCATCGGCATGGGGCAGGTGAACCGGGTCGACTCGTGCCGGCTCGCCGTGGCCCGGGCCGGCGATCGGGCGGCCGGTTCGGTCGCCGCGTCGGACGCCTACTTCCCGTTCCCGGACGGCCTGCAGGTGCTCATCGACGCGGGCGTGCGTGCCGTCGTCCAGCCGGGCGGGTCGATCCGCGACAAGCTGTCGATCGAGGCGGCGGCCGCGGCCGGCATCCCGATGTACCTGACCGGCACCCGGCACTTCGCGCACTGACGGGTTTATCCACAGGTCGGCGGGAAAGTCCGGCGGGCCGGGCGCTCGTCCGGTCAAGATCGTCGGCATGATCACTGACATTGCTCGCCGGGCGCCGACGGTGCGGTGGACCTGGCTGTTCGTTCTGCCTGCCCTGATCGGCGTGGTGTCGATCGCCGTGCCGTGGTTCCACCCGGTCCTGCTGGGCGGACGGGGCGGGCCCGACGACCTCGGCGTGCGGTACCTGTCGGCCAGGCGGGACGTGTGGATCGTCATGTTCGCCGTCCTGCTGGTCGGCCTGGGCTGGACCTTGGCGACCGGCCAGCAGGTGCGGACGAGCCGGCCGGTGCGATACGTCAGCGCGCTGGTCGTCGCATCCGGCGTGGTGTTCGAGGTCATCGCCGATCTGGCCTGGTCGGAACAACACGACGACGACGCCTCTGCGTACGGGTTGACCCGGCAGCTCGCCGTCCAGCCGGGTTTCTATCTGATCGTGGCCGCGGGCGGGCTGGCGATCGCGATGGGCCTGGTGCTCCTCGCGCAGGCACTGCGGACGGGAACTTAGGGCCGGGTCTGACAATTCCGGCTCGTCGCAGCAGAGCATGGGATTGCCAGACCCGGCCCAGGGCCCGTCCACCGCATTCTGGGCGAGCGCTGGCAGGATGGCGCCCGTGAGCGCCACCATCCTGGACGGCAAGGCCACGCTGGCCACGATCAAGTCCGAGCTGAAGCAGCGCGTCGCGGCACTGGCCGAGCGGGGGATCGTCCCCGGGCTCGGCACCGTGCTGGTCGGCGACGATCCGGCCAGCCGTTGGTACGTGCGCGCCAAGCACCGTGACTCCGCGGAGATCGGCATCGCCAGCATCGAACGCGAATTGCCGGCCACAGCGACCCAGGCCGAGGTCGAGGCGGTGATCGACGAGCTGAACGCCGACCCGGCCTGCACCGGCTTCCTCGTCCAGCAGCCGACCGGGCTGGACGAATTCGCCCTGCTGAGCCGGGTCGATCCGGCCAAGGACGTCGACGGGCTGCATCCGATGAACCTGGGCTGGCTGGTGCTGGGCAAGCCGGCCCCGCTGCCCTGCACGCCCACCGGCATCATCGAGCTGCTGCGCCGCTACGAGGTGCCCATCGCCGGGGCCAACGTCGTGGTGATCGGCCGGGGCATCACGGTCGGCCGGCCGCTCGCGCTGATGCTCACTCGGCGCAGCGAGAACGCCACGGTCACCCAGTGCCACACCGGCACCCGCGACCTGGCCGCCCACGTGCGGGAGGCCGACATCGTGGTGGCGGCGGCCGGTTCGCCCGGACTGGTCACCGCCGACATGATCAAGCCCGGGGCCGCCGTCCTCGACGTGGGCGTGAGCCGGGTCGACGGCAAGATCGCCGGCGACGTCGCGGCCGGCGTGGCCTCGGTCGCTGGGTTCGTCGCGCCCAATCCGGGCGGCGTCGGGCCGATGACCCGGGCCATGCTGCTGACCAACGTGGTCGAGGCGGCCGAGCGCGCTTGAGGCTGACCCGGCTGCGCCGAAACGTCCGCGACGAGGCGCCGTTCGTCTCGGTCGTACTCATCGTCGCGCTCGGCCTGTGCTACGCGGTCGTCTCGTCCGGGCACTGGCTGCGCGGCGTCGCGGTGATGGCGTTCGGCATGGTCGCGGCCGGGGTTATGCGGGCCGCCCTGCCCAACGGCCGGGCCGGTCTGCTCGTCGTGCGCGCCCGCTGGTTCGACGTGCTGTGCTACCTATCCCTTGGCCTGGCGATGTTCGGCTTCGGGATTCTGGTCCCGCAGTAAGCATCCTGGTCCCGCAGTGAGCATCCTGGTGCCGCAGTGACCGGAGCCACAGGACTAACCTCGCCAGCAAATCGACTTTGAGGAGAGGGCATATGTCTGACCGCCGAGGCAAGGTCACCGTCGTCGGGGCCGGCTTCTACGGATCCACGACGGCGCAACGCCTCGCGGAATACGACGTGTTCGAAACCGTGGTGCTCACCGACATCATCGAGGGTCGCCCCGAGGGGCTGGCCTTGGACCTCAACCAGTCACGTCCCATCGAGGGTTTCGAGACCACCGTCGTGGGCGCGACGACCACGCCCGAGGGTGGCGGCTACGAGGCGACCGCCGGGTCCGACGTCGTGGTGATCACCGCGGGCCTGCCCCGCAAGCCGGGCATGAGCCGCATGGACCTGCTCGAGGTCAACGCCAAGATCGTGCGCGGCGTCGCCGAGAACGTCGCCAAGCATTCACCGAACGCGGTGATCGTGGTCGTGTCCAACCCGCTGGACGAGATGACCGCGCTGGCCCAGATCGCGTCGCAGTTCCCCAAGCAGCGCGTGTTCGGGCAGGCCGGCGTGCTGGACACGGCCCGGTTCACCAACAACGTGGCCGCGACGCTGGGCGTGCCGGTCGGATCCGTGCAGACGCTGACCCTGGGCTCGCACGGCGACACGATGGTGCCGGTGCCCAGCGCCTGCTTCGTGGACGGCAAGCCGCTGGCCGACGTGCTGGACGCCGCCAAGATCGACGAGCTCGTCACGCGCACCCGCAACGGCGGCGCCGAGGTCGTGGCCCTGCTCAAGACGGGGTCGGCGTTCTACGCCCCGTCGGCGGCCGCCGCCCGGATGGCCCGCGCGGTGATCGAGGACTCGGGCGAGACGATCCCGGTGTGCGCCTGGGTCGACGGTGAGTACGGCATCAGCGGCGTGTACCTGGGCGTCGAGGCCGAGATCGGTGCGGGCGGCGTCAAGCGCGTCGTCCACCGTGACCTGACCGAGTCCGAGCTGCACGCCCTGAAGGAGGCCGCCGAGGCCGTCCGGGCCAAGCAGGCGGACGTCGCCAACCTCTGACCGTCACCCGGTTTTGGTCATTCGGACGGCGCTGAGCCGTTCGGATGGCCAAAACCGTTCGCCGCGCGTGAACCGGGCTTGCCCGCCGGCCGGCGCCCGGCTCAGGCTCGCTCTATGGCAATTGCGGTTCTTTCCGATATTCACGGGGTGCTGCCGGCGCTGGACGCCGTGCTGGCCGAACCCGACGTGCAGGCCGCCGAGCGCATCGTGCTCACCGGCGACATCGCGGCCGGGCCGCAACCGGTCGAGGTCATCGATCGCCTCACGAGCCTGGGCGATCGCGTCGTCTGGGTGCGCGGCAACTGCGAGCGCGAACTGGTCGACCTGGCCCGCGATCCCGAAGCGACGGTGCCCTTCGAGATCTCCCGCTACGCCGCCGACCGGCTCACGCCGTCGCACGTCGCCCGGCTGGACGCCCTGCCGCATCCGGTGATCCTGGACGTCGACGGGTTCGGCCGGGTGCTGTTCTGCCACGGCACCCCGCGCGACGACGACGAGGTCGTGCTGGTCGACACCCGCATGGAGAAGTGGACCGAGGTGCTGGCCGACGTGCCCGACGACGTCACGACGATCGTCTGCGGCCACACGCACATGTCGTTCGTCCGGTGGGTCGACCGCCGCCTGGTGGTGAACGCCGGCAGCGTCGGCATGCCGTACGGGCAGGTCGGGGCGCAGTGGGCCCACCTGGCCGACGGCGCGGCCACCCTGCGCTGCACCCGCTACGACGTCGAGGCCGCCCGGGCCGCCATCCGGGCCACGTCCACGTACCCCGACATCGACGAGTGGACCGACGAGTACCTCTACTCGCGCAACTCCGACTTCGAGGCGCTGGCCGCCTTCGGCCCGAGGGACGGCCGCTGACCGTAGATGTCGGTGGGTGCCCGTCACGAACGACGTCGCACCCGTCCTCGACGGGAAGCCTTACCGCCTGAGCGGGGTTGCCCACTGATGTGAAGAACGTGCCCCTCTCCGTCCTGGAACTGGCGCCGGTCACGGCCGGCCGCGACCCGGCCGAGGCGCTGGCCTACACCACCGAGCTGGCCCGGCGGGCCGAGGAGTGGGGCTATCGCCGCATCTGGGTGGCCGAGCACCACAACATGCCGGCCATCGCCAGCTCGTCGCCGGCCGTGCTGATCGCCCACCTGGCCGCATCGACGTCGACCATCCGGGTCGGCTCCGGCGGCGTGATGCTGCCCAACCACGCGCCGCTGGTGGTGGCCGAGCAGTTCGGCACGCTGGCCTCGCTGCATCCGGGCCGGATCGACCTCGGCGTCGGACGCGCACCCGGCACCGACCAGCGCACCGCCCTGGCCCTGCGCCGCACGCCGGACGGCCTGAGCGCCGAGAACTTCCCGAGCGAGTTCGCCGACGTGGTGCGCATGCTGGCCGGCGACCCGTCGCGGCTGGCCGCCGTGCCGACGCCGGGGCAGCTGCCCGAGATCTGGCTGCTCGGCTCCAGCGGCTTCAGCGCCGAGCTGGCCGGCCGGCTGGGCCTGCCGTTCTCGTTCGCGCACCACTTCTCGGCGGCCAACACCGAGCCGGCGCTCGCCCTGTACCGCAGCGCGTTCCGCCCGTCGCAGTGGCTGGACGAGCCGTACGCGATGGTGGCCGTCAACGCCATCTGCGCCGACACCGACGAGCGGGCCGAGCGGCTGGCCAAGCCGGGCCAGCTGTCGTTCCTGCGGCTGCGTCAGGGCCGGCCGATCGCGCTGCCCAGCGTCGAGGAGGCGGCCGCGTACGAGTTCAGCGAGGTCGAGCAGGACTTCGTCAATCAGCGCCGCGTCGGACAGGCACTGGGCTCGCCGGAGACCGTCCGGGCGCAACTCGAGCAGTTGCTGGCCCGCACCGATGCGGACGAGCTGATGCTGACCAACCAGGTCTACGACATCAAGGACCGGCTGCGCTCCTACGAGCTCATCGCCCAGCTGGCCGGCTGATCCGATCGTGCAACTCTCGGCCGCGTCAGGCGGCCCGGAGTTGCACGATCGGTCCAGGGCGCTGAGTCAGCGGCTCTCGATCGCCAACCGGGCCCCGAACCCGAGCATCGCCGCGCCGGTCGCCCCGTCCAGGCTGCGGCGCACCCGGCGTCGGCGCAGCCACGACCGGATCCGGTGCAGGAACGTCACCAGCACGATCAGCCACAGCAGACCCAGAACCGCGTGCGTGTACGCGAGCAGCAAGGCGGCCGACACGGTGGGATGTCCGGCCAGGAACTGCGGCAGCACCGACAGGTACAGCGTCAGCACCTTGGGATTGGTGATGTTCGAGAGAAATCCCTGCTGATAGGCCAACCAGCGTCGAGTGCCCGACTGGCCCGCGGCCGACTCGGACGTCTCGTGCTGACCTCGCAGCGCGGCTCTGATCGTCCGTACGCCGAGGTATGTCAGGTAGGCTGCGCCGGCCCATCGGATGATGTTGAACGCCAGCTCCGACCTGACGATCAGCGCGCCGAGGCCGAGTGCGGCGGCGGTGCCCTGCACGGTGTTGCTGGTGGCGATGCCGAGCGAGGTGCGCAGGCCGCCGGATCGGCCGGCCCGCAGCGTGTTCGCGACCGTGAGCGCGAAGTCCGGGCCCGGCGCGACGATGACGACCAGCGCGAACGCGACGTACGACAGATAGCTGGTGAGGCTCACTGATCCGATGGTAGGGGGCGTAAGCGCGTCATTTATCAGCCGATGCGCGGCCAGGGCTGCTCGGCCTCCAGGGCGAAGGCCACCTCGAGCAGGGTGCGCTCGTCGCCGTACGCCGCCGCCAGGTGCACGCCGATCGGCAGCCCGGCGTCGGTGCGGCCCAGCGGCAGCGAGATGGCCGGCGATCCGGCGATGTTGTTGAGCGGCGTGTACGCGACGTAGGCCCGCAGCCGCTCGATGAGGACGTCGTACGGCACCGACGGACTGAGGTGGCCGATCCGTGGCGTGACGTGGGCCAGCACCGGCGACAGCACCAGCTCGTGCCGGCCGAACATCCGGGCGTATGCACGGGGCGTGCGTCGTAGCCGGCGCAGCATGCCCGGCGTGTGGCGCAGGTTGCTGCGGTAGTGGGCGCTCAGCCCTTCGGTCAGCCCGTCGAGCCGGGACGCGTCGAAGGACCGGTCGAAGGCGACCTTGCCGAGCCGGGCCGCCAGGAACGCGAGCAGACCCCAGTAGAGGACGAAGTCGTCGGCGAACTGCTCGCCCACCGGCGACTCGATCGGTTCGACGATGTGGCCCAGCTTCTCCAGCCGGGCGGCGGTGTTCTCGACGGCGGCCCGCGTCGGGGCATCGACGACGGCGCCGGTGACCGTGTCGAGCACCAACCCGACGCGCAGCCGGCGCCGGGCCGGCCCCTCGACCAGGCCGATCGGCGGCAGCTTCGGGTTGCGCCAGTGGTCCTCGGCGGCCGCCACGAACGCCGCCGTGTCGCGCACCGTCCGGGTCAGCACGCCCTCGGAGATCATGTTGATGGGCAGCACGCGGGCCGATTCGCCGTCGATGTGCCGGCCCCGGCTCGGCTTGAGGCCGACCAGCCCGCAACAGGCCGCCGGGATGCGAATCGAGCCGCCGCCGTCGTTGGCATGGGCGATCGGCACGACGCCGGACGCGACCAGCGCCGCCGACCCGCCCGACGACGCGCCCGGTGAGTAGTCGACGTCCCAGGGGTTGTGCGTGGGCTCGTCGTAGCGGAACTCGGTCGCCGCGTTGAACCCGAACTCGGGCAGCCGGCTTTTGCCCAGCACGGTCATGCCGGTGCTCAGGTACTGCGCGGCGTAGTGGCCGGTGTTGCGCGCGGGCCGGGCCACGAACGCCGCCGTGCCATGGTTGGTCGGCAGTCCGGCGACGTCGGTGTTGTCCTTGACGAACGTGGGCACTCCGAACAGGGCGCCCGCGCGCGGCCCGCGTAGCGGCCGGTCGTAGGCGGCGAAGGCCACCGCGGCCAGCGCCGGATCGACGCTCTGGGCCCGCTCGATCGCTGCGCGGGCCACCTCGTCCGGGCTGACGTCCCCGCGCCGGACCAGCTCGGCGACGGCCACCGCGTCATGGTCGCCCAGCGCATCGTCGCCGAAGGCGCTAATCATCGCTAGTCATCAAAGGCGCCCAGTACCGCGTCGTGCAGCACGTCGAGGCCGACGCTGCCGATGTCCAGCGCCCGCCGGTGGAACGCCTTGAGATCGAAGGCCTCGCCGTCTCGACGGCGCGCCTCGTCCCGCAGCGACAGCCACAGCCGCTCGCCGATCTTGTAGGCGGGCGCCTGGCCGGGCCAGCCCAGGTAGCGGTCCAGCTCGTAGCGCAGCAGGGGCTCAGGGTTGGACGAGTGCGCGGTCAGGAACCGCCAGGCCTTGTCGTAGGTCCAGTCGCCGCCGCCGACCTCGGCCGGGGCGTCGAAGCCGCAGTGCACGCCGATGTCGAGCACCACCCGGGCGGCTCGCAGCGATTGGCTGTCGAGCATGCCGATGAAATCGCCCGGATCGTCGAGGAATCCGAGGTCGGCCATCAGCCACTCGGCGTACAGCGCCCAGCCCTCGCCGTGCCCGGAGATCCACGAGCCCAGCCGTCGCCAACGGTTGAGCAGCTGGCGCCGGTACACGGTCTGGGCGACCTGCAGGTGATGGCCGGGAACGCCCTCGTGATAGACGACGGACAGCTCGCGCCAGGTGGAGAACTCGGTGACGCCCTCGGGCACCGACCACCACATGCGGCCCGGACGGCTGAAGTCGTCGCTCGGGTTGGTGTAGTACATGCCGCCGGTCGTCGTCGGCGCGATCCGGCACTCCAGGGTGCGGATGGGGTCGGGGATGTCGAAGTGGGTGCCGGCCAGAGCGTCGATCGCCGCGTCGGACTTCTCCTGCATCCAGGCCCGCAGGGCATCCGTACCCACCAGGCGGTGGCCGGCGTCGGTGTCCAGGTGCGCCATCGCCTCACGGATCGACGCGCCCGGCTTGATGCGCTCGGCGGTCTGCTCCATCAGGTCGGTGATGCGGGCCAGCTCCTTCTGTCCCCAGATGTAGGTCTCGTTCAGGTCGACCGCCGAGCCGAGGAACTGCTGGGAGAACAGGGCGTAGCGCTCCGGGCCCACCGCGTCGGTGTCGGGGGCGGCCGGCAGCAGCTCGTCGGCCAGGAAGGCCCTCAGCTCGGTGTACGCGTCCGAGGCAGCCTGTACGCCGCGCTCGAGGTCGGCGCGGACGGTGTCGGGCACGTCCTCGGCCGAGGCGGCGAGGCGGCCGAAGAAGCCGTCGGCGCCGGTGTTCTTCGCGCACTGCTCGACGCACGCCTGCACCTGGCGATGCGGGCTGATGTCGCCGCGGGCGGCCGCGTAGCGCAGCGAGGCGATGTAGCCCTCGATGGCGGCGGGCACCCGGCTCAGTCGGGTGGCGATCGTCGACCAGTCGTCGGCGGTCGAGTTGGCCATCAGGTCGAACACCATGCGTACTTCCTGCACCGGGCTGGCGAGGTTCGACAGATTCGACTCCTCGGCGCCCAGCTCGCGGATCTGCTCGGCGATGCTCAGCTCGGAGGTGGCCGCGGCTACCGTGACCCGGTCGACCGAATCCGCGGGGACGGCCTCGGCCAGCGCCCGTAGGGTGCGTTGTCGGAGCGCCGAAACGGCCGCGAGCCCGTCGGGGGACAGGTCGGGCAGTTCGGTCTCGTGACCGGGCAGGCCGACGGCGGTCGCCATGATCGGGTTGAGGGCGACCTGGTCGTCAAGGTAGGAGTCGACGAGGTGGTCGACCGCCGTAGGAGTACGCGGGGTATCCGTCATGATCGGACCTTACCCGTAGGGGGTGGCACCGACCACGTCATAACGGCGCGATATCTTGATGCCAAGAAATCTTTAGGGTTCGGAGGAGCGCATGTCCAAGATCAAGGTCCGGGGCACCGTCGTCGAGCTCGACGGCGACGAGATGACGCGAGTCATCTGGCAGTTCATCAAGGACAAGCTGATCCTGCCCTACCTGGACGTGAACCTGGAGTACTACGACCTCGGCATCGAGCACCGCGACGCCACCGACGACCAGGTGACCGTCGACGCGGCGCACGCCATCCAGCGGCACGGCGTGGGCGTCAAGTGCGCCACCATCACGCCGGACGAGGCGCGGGTCGAGGAGTTCGGCCTGAAGAAGATGTGGAAGTCGCCGAACGGCACGATCCGCAACATCCTCGGCGGCGTCATCTTCCGCGAGCCGATCGTCATGTCGAACGTGCCGCGCCTCGTGCCCTCGTGGACGAAGCCGATCATCATCGGCCGTCATGCGTTCGGCGACCAGTACCGGGCCACCGATTTCGTCGTCCCGGGTCCCGGAACGCTCACGATGACGTTTACGCCCAAGGACGGCGGCGAGCCGATGGAGTTCGACGTGTTCGACTTCCCCGGTGGCGGCGTGGCCCTGTCGATGTACAACCTCGACGCGTCGATCCGCGACTTCGCCCGCGCGTCGTTCCGGTACGGCCTCGAGCGCAACTACCCGGTGTACCTGTCGACGAAGAACACCATCCTCAAGGCGTACGACGGCCGGTTCAAGGACCTGTTCGCCGAGGTGTTCGAGACGGAGTTCAAGGACGAGTTCGAGAAGGCCGGCCTGACCTACGAGCACCGGCTCATCGACGACATGGTGGCGGCGGCCCTCAAGTGGGAGGGCGGCTACGTCTGGGCGGCGAAGAACTACGACGGCGACGTGCAGTCCGACACGGTGGCCCAGGGCTTCGGCTCGCTCGGCCTGATGACGTCGGTGCTGATGACGCCGGACGGGCGCACCGTCGAGGCCGAGGCGGCGCACGGCACGGTCACCCGGCACTTCCGCCAGCACCAGGCCGGCAAGCCCACGTCGACCAACCCCATCGCCTCGATCTTCGCGTGGACGCGGGGGCTGGAGCACCGGGGCAAGCTCGACAACACCCCCGAGGTCACCCAGTTCGCGACCGCGCTGGAGAAGGTGTGCGTCGACACGGTCGAGGGCGGGCAGATGACCAAGGACCTGGCCCTGCTCATCAGCGCGGACACGCCGTGGCTGACGACCGAGGAGTTCCTGGGCGCCATCGACGCCAACCTGCAGAAGGCGCTCGCCTGAGGCTGGGCGCTGGCCGGTTTTGGTCACCCGGTCTCGTATATCCGTCCTGGTGACCAAAACCGGAGTGGGTCAGCCGGACAGGCGGCGCAGCACGTCGAGCAGCGCCGCCTGATCGCGCACTGTCGCGAAGAACTCGGCGTCGGCCGCCTCGACCACGGCGACCGCCCGTTTGGCCAACGCGGCCCCGGAGCGGGTCACGCCGACGCGCCGGGCCCGCGAGTCGTCCGGGTGCGCGCCGCGGGTGACCAGCCCCTTGGCCTCGAGAGCGCGCAGCACCTGCGACGTCATCATCGGGTCGGTGCCGGCGTGCTCGGCCAGCCGGCGCTGGCTGGGCGTCTCGCCGGCGACGCTCGTCAACCACCACGTGCTGGCCAGCAGCACGAACTGCACGTGCGTCAGGTCCAGCGGCTTCAGCGCGGCGACGATCAGCCGCTGCCAGCGCAGGGTGGCCCGCCACAGCAGCAGCCCCGGGCTGTCGGCCGGCCGACGCGGCGAGCTCATCGCCGGCCTCTGCTTTGCTCCCGCAGGGCTCGTTCGCGGGCCTGCTGAGCGATCCCCCGAGGGGCTGGGTCGGTCACGAGCGCGGCCGATCCGACTCGGCGCGCGCGGCCAGGGCGGCGATCACGTCAGCGAAGTCGGAGCTGATGGCCGGCCCGACCTCGGCGCCGATCTCGTCCGGGCCTTCGACGGTGCAGCGGTAGGTGATGTTTGTGCCGCCGCCCGCGCGTGGTTCGAGCAGATGGGCCACCCGCACCACGACGCCGGCGTCGGGCACCTGAGTGACGTCCTCGAATCCCCGCCCCGGCTCGACCCAGGCCAGCCGGAACGGCAGCTCAGTGCCGTCCGGCAGGACCATCGTGGCGGCCGTCCCCGCCGCGAAGGGGCCGTCCCGCTCGATGCGGCGCACGCCGGCGTTCCACTCGGGCCAGCGATCCGTGTCGGCCAGCAGGGCAAAGACCGAATCGGGTTCGGCGGCGCTCTCACCGCGGTAGTCCACTGTCCACATAGGACACTCCAGGTAGTAGTAAGTGAGCTTATGATAAGCGCGCTTACTATCCTTCCGTCAACTGCCGCCTAGGCAAGACGGGCAGTGCTGCGTGTTTCTGCCGAAGTCGGTGGGCAATCGGCCAAAACGTGGCAGGCAGGGCTACGCTCCGATTTGCCGACGTCACGGGGTGATTCGTATGCGTCTCCGCCCGATCTCCTCCCTCCTGGCCGTTCTGGGCGTCGCAGTGGCGCTTGCCGTGGCCCCGTCGGCGCAGGCCGCCCCCGCGCACGTGACGTTCTCGCCGGGTGCGCCGGGCCTGGGCGATCCGTACTTCCCGCTGGAAGGCAACGGTGGCTACAAGCCGTTGCACTACGACCTGAACCTGTCCTACGAGCCGTCGACGCATCTGCTGTCCGGCGTGGACACGATCCTGGCCACCGCGACGCAGAACCTCTCCCGGTTCGACCTGGATCTGCAGGGCCTCAACGTCCGCCAGGTCAGCGTGAACGGCCGGCCCGCGTCGTTCACCCGCGACGGCCAGGAGCTGGTCATCACGCCGCGGTTCGGACTGCTGAACCACATGCCGTTCGTCGTTGCCGTCACCTACGACGGCTCGCCCGAGACGATCGTCGGTTCGCCGATCGTGTTCGGCGCGCCGTACGGGTGGATCTACACCGACGACGGTGCCTTCGTGGGCTGCGAGCCCAACGCGGCCAGCACCTGGTACCCGTCCGACGACCACCCGAGCCAGAAGGCGACGTTCACCTATCGCATCACGGTGCCGAGCGACCGCGCCGTGATGGCCAACGGCGACCTGCTCGGGCACTGGACGTCGGGCGATCACGCCACCTACGTGTGGAACGAGACCTCGCCGATGGCCACGTACCTGGCCACGATCGACATCGGCAACTGGCAGATCCAGCAAGGACGAACGCCCGGTGGCATCCGCGAGACGGTGGGCGTCGACCCGGCGCTCGCGAACGACGCGTCCGGCATCTTCGCGCTGAGCGGTCAGGTCACCGACTACTGGAACCAGGTGTTCGGCCCCTACGCGTTCAGCTCGACCGGTGCGATCGTCGACAACGTCCCGGACATCGGCTTCTCGCTCGAGACGCAGACCCGCCCGCTCTACGGGTTCGCGGCCGGACCGGGCACCGTGTCGCACGAGCTGTCGCACCAGTGGTTCGGCGACAGCGTCTCGGTCGCCGACTGGAGCCAGATCTGGCTCAACGAAGGGTTCGCGACATTCTCAGCCTGGCTGTGGACTGAGCACAACGGCGGGCTGACCACCCTGCAGAGTGCGACCAACGGCTACAACGCCCGCCCGGCGACCAGCCAGTTCTGGAACCAGTCGATCGCCGATCCTCAGCGCGACACGATGTTCGCCAGCGCGGTGTACCAGCGGGGCGGCATGACCCTGGCGATGCTGCGCAACAAGATCGGCGATGCCGACTTCTTCAACCTGTTGCAGACGTGGACCCGCACGCACCGCTACGGCAACGGCACGACCGCGCAGTTCACCGCCTTGGCCGAGCAGATTTCCGGGCAGGACCTGACGTCGTTCTTCGACGCCTGGCTGTGGCAGAAGAGCAAGCCCGCACTGGACTCATAGGAACAGTCACTTCGTCGGGGAGGCCGCGCCATGTCCAAACGCCGCATCGTCGTCCCGATCGCCGTCGCCGCGCTGGTCGTCAGCGCCGTGGCTGCGATCAGCCCGACCAGCACGGCCGCGCCGCCGACGACCAAGCCGGTGGTCGTCCAGCTCGCGGCCGGCGACAGCGCGCTGCTGCGCCTGGCGGTGCCAAACCGGGCGATGATCGACACGCTCGTCGCGCAGGGCGCCGACCTGACCTCGGCCCGTGCCGACGGCTCGGGCTACCTCGTCGACGGGGTGTTCACCGGCGCGGAGCTGGCTGCCCTGCAGGCCCAGGGCGCGCAAGTCACGCAGGTCATCGAGCGTCCGGGCGACGGCCAGTCGCGCTACCAGGCCAGCGTCGCGGCTGAGCAGGCGCGCATCGCCGCCGGGCTGCGGCCGAAGGTAGCCGGCGCGAACATTCCCGACACCGCGGCGGCCAACACCGACACGCTGCACTTCCTGCAGGCGTACTGGTGGACGAGCGGCGGGCAGACGTTCGTCGGCACCCAGGTCGCCACCACCGCAACCGACGACCCGAACGCCGAGATCACGGTCAGCTGGCGCACCGCCGACGGCACCACCGGCTCGTACCAGTTGCAGCGCTTCGTCGACGACAACGAGTACCAGTACCACTTCGCCAACCCGCAGCCCGTGCCGGCCCAGCCGGTGCAGCTGACGGCGACGTCCAGCCTGGGCGGCACGGCGAACGCCACGCCGTCGAAGTGGCCGGGCGTCTCGCCGCCGCCGACGCCGACGGGCTACCAGAAGGACTTCATCAGCGCCTACATGAACCCCGAGGACGTCAAGGCTCGCATCAAGCGGCTGGCCAAGCAGTACCCGAACCTGGTCGACGTGATCAACCTGCCGAACCAGACGCAGGGCTACCGCCGTACGGCCACCGCCTACCTGGGCGATCCGGCGACGGCGGCGGTCATCGTCGAGTCGGTGAAGTTCGGCGACCAGGGCATGAACGGCGTGCAGGTCAAGAGTGTCGACCCCGGTGCGGCCAACAAGCCGATGAAGGCCAGCTACAAGGACCGCGTCCTCACCGTCTCGCTGGCCACCGACGCCGGTGGCGCGATCGTCAGCACGACCGACGACGTGGCCGCGTTCATCGCCGCCAAGTACCCGCAGACGTTCCACGCCTATGTACGTAACGGCCAGTCCGGCAAGGTCATGGCGGTGTCCGGCCCGACCCGGATGACCGACGGGCTGATGGCCTCGGCCGGTGTGCCGCGCAAGCCGTGGACGGTGCAGGCGTTGCGCATCGGCGTGCACCGCGACGGGTCGCGCATCGGCGTGCTGGCCTACTCGCAGGAGCACGCCCGTGAATGGGCCACTCCGCTCGTCACGCTCGAGTTCGCCGAGCGGCTGCTGGCCAACTACGCGACTGATCCGGAGACGCATCAGATGCTCGAGGACGTCGACGTGTTCGTCATCCCGACCGTGAACGTCGATGGCGCCAACTACTCGTTCAACGACTACAACTTCCAGCGCAAGAACATGGACGACTACTGCACCGGCGCCAACCGCGACCCGGCCAACCGCAACCGGTGGGGCGTCGACGTCAACCGCAACTACGACGTCGGCTCCTTCTTCGACGGCTACGTCGGCGGCAGCGCCAACTGCCTGGGCGAGACCGCGTCGGGCACCGCCGAGCTGTCCGAGCCGGAGAGCCGCAACGTGATCTGGCTGGCCCAGCAGCACCCGAACATCAAGTTCGCGATGAACGTGCACAGCTACGGCGGGTACTTCATGTGGCCGCCCGGCGCGTACAAGGCCGACGGCCGGATCACCCTGCCCCGCCCGTCCATCGACGAGTCGGCGCAGTTCCTGGCCGCCGCCCGGCAGATCGTGTCGGCCATCGCCGGCGAGCGCGGGACGGTGACCTGGCCGGCCCAGACCGGACCGGTGTGCGACGTCCTCTACTCGGCGGCCGGCAACTCGGCCGACGAGCTGTACTACGAGGACGGCATCTTCGCCTGGGACTTCGAGGTGGGCAACGACCTCTGGAACGCGCAGACCCAGCAGTGGGACGGCGTGGGCTTCCAGCCGGCCTACCCCGAGGCGCACGGCGAGGCCATGGAATACGCCAGCGGTCTGGTGCAGCTGGTGCGCGTGGCCCAGCAGTACGCGGCTGCGAACAGTTGACGTGGCCCGCCAGGTTACCGGCGGGTAATTTCCGGTGCATGAGGCTT
>Ga0081455_10001461_pt1 | contig 29251 bp, 29 predicted proteins | sample TabmetS3T2R1_FD_70207 | JGI IMG/M metagenome (GOLD analysis project Ga0081455, IMG submission 70207) | Tabebuia heterophylla rhizosphere microbial communities from the University of Puerto Rico - S3T2R1 | ecosystem: Host-associated > Plants > Roots > Rhizosphere ... | reverse complement strand
GGGGTCGATCTGTGTAGCAAGTGTCGCCGCAATTCGAAATTTGGCCGGCCGCCGGTTCTCCGCCACGTCTAGGTACCAGGAAAGGCCCTCGTGGATCGCCGGGTCGCCCCAAATTTTCAAATGCGCCAAGTCGCTCATAAGACGGCTCCCCAAGCGCTACACGCTCTTGCGGTCACGACGATGCCCAATTTTATGTAAGTACGGACCATCGCGCTATGTCCGCTTTGGCTCAAAAGCGGACATTCGCGCCGCAAAGAGTCATGTCCGCTTTACCCTAAAAGCCGACATTGGCGGTGCAAAAAGAAATGTCCGCCATGGGGCCAGAAGGACGTTAGCGGCCCAATTCCCAGAGTTGGGGCTGGTCGCATAAAATGGCCACATGAAGGACGTCTCCGAACAGCCGAGTACGCGGTACGCCAAGAGCGGCAATGTCCACGTTGCCTATCAAGTCTTCGGAGCAGGCGATATCGATCTCGTCTTCTTCCCCGGATTTGTTTCAAATATCGAAATCTACTGGGAAGAGCCGCATTTCGCTCGTTGGCTCCAGAAACTTGCTAGTTTTGCTCGCGTCATTACGTTCGACAAACGCGGCACTGGCTTGTCGGACCGTCTCGAAATCCTTCCAACCATGGAAGAGCGTATGGATGACGCGCGAGCCGTGATGGACGCGGCAGGCTCGGAGCGCGCGGCAGTTTTTGGGCTCTCGGAAGGTGGTTCGCTCGCAACGTTGTTTGCCGCGCATTACCCTGAAAGGTGTCGTGCACTCGTGCTTTGGGGGGCATTTGCCAAATTCAGTTCGTGGTTTCCGACGTCAGAGAAGCTCGCAAAGTTCTTTGAGTATGTGGAAAGCGGTTGGGGCACCGGCGCGAATATTGGCGTGTGGGCACCTTCAATGAAGGACGACCCCGCCTTTCGAGACTGGTTTGCCAAACGGGAACGCTCGAGCGCCAGCCCAGCCGCAGTTACGGCTTTGATGCGAATGAATATGATGATCGACATCTCCGGCATTTTGCCATACGTCCACGTTCCGACACTCGTGGTTCACCGGACGAACGATCCAGTTGTAAACGTCGAAGGCGGTCGACAGCTGGCGAATAACATTCCTGAGGCGCGGCTGCTGGAATTGCCCGGGATCAATCACTTTCCATTCCTCGGAGACGACTGCGACGAAGTCACAAATGAAGTGGCTGAATTTCTCACAGGCGCAAAACCGCCGGTGCGCGACGAACGCATCCTAGCGACGGTCCTTCTAACCGATATCGCGAATTCCACAAAACAGGCGGAAGCTATTGGTGATCGACGCTGGCGTGAACTACTCGACGCCCACAATGTAATATTTCGCCGTGAGCTAACTCGTTTCAGGGGAACCGAGGTTAAGACCACTGGTGACGGATTTCTGGCTACGTTTGATGGGCCAGGACGCGCAATTCACTGCTCTCTATCACTAATCGCTGCACTTAAGCCATTAGGAATTGAAATTCGCGCGGGGCTTCACACTGGGGAGGTCGAGGTTGCAGAAAACGATGTGCGCGGTATCGCCGTACACGTCGCTGCGCGGGTCGCGGCATTGGCACAACCGAGCGAATGCCTCGTAACGCGAACCGTAAAGGACTTGGTCGCTGGCGCTGATGTCCGTTTCTCGGAACGTGGCAAGCGCGATCTCAAGGGCATAGCAGAGGCTATCGACCTATTTGCTGCTATCCCCGACAAATGATCACTGAGTAAAGACGGCGCACCGAATTCTGGGCAGGGGACAGGAATTTGACTGCAAACCCGATATCATCCTCGCGGGACTTTTTCGGTACACACAGGAGAGACGCAGAATGACCATGGAATTTGTTACCGGCAACATGGAATATATCCGACGTCCGTTCATCGCCAACATTAAGCCGGGTCACCGCGTCCTCATTCTCAGCGATTTCTCCCACGACGCGCGCGTCTGGCAGATCGTCCAAAGCGTCTGCGCGGAGCTCGGAGCGGAAACAACAGTCGCATTGTTCGAGCGTCGGCCAGCGGACTACTACGACCCGCCGTCGGCCGTGTGCGAAGCCATGATGAAGTCGGACTTCAATGTACTGCTCGCCTCCACCGGTATGTTGCACAGCAACGCAAGCTTCACCGCGATGGCGGCCGGCATCCCGTCGATCTGCATGGACGGCGGCATGCGACTCGAATGGTTCCAGTCCGGCGCCGTGACCGATGACATGAAGCAAATTGCGGTACGCAAGCACTATGTAGCCAAGAACGTGTTCGGCCCCAACGCCAAGCAATGCCGTGTCACATCGCAATACGGTACCGAATTCACCTACAGCGTCGAAGGCCGCATCACGCAGCCGCCGCTTCCGACCGACAAGTTCGATCCATACAGAATCATCAACTTTGCCAAGGACGAGAACCGCCCTGGCAACAATCTCCTCTACTACTTGTTTCCGACCGGCGAGTTCAATGTGGCGCCTGTCGAGGGCAGCGCCAACGGCAAGCTCGTGATCGACCTTACCATGCATCACCTCGGCCGGCTGCTGACGCCGATCGAACTCACCGTCGAGAAAGGCCGCGTCGTCAAGATTGAAGGCGGCCCGGAAGCGCGCATCCTCCGGGACTATCTCGAGGTCTACGGCGATGAGAATGCCTATATGTGCCCAGCGGAGGCGTCCGTCGGCGTTAATGCCAAGGCGGTCGTTCGCGGGATCCAGCGCGAAGACAAGAATATCATGGGCACGTTGCATTTCGGACTAGGCACCAACGTCGATGTCGGCGGCTCTATCAAGTCAAAGATCCACATGGACGGCGTGATCCTGCATCCGACGCTTTATGTCGACGGCGTCAAGCGCATCGACAATGGCCGCATCCTCGTCCCGATCGAAGGCAAGTAAACAACCGGCCCGCTACAGCTCGGCAAGAAAGTCGCCGAGGACGCGGGCGACTGCTTTGGGCTGTTCAATGAACAGCATGTGCGGCGCTCCTGAAATCACAGCAAAGCGGGCACCCGAAATCCGCTCGGCGATCGCCGCGACGATTTCGGGCGGCGAAGATTTATCGAGCTCGCCGGCAACGCAAAGCGTCGGCACTCGGATCGCACCGAGACGGGCACTGGTATCGATCGCGGCCATGGCGCGCCAAGCCTGAGCCCATGCGCCGACGTTATCGGACAGTAGACGATCGCGCGCGGCATCCGTGGCGCCGCTGGCACGGAATTCCGGAGTGAACCAGCGGTCAAGTGTCGCATCAATGACGGCGGCCATGCCTCCACGCTCTGCTTGTGCGCCACGTTCCGCCGCGATCACGCGGTTTTCCGGCTTCATCGTGGACGGGCAAGCGCAGATTACAAGGGCGCTGACATCCTGCGGATATTTGAGCGCGAGGTGCTGCGTCACCATGCCGCCAAAGGAGAAGCCGGCCACGGCCGCCGGTGCGAAGCTGCGTGCGTGCAGCAACACATGCACGTCGTCGGCGTAATCGTCGAGGGATTGCGCCGGCGGCAATGCAGGAGACTGGCCGTGGCCACGCAGATCGATGCTGAGGACAGTAAAACCCCGACACAGCTCGGCAGCTACCGGGTCGAGGAACGTGAGATCGAGCCCAACGGGGTGCAACAGCACGACATGCGGGCCGCTGCCCTCGACCTTGTGATGGAGCGTTGGAGCAATCACGTTATCATCCCTGAGAAGAGAGGCAGCAGGTGTCGACCGGCAGTCCACACTGGCTGGCGCGCGTCAAGCGGGAATCGGTACGCAATCCAGGGAGAAGACTATGACGACATCGCAAGGGTTGCTGTTGGTGATGGCCGATATCGATCCGGCCATCGAGCACGACTTCAACCAATGGTACGAACAGGAACATCTTGCCGAGCGCATGGCAATTCCAGGGTTTCTCCGGGCACGGCGCTTTACGGCGATCGAGGGGTCGCCGAAATATCTGGCGCTCTATGACCTCCAATCGCCCGACGTTCTCAAGTCCGCGGACTATCGGCATGTGATCGGAGCGGGAAAATCGGCCTGGACGCGGCGCATGGAGTCACAGTTTAGAAATTTCACGCGCAATGTCTATGTGTCGATCTCCGACCGTCATCGATGAGCGCTGGCGCTCGCGAGTTTCATGGCAGCAGGACCGAACTTCCAACCGTCCGCCGTGCTTCAAGATCGCGATGCGCACGCGCTGCGTCGGCGAGCGGATAGCGCTGATTGACCGAGATGCGCACTGCGCCGCTCTTGAGAACGGCGAACAGATCTGCGGCGCGTTCCAGCATTTCGCTGCGGGTGTGCAGATAGTCCGCAAGCCCGGCACTGGTCACATATAGCGAGCCCATTCGGTTGAGGCGGAACAAATCGAATGGCGGGATCAGCCCACCTGCGGTCCCATACGACACACACAGACCGCGGCGGTGCAAACAGGCGAGCGAGGTCTCGAACGTGCTGCCGCCGACACCGTCGTAAACAACTGGTAACCCCTTGCCGTCCGTAAGAGTGCGCACGCGCGCGACAACGTCTTCCTGCGTGTAGATGATCGGATCCTCGCAGCCGTGTGCCTTGACGAGTTCTGCTTTCTCCGCGGTACTCACAGTGCCGATCACCCGCGCGCCAAGATATCGGGCCCATTGGCACATAATCAGACCCACTCCGCCTGCAGCCGCCTGTATCAGAATGGTTTCGCCGGCGCTGACCGGATGCGCACCGCGAATGAGATATTGCGCGGTCAGGCCTTTCAAAATCACCGCCGCAGCCGTCTCATCGTCGATGAAATCTGGCAGTTTTACCAGCCGCGCAATCGGCATCACGGTCGCCTGCGAATAAGCGCGCGGCTTTTCCGACGCGTAGGCCACCCGATCGCCGGGGCGGACTTCGCTCACCCCCTCGCCGACCGCCTCGACCACACCGGTCGCTTCCATGCCAATCACGTGGGGAAACTGCGACACCGGATAACGTCCGGTGCGATGGTGGATATCGGTAAAATTGAGACCGATGGCGGTGTGTCGGACGCGAGCCTCGCCCGGTCCCGGCTCGCCGACCTCAACTTCCTCATAACGGAGTTCTTCCGGGCCGCCATTCCTGTGAATTCGGACGGCGTAGACGCGACTCATGCGATTCTCCTTGAATCTAACCAAGCGGGCGGGCGATCACCCTCGCCTGCGCACCGTCAGAGCCTGCCACATTGAGGCCCAGGAACATGATCTCGGCGCGCTGTCCGGCGAGGCTGCCGAGATTGGTTACGTGTTCGGCGATCAATACGCCCTGGCTGAGCAGTGTGTAATGCACCGGAAAGGCGAAATCCGGCGGTCGCAACCGGGCCGCCAGATCCGGCGTTGCAAAATCCACACCGACAATCTTCGCGCCGCGCTTGACCAGCCATTCCGCCGCCCCGGGCGTGAGTGAAGCGTGATTCATGTACTTTTCGGTGTTGACGTGGCGCGCGCGTCCGGTGTCGAGCAGCACGATATCCCCTTCCTGCATTCGTGGGGTTGCCCGCTCAAGATCGGCGACATCGATCAGGCCGCAATCCGCGACGTCGATCCGCCAGATGACGCCGGGCCCGTAGAGCCGCTCGAGCGGAATCTGGTCGATGGTCGGCCCATCGGCGATGAAGTGCCGGGGTGCATCAAGATGGGTGCCATGATGAACAACCATCTGCACCTCGGTCACGTTGGCGCGATGTTGCGGGATCGTCGTTATCTGGCGGATACGTGGCTGCGGAAACGACGGGATGCGCGAGAGCTCTTCCGTAATCCGATGCGAGAGGTCGATGAAGGCGCCGAGCGCGCCGGACACCTTGGGCGCAGGTAAATCGCGCCATCCCTTCCAGCCATAAGACTTATTCGCCACTGCCTCGCACATAACGCGATCCTCTTCAGCCTTTTTTCAGATGCCCTGGTTCGTTGCCGCCGACTGTCACACCGGCCCATTCCTCGATCATCTGAATGAGCGTTGTATAGTCGTCCTCGCCGCGCCCCTCGGTCACAGCCTGGAACCAAAGCTGTACGACCGCCGAATTGACCCACATCGGAACCTTAAGCCGTTTCGCCTCGACCAGACAAAGCTCGATGTCCTTGTGCATGGTCGCAAGCTTGCCGCCATAGTCGAAGGTGCGCGGCAGCACCGAGGTTGGAATTTTGTCTGTTGTAGCTGTATTGCGGCCGGTGCTGGCGTTGATCGTATCGATGAGCGTGCGCGCGTCCACGCCAGCTTTTACCGCCATTGCCACCGCTTCGAAGGCGGAAGCCATGCCGGCGGCCGAGATCATGTTGTTGGCAAGTTTGGTGATTTGCGCAAGACCGGGCTCGGCGCCGATGTAGAAGACATTGCGAGCAATCACCTCAAAAAGCGGCCGCGTTCGCTCGAAGACTGATCGATCACCGGCCACCATTGTCGAGAGCGTGCCTGCCCTAGCTCCACGCGGCCCTCCGCTGACAGGTGCATCAAGCACGGCGATTTGCGCTTGACCGAGTTGCTTGACGATCTCTTTGATCGCGTCAGAACCGATCGTCGACATTTCCACGTAGACTCGCAGTCCTTCGCATTTGACAATACCTTCGGAGCCGAACGCCACCTGGCGGCTGATTTCCGGCGACGGCAGGCAGGCGAACGCAGTGTCGGCTCCCGCCGCCGCTTCGCGCGGAGAACCTTCCGCAACCGCGCCCCGCTCGATTAGCGGCCGCATCGCCTCCTTGTTTATGTCAAAAATACGCAAAGTGAATCCACCATCGATGAGACGCTCCGCCATCGGCGCGCCCATCGCACCACAGCCGATAAAAGCAACTGTGCCAGCCATCACTGCTCCCAAACTTTTCCGGTCACCGAGGCAGTCTGGCCGCCGTCGATCACAAGTTCTGTCGCATTCACGAATTGGGATTCGTCGGAAGCGAGATACAGCACGGCATAGGCGACATCCCAGGCGGATCCGAGCTTGCCGCTCGGCACGTTCATTTGCCTTTCCTTGATCTTGTCCTCGTAGTCGTTCGGGTTGCTTTTTCGCAAACGATCGGTGATACGCGGCGTCGCGATATAGCCCGGCATCACTGAGTTGCAGCGGATGCCCTTGGCGGCGTATTGAACTCCGATGTTCTGTGAAAGCTGCTTGACCGCGCCTTTCGAGGCCGCGTAAGCGACATTGGCGTAAGTGAAGCGGATACCGGCGGTTGAGGCGTTGTTGACAATCGAGCCCCCGCCCTGACGGATCATGTGCGGGATCACGGCGCGGCAGGTTAAGTACATGCTCTTGACGTTGACCGCCATCAGCCTGTCCCAGTCATCCTCCTTCACCTCCAGCGGACCGCCGACGACCTGCATGCCGACATTGTTGAATAGCACGTCGATGCGACCATAGGCGGCGAGACAGGCGGCAACCATCGCATCGACCTCCGAAGCAATGGACACATCGCAGCGGTAGGCGATGCATTCACCGCGCTCACCCGCGATGATAGTTTGCGTCTCCTGCGCCGCGGCGAGATCGCGGTCGACAGCGAACACCTTGGCTCCCTCGCGCGCGAACAACACGGCCGTCGCCTTGCCGTTGCTCCAGCCGGGAGCGATCGAGCCGGCGCCGGCGACGATGGCGACTTTGTCCTTCAGTCGAGGCATATTTTCTGTGCGTCCCACAAGCGGCGCAGCGCAGAGCGATCCGCCGCGGATGAGGAACCCAAATACTTCGTTACGCTACGGCACGCCGCCAAGATATCTGGAGTCCCGGGTCTGCATCGCACCACTCCGTGCTGCGATGCGCCCGGTCCACGGCGTCAACAGCCTCAATTCTTCGGCCACTTCGGCTGCGCCATCGCGCGATCGACAGGAGAGACGGTCAGCGGCCGGCCGTTCTGCCATTGCACGATCACGACCGGCGCGTTGAGGCGACGGCCCGCGGCGTCGAACTTTACACCACCAGGGAACGCATCAGCCGCCGGACCGGTCTTGAGGTCGAGCTTGTGGATCTCCTCGTTGACCTTGACCTTGTCGGCAACGCCCGCCCGTTCAAGCGCCTCCTTGATGATCCAAGTGTGGCCGTAGCCCGCGAGCCCGTCCTGCGTGATCCACGGCTCGCCCGACTGCTTCTTGTAAAGATCGCTGATGCGGTCCTGCCCCTTCAGCTCCCAATTGGCGACGATGAAGAACACGCCTTCGATCAAGTCGGCGGGGACGTTCTTGAGCACTTCGGGCGCGCCCATGTGGGCGCCGTTGGCAATGATCGGCACCGCGCCCTTGGCGAGGCGGAATTCGTTGAGTTTCTCGAGGCCGAGCTTCAGGTCCGAGATGGTCGAACTGATGAAAAGCAGGAACTCCGGCCGCGTTGAGCGGACTTTCTGCATCAACGGCGTTGCGTCGGAGAGCGGCGGCGTGAAGGTTTCGTCCATCGTGATCTTGATGCCCATCTTGGCGAGCGCGCCCTCGCGCATGGGCTTGAGGAAGCTGACCGGTGAGGCCGTGTTGTCGCCGATGATGCCCGCTGTCGCGGGGGCCTTGCCGGTTGCGGTCTTGCCGAGATTGAGGATGGTCGGTACCGCTTCGGTTGATTGCAGGCCGGCGGTCGGCGACGACTGGAACACGTATTTAAACCCGCGGTCGGTGATCGTGTCGGAATAGGACAGTGTCAGCCAAGGGATCTGTGCACGTTCGGTCACTTCGGTTACGGCTAGCGTGAACGTGGAGAGCCACGCGCCCATGCCGCCGACTACATCCGGTTCCTGCGCGACGAGGCGCTGCGCGGCGTTCTTCGCCTTCTCGGCGGAGTCGCCGGCGTCGATCGCCACCAGTTCAAGTTTTGCGCCACCGAGGGCCTTGATGCCGCCGGCCGCGTTGATTTCGTTAACCGCCGTCTCTGCGCCATATTTCACCAGCGTGCCCTGCCTCGCCCAGGGACCCGACAGCGGCACGATGATGGCGATCTTGACGCTCTTTTGTTGCGCCTGAACGGCGACCGGCGTCGACCAGACTGCGGCGAGCGCGAGCGCGCTCGCTGCAATTACGGCACTTCTCCGGCTCAGTGATCGTGTCTGCATGACTTCCTCCGATAATGTTGCCGGTCCCGTTTATCTTCTCGCGTCTGCGCTTCGGCGCCGTATCCCTATTCGTGTCACATGCCGAGATAAGCACGGCGCACGCGCTCATCAGACATCAGTGTCTTATGCGTTCCCTCCATCGCAACGCGGCCGGTCTCCAGCACATATCCGCGATCGCAAGTTTCAATAGCCTCGACGACGCGCTGCTCAACCAGCAGGATGGTGACATGGTGATGCGTGTGGATCTGATGAATGCGTTCAAAGATTGCGTCGACGATGGTCGGGGCAAGACCCATTGAGGGCTCGTCGAGCATCAACAGGTCGGGCGCGGAGGTAAGGCCGCGTCCGATCGCCAGCATCTGCTGTTCGCCGCCGGAGAGCGTGCCCGCGAGCTGGTTACGTCGCTCAGAGAGAATGGGAAATAGTTCCAGGATCATCGGCAGCAGTTCACCCCAGCGTTCCTGCCCTCTGCGCGTATAGGCACCCATCTCCAGGTTTTCCATAACGGTCATGGAAGCGAACACCTGTCGCCCCTCTGGAACATGGGCAATGCCAAGATGCGCGCGCTCGGCGGGAGGTACGGCGAGCAGGTTCTGGCCGTTGTAGGTGATTTCGCCCTTGACCGGGGTGACGACGCCGGAGATCGCCTTGAACAGTGTAGTCTTGCCTGCACCGTTCGGGCCGACAACGGCGACGAACTCGCCGCGCTCCACGTCGAGCGAAACGTCGCTCAACGCGCGCAAGCCCCCATAGGCGACGTCAAGCGATCTGATCTTTAGCACGATCCATCCATTTCTTACCGAGATAGGCTTCGATGACCGCCGGATTCCTGACCACGTCGGCGGGCGCGCCATCCGCGATCAGCCGGCCGTGATCGAGGACGCTGAAATGATCCGCAAGCTTTACCATGGCATGCATGGTGTGCTCGATGATCACAATGGTGACGTTTTCGCGGTTCACTTGCCGAATGATCCGCAGGATATCTTCGAGCTCATCATGTCCGAGGCCGGCTAGGGTTTCGTCCAGCAGCAGCAGCTTGGGACGCGGGGCGAGCGCCCGCGCAAGCTCCATTAGACGCAGGTGCTTGGTGGTCAGCCCGCCGGCGATGGCAAGTGCCTGCTGGTCGGCCAATCCCACGCGCTCGAGCGCCTCGTAGGCGAGCCGCTCGGCCTCGTCATCGTTCTTGGAGCCCACGAAGGCGCCGATCACAACATTCTCGAGCACCGTCATGCGTGGAAACGAGCGCACGACCTGGAAGGTGCGACCGACGCCACATGCACAAACCTCGTGCGGCTTGAGGCCCCCGATCTCAGTGCCGGCGAAACGCATGCTGCCTTTATCTGCCGCGAGAAAGCCGTTGAGGACATTAAACAAGGTGGTCTTGCCGGCGCCGTTTGGACCGATGATACCGTAGATCGCTCCCTCCGGGACGCTCAGGGTCACGTCATCGACCGCTTTGAGGCCGCCAAACGATCGCGACACACCGTCGAGCTGCAAGATCGGTTGACCAAAGGCAGGACGGGGCAACGATGCAGCTCCCGCCGCGATGGAAATCTGCTCAGCGGGACGAGGCTGTGAGGTCACCTTCGTACGAGCGCGGCGTGCCAAGACGCGGTCACGCACCTTCCAATAGATTCCCTCGGGCGCGACCAAGATAATGACGATGATTGCTAGCCCATAGACGACCCCCTGAATGCCCGGAAGAATGTTGCCAAGTTCTGCGTGCAGCGTCTCGGCCAGCGGGATCAAGATTGCTGATCCGATCACCGGCCCCCAAAAAATCCCAACGCCGCCGAACAGAGCGACGATCAGCGCCTGCGCGGAAACGAGGGCACCGAACACCGTTTGCGGCGTCACCACGAGCAGAATAATGGCGTACAACCCCCCGGCGGCTGCCGCCATGCCGGCACTGAGCATCATCGCCAACATCTTCCATCGCGTGGCGTTGATGCCTGCAGCTTCCGCGGCCGGCTGATTTTGTTTGATCGCCAGCAATGAACGGCCGAACCGCGAACGTTCGACATGCAGCGAGATGATCATGCATGCGACTAGGGCGATCATCGAGATCACCATGTAGACGCGCTGATCGGTGAATTGCATGTATTCGATCGGATTCTCACGCTTCATTGGCAGCGAGACTTCCTGATACCCCATCCATTCAAACACGTAGAGCATGGCGAGCGGATAGGCGAGCATCGAGAGCGCGAAGTAATGGCCGCGCAGGCGGAACGTCGGGATGCCAATGAGCACGCCCGCGACCACGCCGACGAGAATGCCAAGCGGAATGCCGAGCCACGGCGTGATGCCGAACTTCACGAACGCGATTGTCATCGTGTAGGCGCCGAGCCCGAAGAACGCTGCGTGGCCAAACGAGATCATGCCGCTGTAGCCGGACAGCATGTTCCAGCCGAGGCCCATCGTGGCCCAGATGAGCACCAGTGTCATCATGAGCTGGTAGTAGGAATTTCGCACCAGAGAGCCGATCGCAAGATACACGACCGCGAAAATCGCAATCAACGCGTACTGCCACATGAGCGCGCGTCGTGTATTCGCCATCAGGTTCGCTCCCAGACGCGGCCAAACATTCCCTGCGGCCGGAAGAAGATGATTATGAGAAAGGCAGCGAAGATCGCGGTGTTCTGCAGCTGATAGGGCAGAACGAGCGTAGAAATCTGCTGCACCAAGCCGATCGTCAGGCCGCCCCAGAAGGCGCCGAGGATCGAACCCATGCCACCAAGCACCACGCCGGCATACATCACGATGACAAAATCGAAGCCGATGTAGGGCTGGAACGACTGCGACATCGCGAATAGCCCGCCGGCGATCGCTGTGATGCCGACGCCGAGACCGAATGCAATACGGTGCGAGCGGTCGACGTCGATGCCGACATAGGCCGCGGCGATCGGATTGTCGGCAGCCGCGCGCAACGCCTTGCCAAGACTGGTGCGCGCGAGGAAGAGATAGAGTCCGATCGCGCAGATGACCGCCATGATGAATCCGACCGTGCGGGCCTGATTGAAGAAGATGAGACCGATCTCCCAGGATTCACGCGAAAGCGGCGTCTGCACCGACAACGGCGTGGATCCGAACAGGATCAGGCCGCCATTCGCCAGCACCAGCGCGATGCCGAGGGTGAGGATGATCTGCGCGTAGTGCCCCTCGGCCTCGGCCGAAATGACGCGTGCGCCGGTAACGCGCGAAATTAAGTACTTGTGCAGCAGCCAACCGACGACGTAGACCACCGGCCCCGCGAGCGCCGCCCCGACGACAGGACCGACATACGGGCCAAGAAACACCAGTACGCCAAAACCAGTGACGAGATAATATGCCACATACATGCCGAGCATCATGAAGTCGCCATGCGCGAAATTCACGACGCGCATCACGCCGAAGATAATGCCGAGCCCGACGCACATCAGGCCATAAGTGCCGCCGACCAGCAGGCCTGCTGCCAGCGCCTGAAAGAAATCTATTATGAGCCATTGCCAGTCGGTCACGATCGTATCCCTGGGCGTCAACCCGGAGTTCGGCGGCCGCTAATGACTCAGCGGCGTCGGTGCCGCGTCAAGTTTCGTCAGCAAACGAAATCTTCCAGCCCAGCGGGGACGCAAGTGGCTCCCCATCGACCAGCCATCGAGAACAGTTCACCGGGTCGGTACATGGTGACCTAACCGCGATTTCTTATGGGATCGAAACCGTGCGCCAAATGGCGATCATTTCTCAACTTCATGCGCCATCCTCCCGAGCGACGCTGGTGAACGCACGATGGCAAAATTTCTATGCGCCCATTGTGTTGATACTTTTGATCAGGTTACGGTTGATGCGTTCAAGCCGTCAAGTTTTGTCGGACGTCGGAGTTGCGCACTACCAAGACTTGCAAGGGGGATTTCCATCCATGCCCACGCTAACGTCGGACATTGCCGCATTCGTAACGTCGGTTGAAGCAGATGCGCTTCCCGAGCGATGCAGCTATGGCGCACGTATCGGCATGGTGGATTGTGTCGGCGTCATGATTGCCGGCGCCGGCGAACCGGCCGTGCAACTTATTGCTGCTACGGTCGCCACCTCGACACAAAACGATGGCGCACCAGAAATTCCCTCCGGCCGCAATCTGGCAGCGGCCGATGCTGCCCTCGTGAATGGGGTCGCTGCCCACGCCCTCGACTATGATGATGTGGGCATGGATGGGCATCCCAGTGCCGCACTCACGCCGGCAATCCTGGCCGAAGGCTGGTCGCTAGGCGTTAGTGGCAAAGAGGCGATCGCAGCCTACGTAGCGGGTTACGAGGTCTGGGCGCTGTTACAGGAGATCGAGCCTGGCCACCTGCATGAGCGTGGATTCCATCCAACGGCGATCTGGGGCGCCATTGCTGCTGCGGCGGCGTGCGCACGCCTCAATCGGCTGACGATGGACGAGACACGAAATGCCATTGCGATCGCCGCTTCGCTTGCGGCAGGAGTCGTCGCCAATTTCGGCACGATGACAAAACCGCTGCACGTCGGACGCACCGCGCAGGCCGGAGTGCTGGCCGCTCGACTGGCCAAGTCGGGTTTCACAGGCTCGCCCGACGCGTTGGAACATTCGTCCGGATTCATGCGCGCGCACTCGCCTTCCGGAACTCCGGATGTTGGCCTTGGCAATTGGCAATTGGGCCACGAATGGCGACTGCCGAAATACGGCATCAACATCAAGCGCTATCCGATGTGCTACGCAACCCACCGTTCAATCGACGCCATGCTCGACCTTGTTCACGATCACAATCTCTCGTCCGAGGCCGTCGGCGAAGTCCATGTGGGCATAGGCAGCACTCAGAGCGTGATGCTACGAAACCACGACCCTAAGACCGCGCTGGAAGCGAAATTCAGCCTTGAGTTCGCAATGGCCTCCGCGATCGTGGCGCGACGCGTCGGTCTTGCGGAGCTCGACGACGCGTTTGTGGGTCGCGCCGACGTGATCGAAAACATGCGCAAGGTCAAATACACCACAACCGATGAAACCTTGCCCGACATGCCGTTCGCGCCCGAGGAGACGCTCAGTATCGTTCTCAAATCCGGTGAGACGATCACGCATCCGCCGGTGGCACGCCCCAAAGGGAGCTGGCAGAAACCCTTGAGCGATGACGAACTACGCGACAAATTCATCGATTGCGCAAAAATCGGCCTCGGCCAGCAAGACGCCGATTCAGCTTTCCGACTCATGAATGATATCGAGCGCCTTGCAAGCTTGCGGGAACTGCCGTTGGTGGCCCGGGTTTGATCGTACAACCCCGCACTAGCCCGATTTTGCTGCCTTGGGCTCCGCATCGATCCGCACAACCCAACCCTCGAGCCCTGGTCGTGCAGCCGGATAGCGGGTAAGCACCAGTGGATCATGGCCGGGTATGATGTGGCGCATGGTCGGCGCCAACTTCTTGATCGTCGTATAGCCTTCCAAAACGTCGCCGACATTGTAGGTCACGGGAAACACCCGGCCAGTTTCGATATGGGCGTACAGGTGCGTTGCATCGGACGCGATCACGACGTCGCCGCGCCTGGTCTTCACGCAGACGCATTGCAGGCCCTTGGAGTGGCCGCCGACCCTGTGCACCGTGATGCCGGGGGCGATCTGACCGGCGCCGTTATGAAACTCAACGCGGCCTGCGAACACCTTGCGCACCATGGCGACAACATCGTCGACTTCAAAAGGGAAACGCAGCAAAGCATGGCACATGCAACGCCCAGTCGCATAACCCATCTCAACATCCTGCAGATGGTAGCGCGCGCGCGGAAACAATTCGTAGTTGCCTGCATGGTCGTAGTGCAAGTGTGTGACGATAACGTTCTCGACCGTCTCCGGGTCAATCTCGATCGCCTTCAGCCCCTCTCTGATCGGATTTGTGACCTGGCGTTGGCGCTTCTGCGCCATGATCTCGTCGAAGCCTGTGTCTACGATGAAGGTGCCGTGTGCGCCGACGATCGCCCAGACAAAGTAATCGAGGGGCTGTGGGACATCGTGCGGGTCGCCGCCAATGAAATTCTCCGACGATTTGCGGTGGTGATGCCCGTAACGAATGGCATAGATATCGTAAACGTCGTCGGCCATGGTCTCACCCGGACTCCTTCGCACGCACCTCCACGCCCGCCCAGCGCTCGACGCACTGAACGACGCTGGTGAAGTCCTTATCCGCCCCGAATTCACTAGCCGAAAGCTGGAACATCAGACGGACCGCGTTGCGAAGTAATCTTACGCGGACGGTCGCATGCCGTGCGCATAAATGCTATTCAAACTCGCTTTTTTACATCGGTATGGTGCTGGACAGCGAGAACGGGAGGAACCATGAAAGACTATCCCGGCCCTGCCTGGTTTGCCCGCTATCGCGAGCGGGTGAATGCCGATCCCGAACTCAAGGTTATCGGCGACTGGTTTACCACGACGTTCGCTCTGGCCTTCGGCGATAACCGCTATGCCCTCAAAATCGAAAAGGGCCGTATCGTCGAGATCGTCGCCGCGCCCAAATTCGATTTGCGCGTCCTGTTCGGATTTCAAGCGCCAGTTGAAGTTTGGCGCAAGTTCTTGAGCCCCAATCCGCCGCCGTTGTTCCACGACTTCTTCGCCATGCTGATGCGGGTACCAGAGTTCGTGCTCGAGGGCGACGGGCTGGTGGCTATGCAGAACGCTCGCGCCCTGCATCGCATGATGAACATCATGCGCGAGACCGGAGCGCCTAATGCCTGAATTTGAGCCGATCATCGGACGATTTTTTTCCGTCGGCATCGACGGCGCCAACCACCGCATCTATGTCGAGGAAGCTGGCAAGGGAATTCCATTGCTGTGCCTCCATACGGCCGGCGCCGATAGCCGACAATACCGCCATCTATTGAACGATACGGCGGTCACCGAGCGGTTCCGGATTATTGCCTTCGACCTGCCCTATCATGGCCGCTCGACGCCGCCGGACGGCTGGTGGTTGAAAAAATACCGGTTAACGACGGCGTCATATCTCGAAATCGTCCGCGCGGTATGGCTCACCCTCGAGCTCGAACGGCCGGTTGTCATGGGTTGCTCGATGGGTGGCGCCATCGCACTCAAGGTCGCCGCCGAGTACCAGGACGAGCTCACCGGCATCATTGGACTGGAAAGCTCGGCCTACGCACCGGGACGCTACAACGAGCTGCTCCATCATCCCGCCATCCACGGCGGTGAGTTGGCAGCGAGCTACACATACGGCCTAAACTCTCCGTTCAGTCCAGAAGCATCGCGGCGCGAAAACTGGTGGTACTACAGCCAGTCCGGACCGGGCGTCTATCAGGGCGACGTCTACTTCTACAGCGTAGATTGGGATGGTCGTGACGACATCAAGCGCATCGATACAAACCGCTGCAAAGTGGCGCTGCTCACCGGCGAATACGATTATTCCTGTACGCCTGAGATGAGCGAGGCAGTGGCCGCGGCCGTCCCCGGGTCGTGCCTTACCATCATGAAGGGCATGGGCCATTTTCCGATGGTCGAGAACTATCCCGGATTCCGGCCCTATCTTTTGGCCGCGCTTGACCACGTAGCGGCCTAAGCGGAGTAATGCCACGCGCTTTGTTCGCCCACCTCCCCAGCACCAGGAAATCGGAGCGAACAGCAGCGCGTGGCAGACTTCTCAGTTCTTCGGCCAAATTGGCTTCGCAAGCGCCGACGCCGTCGGATAGACCGTGACTGGCACGCCATCCTGCCATTGCACGATGGCGAGGTCGGCATCCACGCGCCTGCCGGCGTCGTCGAATTTCACGCGACCACCGGGATAGTATTTCGCTGGCCCCTCGCGCGTATCCATTGCGCGAATCGCTTCGGCCACCTTGCGGCGGTCGGCCGACCCTGCCTTCTCCAACGCCTCCTTGAAGATCCACATGTCGCCGTAGGTCGAAAGCGAATCCTGCGTGATCCACGGCTCGCCGGTCTTGGCGACAAACTCCTTCATAATCGCTTCCTGTCCCTTCCCGCTCCAGTTGCCGACCACCGTCATCAGGCCTTCCAACAATTCCTTGTTAGCGTTCTTGAGCATGTCGGGTGCAGCAATATGCGCTCCATTGGAAATCACCGGGATGCGCCCGCGCCCCAGGCCGAACTCATGCAGTTTCTCCACACACATCTTGTCGTCGGAAATGGCGGTCGGCAGCAACAGTAAGATGTCAGGCCGCGATGAGCGAACCTTTTGGATCAGCGGGGTGCAATCCGACAATGGCGGTGTGAAAGTCTCGTCCACTACAAGCTTGAGGCCAAGTTTCGCCAGCCCGCCTTCGCGCATCGGTTTGGCAAAACTGATTGCCGCGGCGGTGTTGTCCTGCACAATGCCGACTGTGGTCGGCTTTTTGCCGGTCGCGCCCTCGGCGAGTTGGATTAGCGCTGGGACCGCTTGATTGGCCTGCGCGCCGCCACCAAGCGAGGTCTGGAACACATATTTGAACCCCCGCGAGGTGATCTGGTCGGAATAGGACAATGTTAGAACCGGGAGCTCGGCGCGTTCGGTTACTTCGGTGACGCCGAGGGTGAAACTCGACAGCCATGAGCCAGTGGCGCCGATGAGGTCTGGCTCCTGCGCGATCATACGCTGAGCGGCGTTCTTAGCTTTCTCCACACTGTCCCCGGCGTCGAACACCAAAAGTTTCACCGTAGCGCCGCCGAGCGATTTGATACCGCCCTGCTTGTTAATGTCGTCGACCGCAAGGTTTGCGCCCTTGAGCATCAGGTCGCCCTGGCGGGCCCACGGGCCGGATATCGGCGCGATCAATCCGATCTTCACCTCCTTCGTTTGCGCCGCCGCCGGAGTGTAACTGCCGATGCCCGCGACAATGCCAATGCCTAACAGCGCTGGCAGCATCGCCAATGTTCCCCTCATCATCATGACTTCCTCCTTCAACTCGTTTTCGTTTATGAGCCGAAAATGCAGGAACTCTTACGGCTACCCTTAGGGCCTCTGCCGGTTCGCCACTATGGTGGCCAAGCTGCGATCCGCAAAACGCCAATAGTCGAACACTTGCCGAACGGGCCGTCAACAAGGGCCGCTTTGAATTCGAATTCAGGGATTCCAAATCGAAATTCATGTTTCAATTTTCGCGATCACCTGAAAATCGGATTGTGGGGTTGTATGCGGATTACTTCCACATTGCGAAAGGCCAACGAAGCGCGGCCGGAATGACAACCAGTCGCGCCCATTGGTCTCGTTGGTCGGAATCAGTGCCGCTTCTGATGACCGGCGCGCGTCGATGTGCCGCACAGTATTTAGACCGCTCCGGTCGCAGGCAGTTTGCACATCTCTTTGAGCACTTCATTGGCTGCTTTGAATGCATCAAGTCCGGCCGGGATACCGCAATAGACCGTCGCGTGCAGGAGTACTTCCTTGATTTCGTCAACCGTCACGCCGTTATTGATAGCGCCGCGCACGTGCAGTTTGATCTCTGCGGCGCGATTGAGCGCTGTCAGCATCGCGAGATTAAGCAGACTGCGTGTCTTAAGATTGAGGCCAGGACGCCCCCACGCATAGCCCCAGCACCATTCCGTCGTGATGTGTTGAAACGCCATCATGAATTCGTTGGCGGTCTTGAGCGATCCGTCGACGTATTCTGATCCCAGTACCTGACGTCGCAGCGCCAGTCCGCGATCGAAAAGACCGTTCATCGTTTCATTGCGTGCATCGGCCATCATATACTCCTTGTTAGTTGGAAGATGCGGTGGATCGTGGCTTAGAGAAGATTGACGGTGTGGCGACCGAAAAAATGACGATTATCGATAGTCATTGCCATATTTGGGGACGCGGATTTTTGCCACCCAGTTTCTTCCATCGCGCGGCCGAAAGCTGGGCACGGAAGGAACCTGGTCGTACAGAGAATATGATTATACCGAGACTCCTTGATGGCGTGATCGATGAAAACGGCGACGATTTTGTGAAGAACATGGACACCGCCGGCGTTAATGTGGGGTTTGTCATGATGGTGGATGCCGGCACGCCTTTGTTCGGCATGGAGCCCGCAACAACTATTGATCGGCAGGTCGAATATTATGCCACGCTGCAAGAACGTCATCGTGGGCGCTTGTTTGCGCACGTTGCCGTCGATCATCGCCGCGCCTCCTGCCTGTCATTTGTCAGCCGTGCTGTGCGGGAACTCGGTTTCGTTGGTATTGGTGAAATCACGCCTGCTGGGTTTACGGTCGCCGATGACGCACTCCGTCCATTGATGCGGCTTGCCGCCGACCTCGGGATCCCGGTGCAGATTCATACGCGTTCGGGAATATGGACAGAGCTCGATGGCGCCAACCTGACTGAGTCCAATCCTGCGCATCCGATTCATGTGGCGCGGCTCGCCCATGCACTGCCATCACTCAAGCTTGTTTTATGCCACGCCGGCTATCCACATTGGTGGCAAGCAGCCGCCCAAGCGATCGCCGACTGCCCGAACTGCGTGCTCGACGTTTCAAATTGGAACGAGCGGCTCGCAGAGCCTCACGAAATTGTAGCGCGGTTGGCGGCGTGGCGCAGTCTGCTCGGCATTGAGCGTATCTTGTTCGCGTCGGACCAGGTCTCCGGTCCGCGGTTTACCGGAGCGCGCTCGAGCCTTAGCAAATGGGTTGCATTCTTTCGCGATTTGCCGGCAATCGCACATGCGGCCGGATACCGCTTCACAGCGGAGGAGGCGTCGCGCATTTTGGGTCGCAATGCCCAGGTTTTCTATGGTCTCGAATTAGAGCCTTTCGTCCATGCCGTTGCCGAAAAGTCGAACCGTTCCTGATCTGCTCGATGAAATAGCCGATCGCTTTCCTGACCGAGAGGCGCTGGTCGGCTGTGATCGTCGATTCACCTATACGGAGTTGCGGGACGAGGTCCGAACCTTCGCCAAGGGCTTACATGCACTTGGCGTCAGCCCACGTGACAAGGTCGCAGTATTGATGGGCAATCGACCAGAATGGATCATTGCTGATCTCGCAATTTGTTCGCTTGGCGCGATCATGGTCGCTGTGAATACCTGGGTTACCAGTCGCGAGCTCGGATATATCCTTCACCACTCGGATACATCGATGCTGATCGCCACCGATCGTTTTCTCAAATACGACTATTTCGCGATGCTCGCCGAACTGGAGCCGCTCCCACTGAAGCTACCCCTGTTGCGCAGTATCGTGCACGTCGGAGCACGCGGCTATCGCGACAGCATTCCGTTCAAAGACGTCGGCGAACGAGGGCGCACAAAACCGGAGGCGGTTCTGGAGGCCGCGGCCCAAGCGATCGATCCGCAGGATGTAGCTTACCTCCTATACACGTCGGGCTCCACCTCGACGCCGAAGGGCGTTCAGCTGCAACATTTCGCGCTCATTGAGAACATGTGGCAGATTGGTGAGCGAATGCATGTTACCGAACGAGACCGTCTTTGGCTCGCGGTATCGTTGTTCTGGGGGCTCGGCTGCGAGAATGCTCTGTTCAATTTGTTGACCCATGGCGGCTGTGTGGTCCTACAGGAACATTTCGAGCCGAAAGAAGCGTTACGCCTGATTAGCTCGGAGCGTTGCACTCTGTTTTACGGGACGCCCAACATGGCGCAGGCGCTTTTCGATCACCCCGACCGCCGCAAATATGAGCTCACTTGCCTGCGCTCCGGTGGCACCATCGGCTCGCCGGAGCAAATCATGCGCGTTGTTAACCTCGGCGCACGCGACGTCTGCAACATTTACGGCCTCACGGAGACATATGGAAATTGCTGCGTCACGGATGCATCCGAGCCGCTGGAGATACGATGCAACAGTGTGGGCCGTCCGCTTCCCGGGGTAGATATCCGTATCGTCGACAGCGATACCGGCAAGGCTCTCCCTTGCGGAGAGATCGGCGAAATTCGCGTGAAGGGTTACGTCACCATCGGATACTTCAAGGATGAGGTTAAAACCCGCGAAACCCTCGATGCCGATGGTTTTTTCTTGACTGGCGACCTTGGTTATCTCGACGCCGAAGGCCGTCTGCATTTTCGTGGCCGCACGAAAGAGATGATCAAGACCGGCGGAATCAACGTCGCTCCTATCGAGATTGAAGAGATTCTCATGACCCATCCGGCCGTGAAGCTCGCCTATGTTGTCGGGGTGCCCGACCCGCAGCGCGATGAGGTAATCGCAGCGGTGATCGTTCGCCGGCAGGATGAAGCGGTTGAGGAAATGGACCTTCTCGCGCATTGCCGGCGCGCTCTTGCCGCGTACAAAATTCCTCGCCTCATGAAGTTCGTAAACGAGACCGACCTTCCGCTTACCGTCACCGGCAAACTGCAAAAAAACCGATTAAGCGAATTCTTCGTCGGCCGCGACTGAGCGAGAGCACGATGGTTTCTGTCGAATGCATAGTGCAGACCGATGATGTCCTCGGCGAGGTTCCGCTCTGGCATCCAATCGAAAACGCACTCTATTGGATCGACCTGTTCAAGCCAGCGATCCACCGTCTTGAGATCCTCGATCGCCGAGTCCAGACGTGGACACCACCCGAGAAGCTTGGCTCATTCGCGTTACGTGCTGAAGGTGGCCTGTTGATCGCTGGGCGCAGTGGTCTATCGCTTTTCGATTCCAGCAACGGCCATCTTGATAAGATCATTGATCCGGAAGCGGACAATACCGAGAACATTCTCAACGATGGTCGTTGCGATCGTCGCGGTCGCTTTTGGGTCGGCTCCATGAACAAGATGCTGACTCAGGCGAGTGGCCGGCTCTACCGCTTCGAACAACAGCGACTTGATGTGGTCGCCGAAGGAATTTGGGTGCCCAATAGCATTTGCTGGAGCCCGGATGACCGGCGCATGTATTTCGCCGACAGCCACCTCCGAACCATCTTCGCGTACGAATTCGACATCGACAGCGGCACGATTGGCGGGCGACGCGAATTTGTCTCTATGGACAGCATTCCGGGCGTACCGGACGGTTCCTCGGTCGACAGTGAAGGATTTCTGTGGAATGCGGTTTTTGATGGCGGCTGTCTGGTGCGCTATGCCCCCGACGGGCGCACCGATCGCGTTGTACCATTGCCGGTGAGCCGTCCCAGTGCGTGCACTTTCGGCGGCCCCGATCTCGCAACCTTGTACGTAACCACAGCACGATTTCGGCTCTCCCCAGAGAAACTCGCAACCGAGCCGTATGCCGGAGGTCTTCTTGCCATCGATGTTGGCGTAAAAGGGCTGCCCGAACCTTTCTTCTCAGGTTAGCTAAGCCAGGACGCGAAAACGATGCAATGTGAGTGTGTCATCGACGTCGTCAAACACGACCTCAACCCGTTGACCAATTTCGGGCTCGCGGCCGGACAGATTGACCAGGTTCGAGGTTAGCCTTGGGCCTTCATCGAGTTCGATCTGCACAACATTGTATGGAATGTCGTCCCTGAACGCCGGAAACCACGCCTTGTGGACGACGGTCCAACTGGTGACGCGGCCCCGGCCTGTGGCCCGCCGCCAGGTGATGCGATCAGAAAGGCAGTAAGGGCACACGGGCCCGGGCGGCAGATGCGCCCTGCCACATTCCGCGCAAGTTGGAAGCATGAGGCTATGGCGGCGACAGCCCTCCCAAAACGGCTCATTGTCCGGACCGATCCGTGGACGCGGTCGATTGGGACTGCTCATTAGCGATCCGCTCCCGCGGTAAGAATCACTGCATCACCCCAGGCCGTGCCCCATTGAAGCACGGCAGCATCTGCAATTTGGCTTGGTCCCGCTGTCCCGCGTAACTGTCGCACCATCTCACAGATCGAATTCCAACCCCCGACATGCGCCTCGGAAAGCAACCCGCCTGAGGTGTTGACCGGGAGCTGCCCACCGAGCGCGATGCGCCCCCCTTGCACCCAGCTTGCCGCCTCCCCGGCGCCGCAATAACCAAACCGTTCGAGTGCAAATAACACGAGAGGTGAGAAAGCATCATAGGTGTAAAAACCCTGGACGTCGCCGCGCTCGACTCCAGCACTTGCGAACACCTCCTGATCGATCCGCCGAGGCGCGGATGGTGTTCCCGACTGTTGACTTATCCCAAGCCCACGCGTCGCGAAGATGAATTCGTCACGGCCCGAACGAATCCCTTGCATCCCAGCGATACGTATTGGCTTCTGCCTCATGTTCTTCGCACGGTCGCCGCGTGCGACCAGCACCACCACGGCGCCGTCGCTGATGAGACAGCAATCGTAGAGCCTGAGCGGATCAACGACCATGCGCGCGTTTTGGTGCGCTTGTAGCGTTAGCGGCTCTTTCATGATCGCGCGGGGATTGAGCATCGCGTGTTGACGAAGGATAATCGGCACCGTCGCGAGCTGTTCGCTCGTTGCCTTGAAAACGTGCATGTATCGCTGCATGGCAAGCGCCGCGCCCCCCGCCGGAGCAGTCAAGCCATAGGGAGGTGCTTCGCCGTGAGTTCCACCCTCCTCGCGATTGCCTTCGATGTCGCCCGGTCCGCCGAGAAAACCGCGCTCGCGCGTGAAGCTGATTGCTGTCACGCAGGCGACGACATCGGCGAGCCCGGCGCAAACCGCAAGCGCCGCGTGCTGCAGCGCATTGGTGACGAAGCGACCGTGCAGCCATGACTGATTCACATAACGAATCTCAAGTCCGAATGCCTCGGCAACGCGATCATAGTCGACGCCGATCGGCCACCCGAGATGGATTGAAAGCCCATCGACGTCACGCCGCTCAATACCGGCATCCACTATCGCGTTCTTGAACGCCGTGGCGGCGAGCCTTAGCTGGCTATCGGGCAACCCGCGTCCAAAACTGCTGTTGCCGATACCAACTATCGTTGCGTCAAGCTTCATCTTTTATCCGTTGGGACGCAGTACAATCCGACCGGCGGACTTACCCGTCTCAACAAGCTCATGCGCCTGCGCCGCTTGTTCGAGTGGAAGCGCCAGGGAAACGATCGGCTTGATGACCCCCCGCGCCACCAATGCAAGGCAGTCATCGAGCTGCTTGCGCGTCGTGCTCGTTGCGCTCAGCATGGACACGTTCTTAAGAAAGAGCTGGGCCGGATTGAACGGCACAAATTCACCGGTCAATTGCCCGATCATGATCCAACGCCCACCGATTCCCATGCTGCGGCGGATTGACTCGAACAGCTGGCTGCCGACGTTGTCTATTGCTACATCGACTCCGAGCCCCCCGTTCGCCTTTTTGACCGCGTTCGAGAAATCCTCTCCGCGGCCATGGACGATGACCGTGTGCGCGCCGAGCGCACGAATCTGATCTTCCTTTTCAGGAGAGGTAGTCTGTGCAATGACCAAGGCGCCCGCCAATCGAGCCAGTTGAATGGCGTGCATACCTAGGCCGCCACCGGCTCCGGTTACGAGCGCCGTTTCTCCCGCTTGCAATTTCCCGATTTCGCGGATCGCGTTGAGGATCGTGCCGATTGCGCAGGCAACGATGGCTGCATCTTGCAGCTCAACACCTTCGGGCACGAGGGAGACATTGTCGTCCTCAATAGCGACGTACTCGGCATAGCCGCCGACCATACCCCAATCACCGGTAAACTTGCGCTCGGGGCACAGAGTCTCACGTCCGGTCCGACAATAACGGCAGGCGCCGCAGATATGGTAGCGTTGCACAGTTGCAACGCGATCGCCCCTTTGGAAGGCGCGCACGTCGCGCCCGACGTCGACGACCGTGCCGGAGATTTCATGACCGAGAATGCACGGCATTTGTACGCCAAATTTCAAAGTGCCATTGCGCGTCACGATGTCGTGGAAGCAAACGCCGCACGCATCGACCTTGATGATGACGTCCTTCGGACCCGCTGTTGGATCAGCAACGCGCTCGAGACTCAGAACCTCGGTGCCACCGGGCCGATGAACGACTATAGCCTTCATTGGAAATCGCCTTTTGTCGGCTGAAATTTCAGAAGTGTAACTTCTGGAGTGGTATCCTCGAAAACAGCCTCGACCGGCATATCGATGCGGAGCGCGTCCGCCTCGACCCCCACCGGATTGGAAAATAGCCTGATCCCGCATTTTAGCCGCACCTGAATCACCGTGTATGGCAACGTCAGACCTTCGAAATATTGTCGATGGAATACGCACCACGTTTCGACCACACCGGTCGGTTCGACCGCAACCCATTCGAACGTTTCGGAGCGACAGTGCGCACAGAATCTTGTTGCCGGAAATCGGTATGTCCTGCAATCGCCGCACCTTTGTACGCGTACCTCGCGCTGCCTGAGACCTAGCCAAAAAGGCTTATCAGGACCCTCGATGGAGGGGAGCGGCCTGGTCGTCACGACTGCTCCCTCCCGTAAATAATTGAGGTCACGACTGGAGCGGCCGCCATGTAATGGGCGAAGTGACAATTCTCTACCTGACGCGCGCCGCACGCACCGCGTACCTGTTGTACGGCCTCAACGTTGAGCGCCCATCCTTGCATGTAGGATTCGGACAAATGGCCGCCCGAGGTGTTGCTTGGGTAGCGCCCACCGATCGCGAGATGACCCTCTGCAACAAAAGGGCCACTCTCACCGACGCCGCAGTAGCCAAAGCCCTCCAAGGAGAAAAGCACCGTGGGGGTAAAATTATCGTAGATCATCAACGTCGAGATATCGTCGTGCACTAGCCCAGCCATGCGGAAGCTGTCTGCCGCCGCCTCTTTTGCCGGCGCGCGCCAGAAATCGTCGGGCGGAAATGTTGAATCGCTGAGTGCGGTCGCCATGCCGTAGCCGCGCAGGTACGCGGGTGGCTGAGCAAGATCGCGCGCACGCGCGGCGGCCGTCAGAACAAGCGCGACGCCGCCATCATTTATGAGACAGTAGTCAAAAAGATGGAGAGGTTCGCAGATGTATCGCGAGGTCTGATAGTCGGCCAAGGTATACGGTGTACGCATGACCGCAGCCGGATTGAGCGCGGCGTGGTCTCGGAACGTTTTGGCGACAATGCCAAAATGTTCGCTTTTCGTGCCGTAGAGCGCCATGTGTCGGCGCGCCATCAGTGCGTGAAACGCTCCTGGCGAAGTCATTCCATAGGGAAACCATAGTCCGCCACCGCCACTACCATAGGTGTCTCCAGCACCGCCGTAACGGTCGCCCGAGGAGCGGCCATTGTTGCCATAGACAAGCGCAATCGTCTTGGCTGCCCCGCTGCGGATTAGAGCTGCAGCCGTCTCGATGCAGATGCCTGAAAAGCGTCCTTGGCCCGGCGTGATACTGACATAGGCGGGATCAAGTCCGGCGATCTCACAAAAGCGTTGATAGTCGGGAATGCGGTTGACGATCAGTCCGTCGATATCCGTGAACTTGAGTCCCGCGTCTGCGATCGCCTGCTTCAGCGCCAGCACCCCGAGGTCGTAAGCATCGTATTCTGGGAAACTGCCGTAGCGCGTGTGCCCTACTCCAACTACCGCAACCGATGCACGATCAACCATGGCTACTCCGTATCGCGCGGCAATTCCGCATACTCATCGTTCCTTCTCGCGAACTGAATATTTGGCGATATTGACCCATGGTGACTCTGTACGATTTTTGAAACATGTCCAACAAGAACTGATTGAGCCGCAAACAATTTCGCCGATAGCGCCCACTTTCCATCATGGGACAGGCCGACATTACCGACGCGCGTTTATCCGGCTGCTGAAATTGGTACCGAAGCGGGACCAATTCGATTGACGAGAAAAAGATCTTTAGTTTCAGAATTCAACTTGACTTGTATGGCGGTCCCGCGAGGAGTCGAACCAATCCGATGTCTGCTTTTAATCGAAAATGTCCGCTTTCCCCCCGAAAGCGGACATTTGCAGCGCAATAGCTGATGTCCGCTAAGGGCCAAAAGCGGACACGGTAAGTCATACGTCACCAGAAATGTCGTTCGCGTTATTGAAGATAGGCCACATTTCTTATTTGGCCGCCGGTCTTGGCCGTTCGATTGGGCAACTTATGTTGACGCTGGACCTTACTGGTTCGTCCGTGGAAATCATTCCGCTTACCGATTAGCGATTTTGACCAAGGCAGCTTTACGCTGGCCTGCGAACTTTGACCGACGAAGCCGGTCTTTCCATCCATTTCCGTGTAGTTTGAATGAAGTATCTTTACCCGATCAAGCGCAACTATCATTAGTGTGTGCAGCAGCCGAAACGAAATGACGGCCGCGAACCCGAACACGCTGAAGGCGGGGGCAGCGTTTCTATGATTGTTTAAGAATGTTCTCCAACCGGGTGTTGGTCTCACTCCGTGCCTTGCAAGGTGAGTGCGAACGGTTGTTTGACTGACGTCGTAGCCAAGTTTCTGCAGTTCGCCGTGTATACGACTTTCCCCCCATCCAGTATTTTCGCGGTACATCCGGCCCATTAGGCGACGCATTTCATTGGTAACTTTTGAAGGAAGCCCGCTCTTTAATTTGGGACGCCATCTCAGATGGTGAAACCGTCGTGTCCGCCAGGTTACCACGGTGTGCGGCGCCGTGATTCGCATCCATTTGGGTGCCGCCGGACACAGAAAGTACATCCAGCTCCATATGAACCGATCCGCGCGCGTAAAATGCGGAGGCATTTTTTTCTTGCGTTTGAGAATAGTGATCTGATGCCGAAGGGCGATAATTTCAAGCTCCAATGACCTTCGGCTGCGCAAGCGCAACGTCAATAGGAAGATGAGCGCGGAAAGAATCGTGCGCATGCCACCGCATGTGTATCGGGTACTAAAAGGTGATCAGAGGTAAATACGACAGAGGGAAATATTGTTTACAGTATTTTCCGCTCACCGCGCTTTGCCCTTTAGAGACAGGCTAAGTTACCCGTCAGAAATCTTACGGACCTTTTGTCGGCTAGATTGCAATGCGCGCGAATTGGGTCCTCACTTTCGCGGTTTGCAAGACTTTACCTGCCACTCATAGTGGTGATGAAGGCCTCCGACATGCGGGATGGTAACAATTTGACTTACGTTCCGGGGCGTTTGTTTGGGCCGGTGGATCGGGCAATCCTTCGCAATAGCCAAGTGCGGACGCCAATGGTTGTAGTAGTCGACGTATTCTCCGAGGATTCTGCGCAAATGGTTTTCGTTTACTATGACTATGTGATTTAGGCATTCGCGGCGGATAGAACCAATCAATCGCTCGACGAAAGGATTCGCCCATGGCGATTGCCTAGGTATAATCTGCTCGCGGATTCCCAGGTCCTTTAGTCGTTGAGAGAACTCGCGACCGTAGCAACTGTCTCGATCCCGCACGAGATACTTTGGCTTAGGATTTTTTGTAAATGCCTGCGAAACAACTTGTGTTAGCCAGTCCTGCGTCGGATGTTCCGTCGCATCGATGTGCAATATTCTCCTGCGGTCGTGACTCAAAATAACCACGGCGTACAGCAACCGAAACGACAGCGTAACGACGACAAACATGTCCATCGCTGCGGAATCCCGCATATGGTTTCGGAGAAATTTCTTCCAAGCAGGATCGCCAGCTATTCGGTATTTATTAAATTTTCCCATAAGCGATCTAGCGACAGATCCGCCATCCACGTCATAGCCAAGCTTCAACAGTTCGGCGCGGATGCGCGCTAAGCCCCATCCGGAGTTTTCGCTGTACAGGTGCAGGATTAAGCGACTCAGTTGCTCCTTGTCTCTCTCAGACCCACGGTCGCCTGCAAAACGACGGCGCCAGTAGAAAAGGAACCCGCGCCTGTGCCATTCGACTACAGTATTCGGTTTAACAACTTGCATCCATTTTATTGCTCGTGGATAGATGCTGTAGAAACAACTCCAAATTAAGCGATCGATAGGCTTGATCAAAAGGTATTGGTGTGTCTGCCGCTGACGTCGTTTTAGGATCGCAATCTGATGGCGAAGCGCTTTCGTAAGCGAAGGTCGCTGCAGTTTGAAGTAATCGCGCACGAGCGTGCGCCGATGATCTGGATAACTAGCGAGCGAATTTTGCGCGTGCACCACAAATGGCCGCGTCGCAATGGCGCCGGCAAAAAGCAGGATGAACTTGCGCCGCCTCATTGTCGCCCCCGCCACGTCAGGACAACCATCGAACTGAACTTAGCAACACCGTTGGAAGATGTATGTCTGCTTGTGACCCAAAGCAGACATGTGCAGTGCAACTAGGGATGTCCGCTTTGGGCCAAAAGCGGACATTGCGGTTTATTCGATCACCTCATCGGCGCGGGCGAGCAGCGAGGGTGCCACCGTCAGCCCAAGCGCCTTGGCGGTTTTGAGATTGATTGCAAGCTCAAATTTGGTGGGTTCTTGAACTGGGAGCTCAGCGGGTTTCGCCCCCTTGAGAATACGATCAACATATCCCGCAGCCTTTTGCCACAAGTCGTGATTGTCGACCCCATAAGAAACCA
>Ga0081455_10001460_pt1 | contig 29253 bp, 24 predicted proteins | sample TabmetS3T2R1_FD_70207 | JGI IMG/M metagenome (GOLD analysis project Ga0081455, IMG submission 70207) | Tabebuia heterophylla rhizosphere microbial communities from the University of Puerto Rico - S3T2R1 | ecosystem: Host-associated > Plants > Roots > Rhizosphere ... | reverse complement strand
AATACCAATCCCCTTGGCAATTTGCGCCCTGACCTCGATGCCGTCATTGGTCCCCGAGGCCGATGTGACATGGCCGATCGGTTGGTCGGCTCGGTGCTGCCAGAGCAGAGGAATCGGGAGTTTAAAAGATGCGCCCTTGGGCTCTACGACATCCCCCATCCGGTCGGGTTCCGGCGTGGAGGCTACTCCGGTAATGACACGGAGATCGTCATCGACGGATTTGACGTGGAGCGTGCAATAGGCGCGGTTCAATCCACCATCAGTGTGGACGAACGGCCAGTCACGACCTATTTATTAGTTACAAACCCTAGCGGATACGGATGGTTAGCAGGGTTCTGATAAGACCAGAAAGAGACTCGCCACGCTCATTAGCCATCCTAAGCAGGCGGTCATAGGAGTCTGATGGTAGATATGTGCTGACAGGCACACCGTCTCTGACCACGCGAGGCCGCCCTGGCGGTCGTCTATCATCGAAGCCTGGGATAATCAGGGAATCGCTCATCGGCGCCCACCCAGAATCAGGAATTGCGGTTCGGTCTGTCTCAGGGCCCCACTCTTAATCGCATCCGTCCGCGCTTCCCATGACAAGACCGACGCCATCGCCAGATCGATTTTATGCGGACTATCCGCCCGTTCTTTCCGAATCAACCAGACTGGCTGGCCTTGCTCGTCCCGTTGGCCTTCAATGTTGTCCCGACGCGCATTGGCAATATGCCGTGTCAGCCTGGCATCGCCATCATGTGAAATAGAGCCGTCGGTGATGGCGGTCTTGAATTCCCGTAATGCCTGCGTCATTTTCGTCCGGCTATTGGTATGGAATTCGAGGACGCGGTCCTTGCCAAAGGCCGCGACCCACTCCGCAATCCACGACTGCCAGTACCACGGATCCGCATACATCCGAACGACCCGATACGATCCGAACATGGACCGGACTATGGCGTCGACTTCCTTGGCCGGGACTTGCCAATCCGTTTTACCTACGGGCGCCTCCCACACACCGGCCACCCATTGAAATCCTGTCGCGAGATGTGTCGCCACGAGTGCCGTAGCATCGTGGAACATCGATCCATCAAAGCCGAGGACGATCTGATCGCCTTTTTTGACGGGCGACTCTTTCGCCAGGGTCCGCCATCGTTCCACATTGAACGCCTGGGCCGAACTCTGGACGATCCGGTTACACCAGACGCGCTCCCAATAGGCACGATCGGTCGTCGGATCGCTGAGCAGTCCGACAATCCCCTCGATATCTCTCCATCCGGCGGCTGCCCCAGAGGCTTCAATCACCGCCGCTCGAGCGCCTTCGGACGTATTGATATCGTGCGCGTCTGAGGCCTGCCGATGAAAAAAGAACAAACTGTGATCCTTGACTCGTCCTGATTCGACGGCCCGCGCGTATTCCATTGTGGTCTCGGCCACAGACCCCACGCCTGGCTCAAACGCTGTCGTGACTTCCAGCATCCATGAATCGGACACCTTCCTCTTCGGCAGATTGTTGATACCGGTCTGGTGCGCCTGTCGTAGCCGCGGCGATGTCCACCAGTGGGTTTCATCGCAGACGAGGAACGTCGTGCGCGCGCCGTCCCGAGCGCTCGGACTGGAGGACAGGCTGACCGCCTTCCCGTCGCCCTTGAGCCGCTGGACCCGCTCCAGGCCGATATCGAAGTCGTGCTTCAGCGGCCCTTCCTCCAAAATCACCCGCAAGGCTCCATACGCCAGCTCGTCGGACTGTTCTTCCGTATAGGCCAGCATCGGGATATACGGATCGTTGACTGGCCCGCCGATCGGCTGATCCCCGTCCCACCCCACACACCGCACGGGCGCTTCAGGGTGTAGCTCGCAGGCCGCAATCCATGCCGCGAACTCAGTCTTGGCGAGGCCCTTGGGTAGCGAGATTCCTGCCCGCTTGAACCTACGCCGGCCCGCCAGCGCGTGGCCCTTCGGATACACCTCGTAGAGCCTGTAGACGAGCGCCCGCTTCTCGTCGTCTAAGACCGCTGGTTGTCCCCTCAGATCCCCTGGGCCGAAGATCAACCGCTCTTCTATGAAGTCGCAAATACCGCCACCCAATGTAGGGTACAGCGTTGTATCTCTCGGGACTGTCAGAATCACTTCGCCGCCATCAGCAATGCCCTCGGATCAACCGTCACGGGCTTCCCAGCCGCGCTCGAACGTTGGGTGGTAGGCTGACTCGCCTGATACGACGAAGCCGTCACCTGACGCACCAGGGCCTGAAACCGCGCCATCGCCTGCAGCTGCGTCACCGGATTCTGTGTCTCGTCCTTTGCCAGTTTCAACGCCCGCTCGGCGATGTTGTTGTCGATCTCGGCGCGGCCATCATCGAGGAAGCGGGTGAGCGCCGTCCAGCGCTTGCGGCCATAGGCGAGTGCCTTGGCCATGGCTGACTTGGGTGAGAGGCGACGTAGCGCATCGTCGATGGCGGTGCGCAGGTCATCGATCAACGGCTTGCTGAGTTCTTGTCGGTGGTGGCGCCTAGCATCGGGCGGTTGCCCCCGGACATCGGCTTCGACCCGGTAAACCTGCGCGATCCGCTCCAGCAGGTCGGTGGTCAGCGGCGTCGGGCTGGTGGCGTGGTTCTCGAATATCTTGCGTCGAAAATGCGCCCAGCAGGCCACTTCCTTTACTCGCCCAGTCTCATAGAGCTTGTCATATCCTGCATAGCCGTCGGCTTGCAGCAGGCCGGCGAAGGTCTTGAGCTCGGTCTGGGGATGGACGCCACTGCGGTCAGGCGTGAACCTGTACCAGACCAGCGCCGGCGTCGTTGCGCCCGAAGCCCGGTCATCGACGACATAGGTCCACAGCCGGGCCGTGGCGGCCCTGCCCTTGCCGGGATCGAGCATCGGCACCGGCGTATCGTCGGCATGGATCTTCGATGCCTTGAGCCCTTCCTCGCGGATCCGGTTGACGATGGGGTCGAGCAGCGCGGCAGCCTGTCCAGCCCAACCGGCCAGGGTCGAGCGATCGATCTCAAGACCCTGCGCTGCCATCATCTCGGCTTGGCGGTAAAGCGGCAGATGATGGTCGAACTTGTTCACGATCACATGGGCCAGCGTTGCGAAGCTCGCCTTGCCGCGCGCAATCGCCTTGGGCGGTGCCGGCGCCTGGACGATCTTCTCGCAGGCCCTGCAACTATACTTGGGACGCAGGGTGCGCATGACGCGCCATTGCACCGGCAGCACATCGAGCATCTCGTGGCTGTCCTCGCCGAGCGGGCGCAGCGCCCCGCCGCAATCGGGACAGGTGCAGGTGCCAGCTTCCGGCTCGATCCGGCGTTCCTCTCGCGGCAGATGCGCCGGCAAGGAGCGGATCGGTGTGGGTCGGTCAGTACGGTCGGTCGCGGGCTTGCGAACGTCGGCAAGCTCGGCTTCACCCTCCAGTTCTTCCAGCGCCAGTTCCAGCTGCTCGATCTGCAGAGAAAGCTTCTCAGACGACTGGCCGAAGGTCATGCGGCGAAGCTGGGCAAGCTGGATACGCAGCGCCGCGATCAGGCTGTCGCGGGCCGCTAAGGCTGCTTCCAGTTCGGCGATCCGGGCATCCTTGTCGAGGGTTGGAGGCACTGCGTCCGACACGGTGAACTGCTAGCATGAAACGCCGCTTTGTACCATAAAAACAACGGTAATCTGCCGATTACCCCGCCAGCAATGGCGCTGCCGTGCGTTCAGGCCGGCGCCAGTCAATGCCCTCCAGCAGCATCGATAGCTGCGCCGCACTGAGGGTCACCTTGCCCGTCTTCGTCGCCGGCCAGACGAACTTGCCTCGGTCCATCCGCTTGGAGAACAAGCACAGGCCCTGACCGTCATACCAGAGCAGCTTCACCAGATCGCCACGCTTGCCCCGGAAAGCGAACAGCGCGCCCGAATGCGGGCTCTGCTCGAGCACCTGCTGCGCCATCACCGCCAGCCCGTCGAACCCCTTGCGCATATCGGTCGCGCCACAAGCCAGGAATATCCGGGTGGAGCCTGTGCCAGCAAAGCCGGGGAGCGGGATCATCGCGTCAGAACGCCAAGCACCCGCGCCAAGGCATCGGCATCGACCGCCGCGTCCACGGTCAGACGGACGCCTGACGGTAACTCGATCCCGATCTGGCCACATGGGAGCGCCGGTTCCAGTGAAGCCATGGTCGGCACCGGCGGCGCGGCCACTTCAACTTCGGCGAATGATGGCAGCGCCGGCGGCTGTATCCCGGTCAGCTCGCCCGACATCGCTTGCCGACGCCATGTGTAGAGCTGGCCGCTGCCAACCTCGTGCCGCTCACACGCATCGCGGACTGAGCCGCCCGAACCAAAGGCATCCCGCAGGATCGCCAGCTTCTGCTCCACCGCCCAGCGCCGCCGGCCCGACACCCGGCCAACGACCTCGATCCGAGTGGTCATACGACTGCTCGTATGACCACTCGCTCCATTGCCCTCGTCATCGCCCAACTTCGCCGCTCCCGAAAAGAGCGGCAATCAGCCTATGACGCGCGCATCGCGCAAGGCGGCCTCCAAGCCACGCTTACATTTATGGTGCGTTGCTTGACATTGCCGACAGGCTATATGGCGACGAACGCAATAACGCCATTGCTCTTTGGAAACGCAAGGGCAAGCGCGCCTTCGAAGCTGAACAAGTGGGCCGGGACAGCAATCGTGGAGTCATCCTCGGCAATGAATATGGATAATTGGGACTTCCTCTAATGCTTTGAACACCGGCCCAGAACGTATACAGAGACTGCCATTCGTTCTTGGGGTACCCTCGCTTGCCAAGCCGAGATGAGTTGATTGCTTTATTCCGGCAATCAGGGGTGCTCGTGATGCCGTGTCACGGAATTGGGACCAGTTCCAGTTGGCTAAGCGTTTGGCGCCATGATAGTCAAAGGGACGGAATAGGCGTACGCTATTGACCCGCAGAGACACAAAATGCCTTCTGTGGAGGCGGGTTACTCCTCGACATAGTAGATCGACTCGATTTGCCGCCGGTCTCCACCTCGCTTCAGCTGAACGATGATATCGATCGAGCGACGGACATAAGTGACCACGTCGCCCCAACTCATTCTTATGCCGGTCTGCAAGACAAGCAAGGCGAGTTGATCGATTGCGCGGCTCGGGGAGTCCGCGTGGATGGTGCTCAACGATCCAGGGTGGCCAGTATTGACCGCGCGGAGGAAGGTCGAGGCTTCGCTGCCTCTGATCTCACCGAGAATTATTCGATCCGGTCTCATGCGCAATGCGGCAATGAGAAGGTCCTCCGCAGTGATCGCGGCCTCGCCCATCACCCCTCGCGGAGCAAGCAACCCGACCGAGTTCTCATTGCGGGGACTTAGCTCCGGCGCATCCTCGATCAATATCAGCCGCTCATGGCAGGGAATTTCACGTAGCAGGACATTGAGGAATGTCGTTTTCCCCGACGACGTGCCTCCGGAAATAAGAATGTTGCGGCGCTCCCGCACGGCATTGCGAAGAAAGCTGGCATCACCTTCTTCCGGAATTGCCAACATGGCATGTGTCGCGCTGCCATTATCTGCAACCGATAGCTCTGTCCCCGACGATCCGCTAAATTGGTAATCTTTCAGCGAAAGGTCTGATGCGACATGTTTACGAATGGCGAACGCGATATCGCCCCGTGTCGCTGGAGGGAGAGCAATCTGGACACGCTCGCCGGTCGGCAGACTAGCCGCTAACAAAGGGTGTTCACGATTGATACCCTGGCCTGTGATAGCTGCGATCTGCCTGGCCAGCCGCCCCAGGACGTCGATTCGAAGTTCGGGAATCGTTATTCGATCAATGCTGCCGCCCAACGTTTCCAGCCAGATTTCACCCGGCTGATTGATGTAGATGTCCGTAACGTCGTTCCGCCCGAGATAAGGCCCAAGCGGTGCTAGGCAACTTTCAAGATAGATATTGGTCATCGATCGACCGTCGAAAAATCAAGGTCTTTTGCAACGAATACGGAGATGCTTTTCCCTTGTCGCACCTTGAGGGTCGGTTGAACCTTATCGGGCGATGCGATGGGCGCGTTCTGGCCCGGGACAGGAATGGCATAGATAACCGCGCCATCGCTGATTTTGCTCACGGCGACCTGAGTCCCGACGTTGAGCACTGATTGCAGGATCGCTCCACCGAAACGTTCTAAAAAGTGGGAATTGACCTTGCCTTCAATACCCGCCCGCCCCAGCGGATCTGCTGCAGGTGAATCCACGCTGATGATGGCTCCGTCAGGTCGCATCAACCGCTGCCATTGAATCAATGCCCGCTTCTGGCCTGGAGCAAGGTCGGCTTTATATTCGCCGATCAAACGGCTCCCTTTGGGAATCACCACTCGGCTGCCGTCAAAACCAAAGACGTCGCGCGAAATGATCGCACGCGCATAGCCAGGGCGCGTTGAATCCAATGCCGTCTCGAGAACTGCCGTGATGAGCGTACCCTTGGGCACCGTCGTGGCGGGATTGACGAATGACGACGCCCGGGCTCGTTCCGCCTGATTTCCCACCTCTGTGTTGCGATCCGCCATAATCGGCTGCGGGGTATTGGCGGCATAATTGGTCTGCGGCGATAGTGGAGGAACATAGGGCGTCGGCGGGTAGGAAACTGCCTGGGAACTGACGTTCTGGGGATAGCGCGCCTTCGCGGTGGGTCTGGAGCGCGGTTGATGCGAGGGGGGCTCCGTTGCATCCGTTTGCTCGGCTTCCGTCTGCGACGTGGTGGTCGAACCGAGTTGTCCGATCGCTGGCCGCTCAGATGGCGATCTTACATAGGCCGGCGGAATGAACAGATCGGGCGATGATGTAATAAGAGCTGCGGACTGGTCGTCCACTGGGCCGACGGTTGGCGCAGTAATCGCTTGGCGGTGGTTCTCGAGCGTAGCGAACAAAATAACGGCTGCGACGGCAATGACGAATGCAAAAATCCACACTCCGCGATTTCCAGTCGCGCTCGCGACGAGCGGCCGCACATCATGCTGGTCGGATGATGGCCCTTCCGTCATTTCGATTTGGCTTCGATCCGTCGCGCCGTCGCCACCGCGTCGTCGATGCGGAAGACCAACTTTTCATAGATGCGGTCGAGGGTGAAGTCGTCGCCACGCATATATCCGTTCACAATCTCTTCATGCCCTTGATGATCCACGGCAAAGACGGCGGGCATTGCTTGCGCCGCCCCCCATTGAATATAGGTTCGCGCTCCGTCGTCGCGAATGGAAGCCGGCCGTATCTCGCGGTTGCCGGTAACCTTGTACGCCGCCCGGCCTGGGGAAGGCGGCGTCTCCGCCAGGTTTTTGTGTTGTCTTGAGCCGCCCATTTCACTTGGACCATCGGAACTGTCCCATGCTCTGGGGTTATTGGCTCGCGACATCGTGCCGGATTGCGCCCAGGTCACATTTCCGACCAGCAAAGCAACAAGAACAGCTAATTTCATGGATCCGCTGGAGTAGGTGTTGAGACAGAGTGCGGAGTTAAAGGATTAGCCTCTGGCACGGACTCCAGTTTGCCCGAAGGAACCGTGGGTGGAATCTCGGCATCGCACCGGTAGCGCACAACCTGGAACCCCAGTGGATTAAGCAGGCGATCCGCCGCACTCATGGCAGCTCCGGTAAATCGATACGTTACGACCGCCGACCATGGCTGCGCCTCCTGCCTCCGGCCTCCGGGATTGGTGCGATAGGTCGCAAAACGAACGAGGGACGTACTGGGACTTAGCGATGAAATGCTACGAATTTCCACTTCAACCAGCGCGCGCCGCGGCAAGGTCATCAACGGACTGGTGGGATTGGATATCTGCATTTCATCAACATAACGCTTGCGGGCTTCCCCTGCTGACCACAATGTCACCTTCCGGTAGTCTTCCTTGAGACTTTCGATTTGAAAGCCTTCCCGGGCAATGACATACTGGGCGAGGAAAGAACGGGTCAGCGCTTTATCTGGTGCAATGGTGTCCCGCGCCAACGGTTCAAGGACTTGCACATAGCCGGTCTGTCGATCAACCAGAAGAGTATAAGGGACGACCGTTTTGAGCGGAGTTAGTGCCACGATGGCAATGGCTTCGGCAAGCGCTACGAAAACTGCGATCACGGAGATTGTCCAGGCGATCCGAAGAGAGGAACGTTGCCGACGTTCACGATCAAGCGCCCAGTTTTCAGACTGCCGATAGTAGTTCGTTAGGTCGTCATTTACCTGCTTGTTCATGCCTTGCGGTCTCGCTGTTCGTGCGAAGCGGTCGAACGGCTGAAAGTCCTTCGATAACTGCTTCCGAGCGTTTCTCCCCGTTGCCGAGTAGACACCGACATAAAAGGAGGAGCGGAGCCCCCCAATGCCATCGTGCCAATCGGTGCATCCCCGCCTTGTGCCAGAACTTGCCGTTCTTCCCTGCGCGCTGATTTCGCAACGGATGCAGCGATATCATGCGCGCGACCCGGTCGATCGATTTGAACCGGGTCTGTTGGTGAAGACGCATCGAAAGGGCGAAACACGGTTTCCCGAGTGAAGATATCCCCAATGGTCGATCGCAAGCTTATCCCGGGAAAGAATGTCACGCGGGCGATCAGTATAACCACCCCGATCGTGACGATTGCATACACCAACGACAGTGCCGCCATTTCGGTGGCGGCGGCCGGGATGAATTCTCCAGTGCCACGCCGGACGATCGCATCCGCGAGCCATGGCTCGAAAATGGCCAGGCTGACGCCTTGGACGAGCGAAATGCCGAGGGAACCAAGAGCTGTAAATCCCAGTCCCCTGACCCATCCCTGAAATAAGCTGGACGAAACGCCGAACAGGAGAAAGGCGCCGAACAAAGGGGCCAGCGCCAGAAGAATACCTGCCCCCAAGCGAACAACCGTATAGGGCGCGATTGTTCCGACGAGGAAGAGCAGCCGTCCCCATCCGAAACCCGCTTCGTCCTGTAAAGCGATCCCGCGGAATGCGTCGCGCAGATCACTGCCGGGAAGCCGGCCCGTGCCATTCGCGGTCATAATCACCAACCCATCATCGGCGCGTTGCAGGCGATTACTTAGGTCGTTGCCACTCGCTGGAATGCCTGCGCCTCGGGCAACGGCCTGCGCGACCTCAGTTGGTCCGTTCATGATAAGATCATAACCGACGATACGCCAGGCCGGCCAGCTTGTCGCCAGGGTAAGGACAATGCCTATGCGCAATACGGCTCCAATAGCATCGCGTGTTTTGAACGAATAACCCAGGGCTACTCTTATTCCCAGAAGCGCCACGCAAATCGTCAGCAGTCCGCCCAGCGCAATTGAAATCGGCGATCCCGGATCAGCCAAAGCACCATAGCCATAGCTACCGAGGGTTTCTGCCTGACAGTCAATTTGGGCAAGGGTAGCCGAGAGGAAACCCACGCCAGAAATGACTGCCGCGCACGACACGCTATGCGCGCTCCAACAATTGCGCCATCCAGCCGTCAGGGACGGTGCCGGATGTTTCAAGCAAACTGTCCAATATGCGCACTGTTGCTTCGCGACCCGAGAGAATAGTGAGAAGATCCTTCTCATTCGACAAATTCAGACGGGCGATCACGCTTTCATTGCCGTGCTTGATCAAAAAGCAGTGAGAGTTATCCGGCAGGGTCCGGACCAGTTCGAATTCGTGCGAGGTGAGGCCGAACCCATCTATATAATCCTCTGCGCGCGCCTTCGGGTTGATCATGAAGATCTGCGTGGCCGCCTGCTCGATGATCGCGCTGGCGATCCGGCTTTCAAGGGCGTCCTGAGCACTCTGCGTGGCAAAGCCGACGATGCCGTTGCGCTTGCGGATCGTCTTTTCCCAGTCCTTGATCCGACGCACGAAAACCTCGTCATCCAACGCCTTCCACCCTTCATCGACGACGATGATGGTTGGATTACCGTCAAGACGCTCCTCCACCCGATGGAAGAAATAGGCCAGCGTCGGCGTCCTTACGACCGGATCGTCGAGGATCGCAGTCATGTCAAAACCGACCGACGCTGCAGACAGGTCGGTCAGGTCCTCTTTATTGTCGAACAGCCAAGCGCGTTCGCCATCACCCCACCATGGACGCATCCGCGCATAAAGATCACCGGCAGCAGGCCTCGAATGTCCACGAAATAGAGCGACGATATCACCCAAGCGCCGATGCGACCGTACTTGCGCGAAGTTCGCTTCAATCGCGTCTTTCACGACTTCGGTTTCCACACCGTCCAGGCCGCCGGCCAGCATCGAGAGCCATTCGAGCAGGAATTGACGATTTGCCGGCGTATCGTCGATCTGGAGCGGATTAAGGCCTGATGAAGCGCCAGGCCGTAAGCGGTCATATCGGCCGCCAATGGCCCGGATGAACAATTCGGCACCCCGATCCTTGTCGAAAAAGACAATGCGCGGCGCAAACTTACGTGCCTGCGCAAGCAGAAAATTGAGAACCACGGTTTTGCCGGAGCCGGAAGGCCCGATGATCGTGAAATTGCCCAGATCGTTGTTGTGGAAATTGAAGAAATAGGGGCCAGCGGCGGTCGTCTCGAAAAGCGCTACCGCCTCGCCCCAATGGTGCCCGCGATAACGCCCGACTGGGAAGTTGTGCAGGCTTGCAAGGCCTGCAAAATTTCGCGTGGAGATCAGCGCACGTCTCGCGATATAGCGGAAATTACCGGGAAATTGTGCCCAGAACGTTGGTTCGATAGCGATGTCCTCCCGTACCGCGACGATGCCCAGATCGGCCAGGATCGCAGTCACCTCGGCAACATGACCGTTCAATGCCTCAAGATTTTCCGCCCACAGGACGATCGAAGCGTGGTGCTCTCCAAAGCCAGCCCGTTGCGCGGCAACATCATCCTTCGCCCGTGATAGCTCATCCCGTAGTGACAGAGCTTCGTCCTCCACAGCTCGCATACGGCGCAGCGCGAGGTTCATGCGGCCCAGCGCCTGGCCTCGCTCAACAAAAGCGAAGGACTGGCTCACGGTCATCTCAAAGGGCAGGCGATAGAGCTCGTCGAACATGCCCGGAAAGGTCTGGCCGGGGTAGTCCTTGATCGAGATTACGGCTCCGAACTTGCGCGGGTATATTCCTGCACCAGCGAGTTCCAACGCATCCTGGCCGAAACTTATGCGACGAAACGGCAAATGATCGGCCAGAGGGCCATGCGGCAGCCCCATGGGACGCATCTCGGCGTTGTAGATATATCCAAGGAATTCGAGCGGCTCTGAACGCGGGCCGGTGGCAGATTGCTGCACCGAAAGCAGCCTCGGACCATAGTTTGCGAGCGAAGCCATGATCGCCTCGCTTGCTGCCTGGAGCGACCGCCTCGCCGCTGCGAACTCGACCGCCGCGCCTGTCATGCTTCGCGAAGCGAAATTCCGGACCCGATCCAGCAGACCAGATCGCCCCTGCATGGGACGTCGCACGATCGTGAGGAACAGGTCATTTACATACATCTGGCGGGATGCCAGCCGCTTGCGCCAGCGTTCATCGAGATCGCGGGAAAATGCGTCCGGATAATGCGCTTGGAGCGTCATCTCCGCCTTGCGGCGTATGACGTGATGATAGATTGCAAATTGCGGCGTCCCGACAGCCTGGAGCATCGCGTCCCGGAGTTGGGTGCGGTAATTGACTTCGATGGTGTCAGCTGTTTCGAACAGCAGGCCGTCGAGGCATATGGTTTGCATCAGGAAACCGTCGACAGTCTCGATCGTGACATCGTCCACATGCCGCAGATAGGGCAAGTGGGAGGCCGCCGATTTCTCGCGCGCGATGACTCTCGGATCGCGTGTCAAGGGCGGTAAGAGTTGCATTTCCAAACGTCATGATTCCGGACACGCGGGCATCTACTGACCCGGGTGATCCATAAGTCGAAAAAGCGAGGTTCGCGCAGACACAGCAGAACACCGATGATGTGGACAATCAACGCGATTGCGATTGCCCAAGGCGATTTGAAGATCAGGAACAATTCTGTAGCGATGATCCCGTTGATGACGAAAAAATTGTAGGTGACGCCGGCGAGCATTTGCGGTCGGGTCAGCGCAACGAACACGGTATCGCGTACCAAGACATCCGCCACGGCCTAACCAGCCTCTACAGCGGCTCTGATCCCCGCGACGATGCTTGCTGCACCGAAAAGGATGAAGCATCCGAGTATTACGACCGCTCCGTGCCGCCAATTCATGCGTCCGGTGAGCATCATAAAGCCTACGGATGCCACGGCGATCACAGCAACAACAGTTGCAACCGTGCCAAGCAGCGTTCCTTCCAACCAGTGTACCGCGTTGATGAGAACACCTGAACCTTGGGGATCAATATCCGCCATTGCATAGGCAGGATTCGCGATCAAAGTCAAAAGCGGGCAAAAATATTTGAATCTATGATCGCGCATCTATTCTCATCCCCCAAGCATGAAGCCAAACTCTATGGCATAGCTACAGACTGCTTACCACGGTTTTGCGGTTCCATTCATCGCTTTGAGGTGAGGTTCGGGACAGGATCTGACGGAATCAAACGACTTCACAGGTTTATTCGTTGGACTTGCCTCGGCCCTCTCGATCGGCCATCAAACCATTTAGTATCAAAACTACCGCGACGCCGATCATGCACAACCAGCTCGGTCATCGTCAGCACCCGCAGCGTTCCAATCCCCCCGCTCCGACCCAGCGGTATCATAGTCACGGAAGTAATTGTAGTGGAGCGCGAGATTGGGGTCGAACTGCTGGCCGGGGAACCTGAGCGGGTTCGCCGCGGTGGTGCCGACCGGCTGCGAGACGGTGTCGCCGAAGATACCGGTCACAGAAGCGTGCGACAGGCGTATTATCACCAGGGCTTGTAGCGCACGATCGTTTGCCATGATGCGCCGGATTGCTCTTCGCTTAACACTTTGAGCCAATCCCAATTACGAGGGTTCTCTAAACCGAAGCTTTGGAAGCCCCCTGGGCTCACAACAGCGCGTATCGATCCGAATCCGAGCAGGCCAAAGCCGAAGCCCACCCGCAGCATCACCCCGCCCTGCGCAACCAACCGTACGAAAGAAACCAGTTCGCTGGAATGAGTTGATACTAGCTCCCGTCCTGCTGCGAAGGCCTTCCTCGCCGTCCAAAGATTCGAGCCAAGACGTTCCGCAAGCCTTGCGCGCGTCTCAAATCCGATTTGAACATACCCATCTACTGTAATAGCTATCTTCAGATAAGCATGTTCGAGATCGCTGGGTTCAAAGATTGCCTCGTATGCGACCGAATAGTCATCCTCATCCGGATTATTTATTGGGACCGTGTTCTCGATTAATTTAACATGGGAGTAGGTATGCTCCTCCACGTGCTTTCGGAGCGCATTCCGAAGCTCGACGAGCACATTATTAACGAAGCCTGCGTCACTTGCAGCCACAATCGCCGCTCCCGCTTGCTGCGCCACCACCTCCACCAATGGTGCCCGCAGCTGCACCGTCCCGTAGGGGTCGAGCACCAGTGGTACGAATGGCCGTCCCGGGGATGTCCGTCTTCTTGCCATTGCGGACTAGGCGAAGCACATCGCTAGTGGCACCACTTGCTTCCTGTCGAATACCCCATCCGAAGCGGGTTGCCCCGTGGTTTAGTAAACCAGCGGTCTCAGAGTATCCGTATTCGGCAGCCCGCGCTCCGCCTCTCCCAAGCAGTGAACCTGTTGGCCCAAGTGCTGACAGTGCAGCTCCCGCTAGCGCAGATCCAGCAACTTCGCCCCATTTGACGCAACGCCAATTGCCTCCATTTTGGTAAAGCTGCACCCCAAGATCGATTCCACCACCAACAAGACCTCCCAAAATGATTGGAGCAATCAAGAACTGCCCACTGGGATCCGTATAATTCATCGGATTCCCGTCCACATAGGCATAGAGGTTGGGTCCACCCTTGAGCCCGATGGGATCGGTCTCGAGATAGCGCCCTGTGGCTGGGTCGTAGTCACGGAAGTAGTTGTAGTGCAGCGCGAGATTGGGATCGAACTGCTGGCCGGGGAACCTGAGCGGGTTCGCCGCGGTGGTGCCGACCGGCTGCGAGACGGTGTCGCCGAAGATCCCGGCGTTGCGCTGCCATGAGATAGCGCCGGCGGCGTTGATCATCTTGTGCGGCTGGCCGATCTGATCATTGAGGATGTAGCTGATCGCGCCGGCGGCATCGACCACCGCCAGCGGCTGCCCGTTCAGATAGACATAGTTGCGAACCACGGCGCCGGTCGTGCCGTGCTCGGCCAGGAGCAGGCCGTCGGGCGAGAACAGAAAGTGCGTGCCCCCACCGGTGATCGTCTCGACCGCGCGTTCGCCGAACGCATTATATTTGAGCGCCGCCGACCCCGAGGCGCTCATCCGCCCGTCGGCATTATAGGTGTAGCTCGCCTGGGTGGTGTTGCCCAGCTTGCGGGTGAGCAGCGAACCATTGGCATCGTACGCATAGTTCAGCGTCGAGGAGCCCGTTACCGCCTTGGTCAGCTGGGTGTTGGCCGTGGCATAGGTGTAGGTGGTCAAGGTAGTGCCACCGTTGACCAGCGAACGGGTCAGCCGGTTGCCAAGGGCATCATAGGTGTAGTTGTCCGTGCCGTAGACGCCCGTGCCCTGCTTCACCCGGCCGACCAGGTCGTACTGGAACGTCTGGCTGAGGTTCGCGCCCACCGCATCGGTGATCCCTGTGATGTTGCTCGCGCTATCATAGCCCAGCGTCAAGTCCTGCAACGTGGCCGCACCCACGGCCTGCCTCCGGGTCAAGCGGTAGTCCAGGTCATAGCTGTTGGTTACCTGAATGCCGTTGCCCAGCGTCATAGCCTGCATCGGCCCGAACGGCAGGTAAGCGACGTTGCTCGCCAGCGTCACCGCGCCCGCCGCCGCATTGGCCTGGGTGGTCACCCCCGAGACCTGGCCCAGCCCATCGCGCTGGTAGTTGATGATTCGTCCCGAGGGATAGGTGATCTTGGTCAGCTTACCGGCGAGATCATAGGCGTAGCCGGTGGTGTAGACCACGCCCGCGATCGTTCGGGTCTCCGCCACCCGATTGCCATAGGCATCATAGGTGAAGCTCGCCGTCCCTGCCGCATCGGTCAGCGAGGTCAGCCGGCCAACCCCTTTGTTGCCGCCAGTGGTGGCGTCGTAGCCGAACGTCACATTCTCGGTCGTGCTTGAGGGATAGGTTCGCGTCAGCGGCCGGTTGAGCGCGTCCCAGGTATAGTTCGTGACGATCTTGCGCGCGTCCTTGCGCGACAGCACGTTGCCGGCAAGGTCATAGGTATAGGTCGTCGTGCCATTGTCGGGGCTGACCGCCTGCGTCACGAACCCGAACCCGTTCACCGTATAGGTCGTGGCGTGAAGTTTCGCGTCCGTGATCGAGGTGACGTTGTCGAGCCCGTCATAGGCGGTCTGGGTGACGGCATTGAGTGCGTCGGTCGTCTGCTTCAGCCGATTGAACGCGTCGAACGCGTTCTGGGTCACGGCGCTGCGCGGATCGGTCACCCGGGTGCGATTGCTGTTGTTGTCGTACTGGTAGCTGGTCGTCTGGTTGGCCGCACCGATGCTGGTCAGCAGGCGACCGAGACTGTCGAACGTGGCGCTGTTGGCCATCAGCACCTGGGCGCTGCCGGTCTGAATCTGAGTCTGCGTGCGATTGCCCAGGCCGTCGAGCGCGAACACGGTCTTGTTGCCGGCCGCATCGGTGATGCTCGTCAAGCGATGGGCGGCGTCGTACCCGTATGTCAGCGTGACATTGGCTGGCGAGGTGACCGAGGTCAGCAGGCCGTTGATGTCATAGCCGAACGTGGTGGTGGCGGGGGTCGGCCCCTGCACGGTGACGCTGGTGACGCGCCCGAGCGGATCGTAGGCCATGTTGGTTGCGACACCGTTCTGGTCGGTGATCGTGGTCGGACGCCCGGCGACATCAACCGTGTTGATCGTGGTGATGCGGTTGAGCGCGTCCTTCACCGTCGCGAGGTTGCCCTGCGCATCGTAGGTATAGGTCGTGGTCTGGGTGATATCGGTGCGCGGGCCGGTGACGGTCGCCAGCAGACCAAGCGCATTGTAGGTGTAGTTCCAGATCCGGATCGGACCATTCCTGACGCTCGTGTCGGTCTCCTTGCGCTGGGTGATCCGCCCGGCCGTGTCATAGGTCATATCGACCGTCAGATTGGGCGCGACGATCTTGGTGGGCAGCCGGAAGCTGCTCGACCAGGTCGTGGTCGTGGTGCGGGCAAGGCCGTTGGCGTCCTCGACCCGGCTCGTCTCGTTCTGCTGGGTATCGTAAGCCAGTTGGGTGACGATCCCGTTCCAGTCGGTCTTCGTGAAGCTGCCGAAATAGCCGGTCAGCGACATCGATGCCGCCGGCACAGTCGCGCTTTGCTGGCGCGCAACGGAAGTCATCCTGAGAAAATGAAGGTTCGGAGTTCCTGAATAAACCGGGCCCGCCTTTTCGAAGGTGTAGACTTCAACCTGACCGTTAGCGTTCGTGACCGTTCTCTTCGTGGCCTGATCATCATATGCAATGCTGATCGCATTGGCGCCTAGCGGACCTTGGGCGGTGAGCACCCGGCCGATCGAATCATAGGTCGTGGTGTCTATCGCCACGCCAGCGGCGTCGGTCACACTCGCCAGCAGCGGCACCTGCGTCCCCGGCTGCGAAGGCGCATACTGATAGCCGCGGCTGTCGATCAACGTGCCATCGCCCTTGCGCCGCACAACCTGGGTCAGGACCGAAGCACTGGGGACCTGTCCGTCCACAGCCCGGGCCTCATAGGTGTACTGCAGCTTCGTCCCGTCCGGCAGGCCGATTTCCGAGATCAGATTGCCATTCCAGGTGATGTTGACGGTCCGCCCGAGACTGTCATTGATCTGGATCGGACGGGCGTGGCTGTAATCGTCGGGGGCATAGACATAATTACGCTGGTAGCCGCCTTTCCAGCGCGTCGAGACGAGAGCGCCCGACGTGAATGTGTCGATGCGGTCCTGCTCGCTTTGGTATTCATAGGTTCCACTGGTGACGCGCCGGAAGCGATCGCTGCCTTCATCGGCGGCTCCACCAGAGCACTGAACATATTCATTGCCGTTTTGAGTGTATGATTGGAAAGAACAGGCCGTCCAATCGACTCCATCAGCAACATTGTTGATGTTCAGGAAACGCGTCTGGGCACCGTCCTCGCGGGAAACGAGGACATTATAATTAGTATAGTCGGTCCGCATCTTGCGGCCGACCAGGTCGATCCGCCAAGCTAGGCCGAACCCGACGCTTTCCGAGTCGCGCGGCATCAATAGACTGCGATAGTATCGTTTTATCTCAATCGGGTAAGGCCCGCCGCTGGTGTAGTCGGTAACTTCCTCAACTTTAGCACCACTCGAAAGTGATACTGGGTCACCCACAGAAGGAAATTGGCCAGGAACGCCACTGCAGCCATCGCAAGCAGGCTCCGCCTGGGCCACATATTCCCGTGGGAGGCAGGCTCCGCTGGCGTAAGAATAGTCACCGCTGCAATCCTGCACCGATACAATTCCGTCGATCGTATTTTGATCGGAATTGTACTGGCACAGCCATGCAGGATGATTAACGTTGTCGATAATCGCGTCCGAGTACGGACCAGCGGAAATCAGGTTAGTAACATAGTGGCCGAAGGCAGGAATATACTGATATTGATTCGACTCGCAGGCTTGTTGTGGCGTATCGAAACCCGTTACTTGACCATTGCTGTCGACGCCAGCCCATAGAAGAGCAGCCCCTGTTGTCTGGGCCATGACGGAATTTCCGAGGGAAAGTGCAAGCACTAGCGCAAGCAGAATTTTTCTCAACAGATCCATAGATATTAGAGTAAGGCTTCGTGCGCTCGGCCAGCCAGTCACTTTCGTCAAAACTGTGCGGCGATAAATTTTAGGCACGCGGTACCCCCCCTTACCTTCAATCAACTTATATTGATTCGATTCTCCAAATACGCAACAGAAATATTTCTGTAGCAAATGTTTTGTTTACCTTGGTTTATGCTGCGACTTGACAATTTGGATAAATACGGCAAATTTTAGACTCATCCCCCAGCAGCTTCAGAAAGGCGAGCTGTGTCCAAACTCTCCGTCAAATTTGGAATAGGTATAATCCTGTGCGGATTCTGCTTAAGTTCACCTTCGCTTGCTCAAGAGAAAAGCCAAGCTGATCAAGGCGGATCTGCAGCGGATAGTGCCACGCACATCCCTGCACCTCGTAACCTGCTTGTCTTAAGCCTCCCGAAAAAAGGCGCCAAGACGGCAGACAATCTCAGGAGTACAGGCGCGGACACAGTGACGCCAGGGCCTGTCCGCCCGGCGAACGCACCGTCGGTGCCCCCGCAGTGAGGCTCGGCCCTTGCGCAAACAGGATTGTAGATAACACCGCTAGGTTGGGCCTCACACGGGCTCCTGGCAGCGTTTTCGGTCCTTGCAAGCGCAAGCTCGTCAGCCTTCGCGAAGTGAATTTCAGTTGCGACGCCAGCAACGAGAGCACTCGGAAATTCGACGACGATCTTTCAGGAACGCGCGTGGCTCGCGTGCAAGAGCTTGGTCGCGCCGAGCGCAAGTTCGATCAAAACCATTCCGGAGCTTTCTCATATAGCTAGCGGGTGGCTTGACCCTGTTGGTGCTGGCGGGGGTGCCCGCCTTGTCGGCCCATACGCGTCCATTTAAGTATTTGGAAAACCGCGGCGGGCGAAGGGATTCGAACCCCAACCTTCCTTATTTCCGATTGCACCAGTGCACCCGGGGCTGCAGTGGGCCAGTTCCTCCTTGTTGTATCCGGCGCCCACTTGCGCGACGGGAGACTTTAGAGCAGCCTAAACCTTGGCGGGCAGACCATCTGAAAAGGATGGAATGTCATGAACGACTCGACCTGAGCAAACACGTCATGTCCCAGCGATAACGGCCGAAACGGTGCCGGCAGACGTGATGTAAAGGCAACAGTGGGACAAAAACCGACCTGATCCCAGTCGGCGCTTGTTGACAGCCAATCTCCGCCAGTTTCCGCCGTGAGCCGCCACCGTCCGCCAGCCTTTACCGGCACTTGCACGTGCGATCCCAGCCGCATCCAGGACGCATCTTGCCTTGAGACGAGGGTCGTCCGATGCAGGCTCAAGGGAGCGCTGGTAAAGTAGGATTTGAAAGACACGCTCATGAGTAACCCCGATCGTATCATTCGCTTGAAGACCGTTCTCGCCCGCACCGGGCTTTCGCGCTCTACCCTTTATCGCAAGATCGCCGACGGCACCTTTCCCCGCCAGGTCGCGATCAGCATTCATGGCGCCGGCTGGCACGAATCCGCCGTCAATCGCTGGGTCGCCAATCCTGCGGCCTGGCGTGAGGATCGCGCCGGGAGCGAAACGCAATGACCGCGCAACCTTCTCCCGATCCGATCTGCATTCGAGTGAATGACGCCGCCCGGATGATCGGTGTTGGCCGGACCAAGCTCTATGCGCTGATCGCGGCCGGCGAGGTCGAGACGGTGAAGCTCGGCAAGTCCACCCGCGTCACCATGGCCAGCCTGCACGACCTCGTCAGGCGGCAGCGCGGAGCAGGATAGGTCCGGACGCCGTGGCGGCGGCGTCCTTGCTTTCTTTTGCCGGTGCCCTGTCCAGAAACTCGGCCCAGCGCACCATCAGGTTGCGGCGCTTCTCGAAGAAGTCTGTGCGCCGATAGGCTGCTTCCACCTTGTTGGGCAGCTTGTGCGCCAAGGCCTTGTCGGCGACTTCCTTGGGAAAGCGGGTCTTCTCCGATGACCAGTCGGTGAAGGCCGAACGGAAGCCGTGGACGGTCACGCCTTTGATTCCGTCGTCGCGCAGCAGCTTGGTCATGGTCATGTCGCTGATCGGCTTTTCGCCATCGGCGGAGAACGCAAGACCGGTATCGCTGGCCCGTTCCTTCCATCGCTTGCGGAGCAGCGCCACGGCGGACGCGGACAGCGGCACGACATGGGTTTCGCCCGCCTTCATGCGCTTGCCTGGGATCGTCCATATGCCCTTGTCCATGTCGAACTCGGTCCAGACGGCAAAGCGCGTCTCATTCGATCGAACCGCATTGTAAATGGTGAAGCGTAGTGCATCGCGTCCGGTCGTCGGCGAGGCGGCCGCCAGCTTCGCCATGAGCGCGGGCACGTCGGCATAGGGCATAGCTTCTAGATGACCGCCCTTGTCCACCTGTCGCGGAAGCCCCTTGCGAACGGAGCGCAAAGAGACCTCAGCGGGGAGCCATCCTTTGATATGGGCGAAGTCCAGCACCGCGCCGATGCGTTGCAGGATGCGCCGCGCCGTATCGGGAATGTCGAGCCAGATCGGCGACAGCACTTCGACCACGGAAGCGCTGTCCACCTGATCCACCGGTTTGGTGCCGATCAGCGGAAAGATATGGTTTTCAAGGCTGGAAATCCAGTTGGCATGGCGGCGATTCTTCCAGCCCTCCTTCAACGCCTCGTAGCAGTCGCGCGCCGCTGTCTCGAAACTCGGAACGACTTTGCGCGACTTGCGCCGCTCTGCGACGGGATCGACACCCTGGCGGACCTGACGACGCAGCGCCGAGGCGGCATCGCGTGCCTCGGCCAGCGACATGTCCAGCGCCGACCCCAGGCCATAATCGCGCCGTTTTCCGTGTCGCTGCATCCGCAGCACCCAGGTTCGCGCGCCGCTCGGTTTCACCAGCAAGCACAGGCCCCGGCCATCGACATGGCGGCCGGGCTTGGCATTCTTCACTTTCAATGCGGTAAGGGCCATCGGTTAGATTCCCTGCCTGAAATGATCCCACAATCGTTCCCACATTCTGATGGGAATTCAGGCAAATCAGGGCGACCGACCACGAACACTCTACAAGGCAAATCCCTGATTTTACAGAGGACTTAGGGACGCCCTGATATTGCTTGAGAATAAAGTTCTACACTCGTAGGGGTCACCAAAATCCTCTCCCAGAGGGTTCCAGAAGATGCCATAACTGGCTGATTTCCTTTTGGGCGCAGGCGCTCGGCGCCGATCCCGATCGCCTCAACGTCCATGGCGGCGCGATCGCGCTGGGCTATCCGCTCGGCGGCTCGGGCGCCAGGCTGATGACGACGCTCGTCAGCGCGCTCCACGATCGCGGCGGCCGCTACGACCTCCAGACGATGTGCGAGGCCGGCGGCATGGCGAATGTGACGATCATCGAGAGGCTCCGATCCGCCGATCAGAATCGAACCGTCGCCTCGACGCCGTAGGTGCGCGGCATTCCCCGGTTCAGATAATCCAGCCCGAACACGTTTATGTTGAGGCCGTAGGTGTAATAATATTTGTCGAAGAGGTTCTTCGCCCACAGGCTGACCGAAATATTGTCGCGCTCATAGGTAATGCGTGCGTTGGCGAGCCAATAGCCTGGGTTTCCGCACGAAACATCTGGACCCGCGAGCGTGATGTTCGATCCGGCCGGCGGGGCATCGCACGGCGTCTGGCCATAGTTCTTGAACGGGTCGAAATAATATTTGCCCATATAGGACGCATCGCCCCGCAACGTGAGCTTGTTCCTGCCGTCGTGGATCATGTCCCAATCGAAACCGGCCTGGAAGGTGATCTTGGGCGCGTTGGGGAACGGATTGCCGTTGACGTTCAGAGTCGGGCTTGCCGGGTTCGCCGGGTCGATGACGTTCCCCTTATATCTGCTGTTGAGATAGCCGAGCGAAGCATCGAAGCGCAGGCTGTCGGCCGCGCGCCACGTCAGCTCAGCCTCACCGCCGTAGAGCCGGCCGTTGGCGCTGCGGGTAAAGGTGGTGGCGCCCACCACCTGCGTCACCTGGTGGTTCGCGTAGTCATAGTAGAAGCCCGCGATATTGAGCTGGACGTGCCGATCGAACAACCGCGTCTTGAGGCCCGCTTCGTATGCGTTCACCTTTTCGGGCTGGATATAATAGACCTGGTTCACACCCTGGTAGGCGAGCCCGTTGAAGCTGCCGCTGCGATAACCCCGGCTGTACTGGATATAGCCCATGATATCGTCGGCGAATTCATAGCTGAGATTGAGGCGCCCGGTGAGCCGGTTCGCCTTCTCCCGCTGTTCGAGCGGGGCGAGATTGGGGTTGTAGGGGTTGCTGTAGGGGATGAGGTTGACGACTGGCGTCGTCCCGTCGAGGCTGTAGAGGATCGTGCTGCCGTTCAGATAATTGACCCTGTCCCAGGTATAGCGCGCGCCGGCCGCGATGGTCAGGCTATCGGTCGCCTTGAAGGTCACGTCGCCATAGATGGCCTTGGACGGGCGTGAAACGTCGTAACGCTGGATGCCCTTGATGGGCGTGAAGGGCGGCGCCCCCGCTGCTGCGCAGCCCGCCGAATAGGCGCCCCCGGCCCCGCCATTGCCGGTATTGTTGAGCGCGATGTCGGTTTGGAGTGCGACGAGCGAGCGCGCGTCGAGGAAGCCGTTCGGATTGATCTGGATCGCGTCGCAGAAGCCCGGCGCCCCCGGCTGCAGCGCTGGATTGAGGAGGAAGGCAGGGATGGAGCGGATCGCATCGGGGGTGCCGATCGCGGCGTTATTGTAGGTTCCGGGAAGCCCGGCTCCCAGCAGCAGCGGCCGCAGGACCCCGAAAAAATCGGGATAGTTGACCGTCTTGACCTTGTCCTTGCCATAATAAAGGCCGGCGATGACATCGAAACGGTCGTCGGAATAGCCGAAGCGCAGATCCTGGTTGAAGTTCTTGCTGGTCGAGGTGAAGCCGATCGAGCAGAGGTCGGCAGGCCCGCCGTCGCAATCGTCGGGATTGTTGAGGTAGTCGCCAGTGTCATAGCCGGTGATCGAGGTGATCGAAAAAGTGTTGCTGACATCCCAGTGGATGTTGAGCGCAACGCCCTTTGCCTTGCTGATATTCTTGCCGACGCGGTCTACCGCCACCTCATTGTCGCGCAGCGGTCGTCCGCCCAGGAAAGGCTGCGGATCGTGGCGCGAATAGCCGAGCGCGTCCCGCCCGCCCGCGAGCTGGCCGCCAGCATAAGGCGCGGTGCCCCACGGATCGTCCTTCGCGGCATAAAGCTTCAGGTTGATGTCGAGATCGGGGTCGGGCCGGAAGCGGATCGAAATGCGGCCGCCGATCGTATCGGTGGTACCCAGGTCGCGCTCGTTGCCCGGCAGCACATTATGCTGCCAGCCATCGCCTTTCGCCAAGGTGCCAGCGATCCTGACGCCGACCATGTCGGATACCAGCGTCGCTTCCGCCGCGCCTTGCAGGGTGAAGGTGTCATAATTGGCGTAGCCTGCCGTCAGATAGCCATTGGCTTCGCGCAGCGCTGGTTTGCGGGTGAAGAAGCTGATCGCACCGCCGGTCGTGTTCCGGCCATAGAGTGTGCCCTGCGGCCCGCGTAACACCTCGACCCGGTCTATGTCGTAAAGTTGCTGTCCGTGGCTGGCGCGGAAGCTCTGATAGACTTCGTCTACATAGACGCCGACCGGCGACGCGGTGGACGCCGAAAACTCGTTCGCCACCGAAATGCCGCGCAACGCGAAATTGGGCTGGGTGCGGCCATAGGGCGTCGTGACCTGCAGGCTCGGAATCGCTCCCATCAGGTCGGAAGTCTCGGAGATCCCGCGCGCCTGGAGCGCCTGGCCCCCAATCGCCGAAACGGCGGCCGGAACATCCTGCAGATTCTGTTCGCGCTTTTGTGCGGTGACGACGATCTCCTGGATTCCGAAGCTCGCCCCTCCGTCCGATTCCTGCGCGTATGCGCCGCAATTCCACCCGATCAACATCGTCGTGGACAGGCATGCCGTCAAAAACGCTTTGCTGGCCATGGGCCACCTCCCCTCGTTGCGGCTCCGTTCTGAGCGGAGTCTTCAATGAAACGGAGGGTATGACGACGCGCCCGGCGGTGACAGCCAGAGCGGCAGGGGGTCCGACGGGGGGGAGGCATGCGATCTCGAGATAGGCGGCATGGCGAGCGTCTCCATCATCGGAAGGCGCTGATCAGCCCACCCGCTGTGCGATGACGCCTCCGGTTTCTAGCCGATCGAGTTCGCCGTCGCCGATCGCCAGCCAGTCCTCGAGGATTTCTCGACTCTGCTCCCCCACGCGGGGCGGACAAAAGCGATAATCGGTCGGCGTCTCAGAGAATTTGCCCGGATAGGCGACCGTCGGCACCCTCGCGCCGTCGTCGCGTGTGAATTTATGGACCGTGCCGCGCGCCTCGATGAACGGATCCTCGAAGATGTCCTTGATGCTGTTGACCGGGCCGGTCGGGACGCCGCGCTTTACGAGGCGCTCGATCAGCTCGTCGCGCTTGAAGCAGCGCACCAGATCCTGGACGATCGCCTCGATCGCGTCGCGGTTCACGAGCCGCGCGCTGCTTGAGGAGAAGCGCGGATCAGTGGCGAGTTCCGGCACGCCCAGCTCCTCGCACAGCAGCCGGAACTGCCCGTCATTGCCGACAGCGATGATCATCGTCCCGTCGGCGACGTCAAAGGTCTTGTAGGGCACCACGGTCGGGTGGCGATTGCCGAGCCGCCCCGGCACGATCCCGCCGACCAGCCAGCTCATCCCCTGATTGGCGAGCATGGCGATCTGGGTATCGAGCAGCGAGACGTCGATCCGCTGCCCCTCGCCGGTTTGCTCGGCATGCCGCAGCGCCGCCAGCACGCTGACGGTCGCGTACATCCCCGTCGAAAGATCGGCCATCGCGACGCCGGCGCGCAGCGGCGGCCCGTCGGTTTCGCCTGTGATCGACATGAAGCCGCCCATCCCCTGCGCGACGAAATCATAGCCGCCGCGATTGGCATAGGGGCCGGTCTGGCCGAAGCCGGTGATCGAACAATAGACCAGGCGCGGGTTGATCGCGCGCAGGCTTTCATAATCGAGACCATATTTTCTGAGGCCGCCGACCTTGAAATTTTCGACCAGGATGTCCGCCTCGACGGCCAGCCTGCGGATCAGCGCCTGGCCTTCGGGATCGGCCATGTTGATCGCGACCGAACGCTTGTTGCGGTTGCAGGAGAGATAATAGGCGCTCTCGCCGCGATCCTCCCTGCCTTCTCCATCGATCAGGTACGGGGGGCCCCAGGCGCGGGTATCGTCGCCCCTGCCGGGCACCTCGACCTTGATCACGTCGGCGCCGAAATCGGCGAGGATCTGGGTGCACCACGGCCCGGCGAGCACCCGCGAAAGGTCCAGAACCTTGACGCCGTCGAGCAACCTTCCCGTCATCGCCTCAGCGACTCACGCGCGCTCGAAGATCGCAGCGAGCCCCTGCCCGCCGCCGATGCACATGGTCTCGAGCCCGTAGCGGCCGTCGCGGCGGCGAAGCTCGCGCGCCAGATTGGCGAGGATGCGCAAGCCCGTCGCCCCGATCGGATGCCCCAATGAGATGCCCGATCCGTTGACGTTAAGGATTTCGCGCCGGGAATCCTTCTCGTCCCATCCCCAGCCCTTGAGGCAGGCGAGCACCTGCGGCGCGAACGCTTCGTTGAGTTCGATCAGATCGATGTCGTTCCAGCCCAGCCCGGTTCGCGCGAACAGCTTATGCACGGCCGGCACCGGCCCGATTCCCATGCGCGAGGGATCGCAGCCCGCCGCCGCCCAGCCGTGGAACCAGGCCATCGGCTCGAGCCCAAGTTCCGCCAGCTTGTCCTCGGCAACGACGAGGCAGGCAGCAGCGGCGTCGTTCTGCTGGCTCGCATTGCCGGCGGTGACGACGCCGTCCTTCTCGATCGGCTTGAGCTGGGCCAGCGATTCCGGCGTCGCATCGGCGCGAATGCCCTCGTCCCTGGCGAACATAATCGGATCGCCCCGCTTCTGCGGCACGGGGACGGGCACAAGCTCGTCATCGAACTTGCCCTCGGCCCAGGCTCTGTCCGCGCGCTGATGGCTCAGCGCCGCATATTCGTCGCAGGCCTCGCGACTGATGTCATAATCCCTGGCGAGATTGTTGGCCGTCTCGATCATGCCGCTGATGATGCCGTATCGCGCGATCGGCTGCGACATCACGCGGCCGCGCGTCAGCCGGTCGTGCATCGTCGTCGAGCCCATGCGCGCGCCGCGCCGATGGTCGATCGAATAATATTCGACGTTCGACATGCTCTCGACGCCGCCCGCGATCACCACGTCGGCGGCGCCCGTCTGAATCCGCATCGCGGCATCGATCACCGCCTGGAGGCCGCTGCCGCAGCGCCGGTCGAGCTGGACGCCCGGGATCGATTCCGGCAGCCCCGCCGCGAGCGCCGACCAGCGACCGATGCACGGCGCCTCGCCATTGCCATAGCCCTGCGAGAAGACGACATCGTCGATCCGCTCGGGATCGATCCTGGTGCGCTCGACCAGCGCCTTGATGATGATAGCGCCGAGATCGCCCGCCTGAATATCGGCGAGCGATCCCATATATTTGCCGACGGCGGTGCGGATGGGGGCGACGATGGCGGCTCTACGCATGGGACTCCTGTCTTTCTAATTCTGTTCGGCCTGCCGGATCATCTGGCGGGCGATGATCGTCTGCTGAATCTGGGATGTGCCCTCATAGATGCGAAAAATGCGCACGTCGCGATACAATCGCTCGACCTTATATTCGGTCATGTAACCCGCCCCGCCATGGATCTGGACGGCGCGATCGGCGATCCGCCCCACCGCTTCCGACGCATGATATTTGAGCGCGGCGCATTCCATGCTGACCGGCTGGCCCGCGTCGAACCGGGCGGTGACGTCCTTGAGGAGCGCCTCGGTCGTCAGCAGATCGACCTTCGAATCCGCGAGCATCGCCTGCACGAGCTGGAACTGCGCTATCGGCTGGCCGAATTGCCTGCGCTCCATGGCATAGCGCAGACTCATCTCGATCAGCCGATCGGCCTGCCCGAGCGATACCGCCGCAAGGTGCATGCGCCCGCGATCCAGCACTTTCATCGCTGTCTTGAAGCCGCGCCCCGGCACGCCGCCGATGATGTTGGCGGCTGGCACAACGACATCGTCGAGGATGACGTCGCAGGTGAGCGAGCCTTTCTGCCCCATCTTCTTGTCGGGCTTGCCGAACGTCAACCCAGGAGAGTCGGCAGGCAGGATGAAGGCCGAGATGCCGGCTGCTCCTTTCACGTCCGGCTCGGTGCGCGCCATTAGCGTGAAGACGTTCGCGCGCGAGGCGTTGGTGATGAAGCGCTTGGTGCCGCTGATCCGGTAATTGTCGCCATCGCGGATCGCCAGGGTGCGAAGCGACGCCGCGTCCGAGCCGGCCTCGGGCTCGGTAAGAGCGAAGCTAGCGATCGTTTCGCCGCTCGCGAACCGCGGCAGCCATTCCTGCTTCTGCGCCTCCGTGCCGTCCATGACGATGCCCTGGCTGCCAATGCCAACGGTCGAGCCGATCAGCGACCGGAAAGCGACCGACGCGCGGGTAAACTCGCGGATGATCGTCGCCTCTTCCGACATAGTACAACCGAGGCCGCCATATTGCTCGGGCACCGAAAGGCCGAACAGACCCATCTCGCGGATCTGGGTAACGATGTCGGCAGGGATGTCGTCGAGTTCCTCGACGGCATCCTCGGCCGGAATCAATCGTTCATCGACGAAGCGGTGAACGGTCGAGCGGAAAAGTTCAAAGGTCTCGCTGTCCATGACTGCCCTCTCCTCTTCGCCCGCCGGAACAGCGGATATGTATATGACCGTATCGGCCAGGGCGCGTCGGCGTTCGGCCGGGATCGGCGTCGAAAGCGGGATTGCGACCATCGCCTGATCTGCGCTCTCATGCACTGACTCGATCGTTTTGAGTAGCCCGCTTTTCGAGCGCTGGCCGTGTCAGCCCCTGCCGCAAATATGCAAAAAGCCGCCGCGGATGCCGCGACGGCTGATCAACGAAGATCTGCGAAGAGTGCTGGTTGCGGGGACAGGATTTGAACCTGTGACCTTCAGGTTATGAGCCTGACGAGCTACCGGGCTGCTCCACCCCGCGACACTAGCTTGAAGCCTCAAGCGCCGGCGGCAGCATCCGCTGCCTTGGCTATCCTCGCATCAGCTCGGGCGGCCATTGGCCTTGCGAAGCCTGCGGCTTCGTAGCTTCTCTTCAACATCATGAATGGGCTTTGAGATCCGTGCGTTCCATCGCGCTGGCCGCAATGCCTGGCGACGACCTACTCTTCCATCGCTTAAGCGATAGTACCATCGGCGCTGTCTGGTTTCACGGCCGAGTTCGGGATGGGATCGGGTGGGTCACAGACGCTATGGCCACCAAGCAATGAGGCCAGCGCGTGGAAAACACGGGAAAGAAATCGATGCGATAAGGGCGTTTCATGCCGAGCTTGTTTATCCGCCATCGGACGACAGTGCTGATCAGCCCACCGGTTCGCTTGACGAACCGGAAGTTAAACAGCCCTCTCATTGATGGTGGGACTCTCAAGCGCGAATAGAGCAATTAGGACCGGTTAGCTCCACGCGTTACCGCGCTTCCACATCCGGCCTATCAACGTCATGGTCTTTGACGGCTCTAAGATATCTTATCTTGAGGGAGGCTTCCCGCTTAGATGCTTTCAGCGGTTATCCCGTCCATGCATAGCTACCCTGCTGCACCGTTGGCACGATGACAGGTCCACCAGAGGCATGTTCACCCCGGTCCTCTCGTACTAGGGGCAACTCCTCTCAAATATCGACGCCCACGGCAGATAGGGACCAAACTGTCTCGCGACGTTCTGAACCCAGCTCACGTACCACTTTAATTGGCGAACAGCCAAACCCTTGGGACCTGCTCCAGCCCCAGGATGTGATGAGCCGACATCGAGGTGCCAAACAACCCCGTCGATATGAGCTCTTGGGGGTTATCAGCCTGTTATCCCCGGCGTACCTTTTATCCGTTGAGCGATGGCCCTTCCACGAGGGACCACCGGATCACTATGACCGACTTTCGTCTCTGCTCGACTTGTCAGTCTCGCAGTCAGGCTGGCTTATGCCATTGCACTCTAACAGTCGGTTTCCAACCGACCTGAGCCAACCTTCGCGCGCCTCCGTTACTCTTTGGGAGGCGACCGCCCCAGTCAAACTACCCGCCACAGAGGGTCCCTGATCCAGTTTCATGGATCGAGGTTAGACATCAGAAAACAACAGGGTGGTATTTCACCTATGGCTCCACAAGAGCTGGCGCCCTTGCTTCAAAGCCTCCCACCTATGCTACACAGTTCTTTCCTAATGCCACTCTGAAGCTGCAGTAAAGGTGCACGGGGTCTTTCCGTCTAACCGCGGGTACTCCGCATCTTCACGGAGAATTCAATTTCGCTGAGCATATCCTGGAGACAGTGGGGAAGTCGTTACGCCATTCGTGCAGGTCGGAACTTACCCGACAAGGAATTTCGCTACCTTAGGACCGTTATAGTTACGGCCGCCGTTTACCTGGGCTTCAATTCAGA
>Ga0081455_10001459_pt1 | contig 29258 bp, 30 predicted proteins | sample TabmetS3T2R1_FD_70207 | JGI IMG/M metagenome (GOLD analysis project Ga0081455, IMG submission 70207) | Tabebuia heterophylla rhizosphere microbial communities from the University of Puerto Rico - S3T2R1 | ecosystem: Host-associated > Plants > Roots > Rhizosphere ... | reverse complement strand
CGTCGTGACCGGTACCGACCCAGGCGACTCCGTCGAGGTCTGGTTCGAGGGTGGCGGCCAGCGGAGTGAGTCGTTCACCTACGAGGCCGTGTCCGAGAGCGGTAACCGCATGCTCGTCGTTGCGGCCGAGGACTACACGGGCGCCTCGCCGGTGCAGTCGACTGACGGCCCGCACCACGCCGACACGTACGTCGACGCCCTGGCCGCCAACGGCCAGGCGGCCGACGTCTACGACATCGACGCCGCCGGGCGGATCGCCCCGGACGCCCTCGGAGTGCTCAGCCACTACGACGGCGTCGTCTGGGAGACGGGCGACGACCTGGTCACCCGCACCGCCGGCCGGGGCGGCGGCAATGCCGACCGGCTGGCACTCGACGAACTGCTCGAGTTCCGCTCGTACATGAACGAGGGCGGCAAGGTGCTGTTCGGCGGCGATTCCGCCGGTCAGCAGTACACGATGGCGCAGCTCTACGACCCCAAGGGCGAGATCGCCTGCAACCCGCCGCCCGCGGACATCGACCCACGGCGCTGCCTACCCTTGTTCGGCTCGTTCTTCGGTGGCGACACCACCAACGACGTGCTGCAGTACTACCTGGGTGGCTTCGTCGCCGTGCCCAACGACGGTCTAGACGACGAAGGCGCTGCATTCGATGCGACGGGCGTCGACGACCCGTTCACCGGCCTCGCGTGGGGCCTCGACGATCCCGTCTTCGCAGGCAACACCATCCGGAGGTCGTCGTTCCTCGCCACGAGCGGCATCCTGCCGCCCGACCAGTTCAAGCAGTTCGACAGCTGGCCGGCGGCACGGTACGTCAAGCCGGGTGGTCCGTTCGATCCGCACACCGGAACCCAGTACGTCTACTCGCAGATCGCCGACGTCTCGTACAAGAGGCTGACGCGCGAGGTCGCGGTGCCGGCAGGCAGTGGGCCGCTGACCTTCTGGACGTCCTACGACACCGAAGCCGAGTGGGACCACCTGTTCGTGGAGGCGCGCACGCCCGGCGGTGACGACTGGACGACGCTGCCGGACGCCAACGGGAACACGACGACGGACACCGGCCAGAGCTGTCCGGCCGGCTGGCGGGACCTGCACCCGCACCTCGACCACTACCAGACGTGGAACGGGGTCGACGCGTGCACCGAAACTGGCACAACCGGCGCCTGGAACGCCGCGAGCGGCAACTCGGCGGGTTGGCAGGAGTGGAGCATCGACCTCTCGGCGTACGCCGGCGGGACCGTCGAGATCTCCATCGCCTACGCCAGCGACTGGGCAACGCAGGGCATCGGCGTCTTCGTGGACGACATCACGCTCCCCGACGGCACCAGCACCTCGTTCGAGACCGGCCTGGACGGCTGGGCGATCGCCGGACCGCCCGAGGGCAGCGCGCCCAACGCGAACAACTTCATCCGCACGGACGCGTCCGGCTTCCCGGTCGGCAACGCCATCGCAACTCCGCACTCGCTGCTGCTGGGGTTCGGACTCGAGGGCGTCTCGACCGCAGACGAACGCAACGCCGTGATGGGTCGGGCGCTCGACCACCTGCTGGATTAGCGGGCGGGGGTAGCCCGAGGCAATCACCAACGCTGAGCCGAGCCGGAGGCAACGACGAACGGCAACCGTTCGTCATTGCCTCCGGTTCGACGGACCCATTCGGCATTGCCTCACGGTCCGAGGGTCGGTCAGGCGCCGAACCTGCCCAGGTGGTGGAGCGGCTCGGTGACGAGGAGCATGAGGAGCCACACCGACACGCCCAGCACGGCCAGGGTCAGAAGGACCTGACCGGCTGCGATCGCGATCCTCTGGCGGCGGGGGCGCTGGAGCCGCAGGACCAACGCCTCCCATGCCGCGTCCCAGTCGATCGGCTCGCGGTCCCTGCCGACATCCATGGCCGGTCCCCTCCGGACGCCCGTGTGTCCTCGGTCACACTACCCTCGGCCGCCGTGGAGGCGCTGCAGCGATCGAGTCGAGACCCCGACCAGCTGCGGCGGCGGTTGGAACGGTGGCTGGCGACGAAGCTCCCGCCCGGCGCGGCTCCCGTCGTCGGCTCGCTCGAGGGCACCTCGGCCAACGGGATGTCGAGCGAGACGCTGTTGTTCGACGCCGAGTGGGCCCGCGACGGTGCCCGTTGCCCCCAGCGACTGGTTGCCAGGGTGGCGCCCGACACCGCCGATGTCCCGGTGTTCCCCAGCTACGACCTCGACCGGCAGTACCGGGCGATCGGCCTCGTCGACCGGCTGACAACCGTGCCCGTCCCGCCGGTGTGGTGGTCGGAGCCGGATCCGGAGCCGCTCGGCGCACCGTTCTTCGTGATGGGACGGATCGACGGCCAGGTGCCGCCCGACGTCATGCCCTACAACTTCGGGGACAGCTGGCTGTTCGACGCCAACCCCACGGATCAGCGCCGGCTTCAGGACGCCACTGTGGCCGTCCTCGCCGAGCTGCACACCATCGAGCACCCCGAGGAACGGTTCGCATTCCTGGCCCTCGACGCCCCCGGTGACACGCCGCTGCGGCGGCGGGTGAGCCACACCCGGGCGTGGTACGAGTTCGCCGCAGCCGGGCTGGGACGGCGCTCGCCCCTGGTCGAGCGGGGGTTTGCCTGGCTTGACGCGCACTGGCCGGCCGACGAGGGCCCGACGGTGGCGTGCTGGGGCGACTCCCGCATCGGCAACGTCATGTACCGGGACTTCGCTCCGGTGGCGGTGCTCGACTGGGAGATGGCCGCGCTCAGCCCCCGCGAGCTCGACGTCGCGTGGCTGATCTACGGCCACCGGATCTTCGAGGACATCGCCAACTCCATGGACCTGCCGGGGATGCCCGCGTTCCTGCGGCCCGACGACGTCGCCGGTACGTATGAGTCGCTCACGGGTCACACGCTGCGCGACCTCGGCTTCTACGGCACCTACGCGGCCCTCCAGTACGCCATCGTGTTCCTGCGCACCGGGCACCGGCAGGTCCACTTCGGCGAGGTCGACGCCCCCGGCCACGTCGACGACCTGGTGATGAACCGCGAGCCGCTCGAGCGCATGCTCGCCGGCAACTACTGGAACTGGTAGGACGGGCCGATGCACCCCGTGCCCCTGGACGAGTACCCGATCCACCAGGCCCCGGTGTCCCTGCGCTACGTGGCGTCGAGCGACCGCAACTTCTACGACCGGTCCTACTTCAACGCCCACGACCGGACCGGCGATCTGTTCTTCGTCACCGGGCTCGGCGTCTACCCCAACCTTGGGGTGGTCGACGCCTACGCCACCGTCCGCAAGGGCGAGCGCCAGTGGACGATCCGCTGCTCCGACGCGCTCGGCGACGAGCGCCTGGCTCCGGGCGTCGGCCCCTACCGCGTCGAGGTCGTCGAGCCCCTGCGGCGGATCCGCCTGGTGTGCGACGGCGACGACCACGGCCTGGGCTTCGATCTGCGGTGGGAGGGGTCGTTCCCCGCGGTCATGGAGCAACCCCACGTCATGCGCGCGGGGGCGCGGGCCATCCTGGACGCCTCCCGCTTCGCCCAGGTCGGCACCTGGGAGGGTGTGCTCCGCATCGCCGGCGACGAGGTGCCGGTGTCGCCCGACGCGTGGGTCGGCACCCGCGATCGGTCCTGGGGGATCAGGCCCGTCGGCGAGGGCGAGCCGGCCGGGCGTCCGGCGGACGACCCCACCGCCGGACTGTGGTGGCTGTACGTCCCGCTGCGGTTCGACGACTTCGCCGTCATCGTCATCGTCCAGGAGGATGCCGACGGATACCGCACGCTCAACGACGCCACCCGCGTGTGGCCCGACGGCCGCGTCGACCAGCTGGGCTGGCCAGAGGTGGAGATCACCTACCGGTCCGGCACCCGGCTGCCCGAGCGGGCCGCGATCCGCCTGACCGAGCGCGGCGGCAAGCCGCTCGACCTCGAGGTCTCGTCGCTCGGCTACGTCGCCCTCCACGTCGGCGCCGGCTACGGCGGCGACCCCGACTGGGGCCACGGGCAATGGCGGGGACGCGGCTGGGTCGAGGGTGCGGTGTACGACCTCACCGACCCGGCGATCGTGGCCCGGATCCCCTACGGGGTGATCGACCACGTGGGCCGCGCCACATGCGACGGCGCCGAGGGCTGGGGCCTGTTCGAGCACGGAACGATGGGCCGGCACGACCCGTCGGGCTTCGCCAGCTGGGACTCGGTCGCGCCCTGAAGCGCGCCGCCGCCGTCGTCATTCTGGTTCGCCTCGGGAGGGGCTCATGAGCGTGCATCCTCGGGGGCTGCGCCCCCGCACCCCATCGTCGCCCGGCTCCCTGGCGGTCGCACGGTCGACCGGTCAGGAGCTGCGCTCATGACCGACATCGACAAACTGGTGGCCGAGCTGACGCTGGACGAGAAGGCGGCGCTCACCGCCGGCGTCGACATGTGGTCCACCGCCTCGGTCTCCCGCCTCGGCATCCCCTCGATCCAGCTGACCGACGGCCCCAACGGCGCCCGGGGCAACCGGCCGGGCCCCGCCGGCCCCACCGCCACCTGCGTGCCCTGCGGATCTGCTCTTGGCGCCACCTGGGACCCCGACCTGGTCGAACGGGTGGGCGCTCTGGTCGGGCGGGAGGCCCGAGCCATGGGAGCGCGCGTCCTGCTGGCCCCCACGGTGAACATCCATCGCTCGCCCCTCGCTGGTCGCAACTTCGAGTGCTACTCGGAGGATCCCCTGCTGGCCGGGCGAGTGGCCGCCGGGTACGTGCGTGGGGCGCAGTCCCAGGGCGTGGCCACGACGGTCAAGCACTTCGTGGGCAACGACGCCGAGTTCGAGCGCTACACGATCAGCTCCGAGATCGACGAGCGGGCGCTCCGCGAGATCTACCTCCGCCCCTTCGAGCTGGCGGTCCGCGAGGGAGGGTCGCTGGGGGTCATGACCAGCTACAACCGGGTCAACGGACGCTGGTGCACGGAGCAGCCGGAGCTCACCGCCGGCATCCTCCGGGACGAGTGGGGCTTCGAGGGGTTCGTCGTCACCGACTGGTTCGGCGTGGCCGGCACCGTGGCCTCCGCCCACGCGGGCGTCGACCTCGAGATGCCCGGGCCGGCGCGCGCCTTCGGCCCGGCGCTGGCCGCGGCCGTACGGGCCGGCGACGTGGCCGAGGGATTCGTCGATGCCCAGGTCACACGCCTGCTCACCGCCCTCGACCGCATCGGCGCCCTGGGTGCCGCCGAGCACGAACCGAGCGGCGATGGTCAGTCGGTGGAGCGGCCCGAGGACCGCGCGCTGGCGCGGCGCGCGGCGACGGAATCGATGGTGCTCCTGGCCAACGACGGGCTCCTGCCGCTCGATCGTTCCGCGCTCCGCACCGTGGCGGTGATCGGGCCCAACGCCGACCGCGCCCAGATCATGGGCGGCGGATCGGCGTCGCTCCGCCCCCGCTACCTGGTCACGCCGCTGGAGGCGCTCAGGGCGGCGCTGGGTGATGGGGTCCGCGTGGTGCACGAGCGGGGCTGTGACAACCGCCGCTCGACGCCGACGCTGGGCGGGCGGCGCACCGAGGCGCCGAGCGGCGGCGTGGGCTTCGACCTCGAGTACTTCGCCGAAGCCGACCCCGGCGGCGACGTCGTGCACCGTGCCCGGACGCCCGCCCTCGAGCTGTTCGCCCTCGAACCCCCGGCACCGGGGCTGCCCCGGTCCGGCTGGTCGCTCCGGGCGGCCACGCGGTTCACCCCCGCGGAGAGCGGCACCCACGTGTTCACGCTGATCCAGGCGGGACGGGCGCGACTGACGGTCGGCGACCGCGTCGTGATTGACGGGTTCGCCGACCCGCCGCCGGCCGGTGATGCGTTCTACGGGATGGGCAGCGTGGAGGTCGAAGCGCCCGTCGAACTGGCGGCGGGCGCAGCGGTCGACGTCGTGGTCGAGCTCTCGGCCCTGGCGCGGCGGGGCCAGGGCGCCCTCAAGGTGGGCTGCCGGCCCCCCGAGCCGCCGGACCTGCTCGAGCGCGCCATCGCCGCCGCCGCCGAGGCGGACGCCGCCGTGGTGGTCGTGGGCACCACCGGCGAGTGGGAGTCCGAGGGCCACGACCGGACGTCGATGGACCTCCCCGGGGCCCAGGACGAGCTGGTGCGCCGTGTCCTCGACGCCAATCCGGCCACCGTGGTGGTGGTCAACGCCGGGTCGCCGGTCACGATGGATTGGGCGCCCGACGCCCGCGCCCTGCTCCAGACCTGGTTCGGCGGGCAGGAGATGGCGGGCGGGCTGGCCGACGTGCTGTTGGGCGATGCCGAGCCCGCGGGGCGGCTGCCGATGACCCTGCCCCAACGGCTCGAGCACAACCCGTCGTTCGGGAACTTCCCCGGCGAGGGCGGCCGGGTGCGCTACGGCGAGGGCGTGCTCGTGGGTTACCGCTGGTACGAGGCCCGCCACCTGCCGACGCGGTACCCCTTCGGCCACGGCGGCTCGTACACCAGGTTCGCCGTCGGCGAGCCCGTACTGTCGGCACCGTCGACCTCGGCGGCGGCGCTGGCGGCGGGCGTGCGACTGGCGGTGACGGTGCCGGTCACCAACACCGGCGGCCGCCCGGGCACGGAGGTGGTGCAGTGCTACGCGGCCCCCCGCGTGCCTCGGGTGATGCGGCCACCCAAGGAGTTGGCGGGCTTCGCCAAGGTGCGGCTCGACCCCGGGGAGACGGCGACGGTGCGGATCGAGCTCGACGACCGGGCCTTCGCCTACTGGGACGCCGCCCCGCCCGACGGCGACGCCATCGCCACCCGGGCGGCGGCCCTGCCGATGCGGCGGCCGTCGGGCCCCGCCTCGACGCCGGGCTGGCGGACGGACCCTGGAATGTACGAGCTGCACGTTGGGCGCAGCTCGGCCGCCATCGACCACGTGCTGCCCGTGGAAATCACCGGCTGAGCGCCCCAGCCACGCCGGTACGGTGGCGCCATGGGTGACCGCGCCGAGCAGCCGTTGGCCGCAGGCCAGGTCGTGACCGTGTTCCGTTCGCGGCTGCGGCCCGAAGCGATCGACGAGTACGAGCCCCGGGCCGCGGAGATGTTCGCGCTCGCCCACACGATGCCGGGATTGGTGGACGTCAAGTCGTTCACGGCCGACGACGGGGAGCGGGTGACGCTCGTGACGTTCGCGGACGCCGAGACGCAACGGGCCTGGCGGGAGCACCCCGACCACCGACTCGCCCAGCGGGCGGGCCGCGACCGCTTCTACGCCGAGTACAGCATCCAGGTGTGCGACTGCACGAGGGTGCGCACGTTCACCTCTGGACGCGATGCGCCGGTCGCCGGCGAATCACGCCCAGATGGCGTCAGGCCGCCCGTCGGGTAGCCGCTCGGGCCGATCGGGGAAGCTGCGGGCCCGCCCGGCGGCGATGCGCCGGGCGCTCCACGCCACGACGGCGGCATCGAGCACGTCGTCGGCGGCCACCCCCCGGGCCTCAGCCAGGTCGCTGGGTGCGACGATCCCTGACGCCGAGAGCGCCCGTCGCCTCGCCGCCAACCCTGCCGCACTCCGCTTGCCGGCCAGGATGGGTGCGCCGGTCAGCAGCGAGAACGACACCTCGGGGTGAACCTCGTAGACGGGGCAGGGGGCCGCCGGTAGCCACGCTCCCACCTCGAGGATCTTGGCGCTCAGCGCCCAGGCCTGCCGGCTGATGGCCCGGCCGTCGAGGGCGCGGGCGACGGCGCAGGCATCGGCGTACGACGGCGCGTCGAGCACCGACCGGGCCGGAGTGGGGAAGATGCTGCTCGCCTTGCGGCCGAGGTGGGCACGGGCGGCGAGATCGGCCTGGCGGTACCCGGCCTCGGGCGGATGGATGGGCATGTCGATGCCGATGGCCTGGAGAGTCCCCGGCGCAGCGCTCGCCGCCTCCACGAGGGTGGCGATCGTGCCGCCGCGCAGCCCCACGGCCGGGTGGCCCGGCACCAGCACGACGCCCACCCAGCCGGAGCGGCAGCCGTCGACACCCAGGACTCCGTGTGTTTGGTGACCGCCGACGGGGAAGCTCACAACGACCACATCCTCCAATGGGAAGGATCGATCATGGCCGATTCCGCCGCCAAGTCAGGCGTCCGCGGCATCTTCGAGGGCATCAAGGGCAAGCTGAAGGAAGCCACGGGTGCCTTCAGCGACGACGAGCGCCTCCGCCGCGAGGGGCGGGCCCAGCAGGACAAGGCCGATGCCGAGCGTGAGGCCGCCAAGCGGGAGACCGAGGCGGCACGGGCGCGGGCCGAGGCGGAGGTGCACGAGGCCCGCCAGGAGGCCCACGAGGACCGCTGATCATCGTCGCCCCCGCCCCGGGAACAGCAGCCGGGGCGGGGGCGTTGGGCCGGTCGGTGACCGCTCCACAGGTTCGCTATCGGTCCTCGATCTGGCGCCCGTAGGCGAGGGCTCCTCGCCTGCCGTCGCGCTGCAGGCATCGCTGGTGCTGGCACGGGAAGCCGAGCGGCTCGGGTACACCCGCTACTGGGTGGCGGAGCACCACAACATGCCCGGGATCGCCAGCTCATCTCCCCCGGTGCTCCTGGCCCATGCCGCCGCGGTCACGTCGACCATCCGCCTCGGCTCCGGCGGGGTCATGCTTCCGAACCACTCCGCGCTCGTCGTCGCCGAGCAGTTCGGCATGCTCGAGGCGCTGCACCCCGGGCGCATCGACCTCGGCATCGGACGCGCGCCCGGCACTGACCAGCTGACCGCCCGCGCGCTGCGCCGCAATCCGCTCGCGCTGGCCGTCGACGACTTCCCCGAGCAACTGATCGAGCTGTTCGGCTACTTCGATGGCGCGTTTCCCGAGGGTCACCCGTACCACAGCATCATCGCCACGCCCGGCCTGGGCTATCGGCCCGCCGTATGGCTGCTCGGTTCCAGCGACTACAGCGCGCAGGCGGCGGGCATGCTCGGCCTGCCGTTCTCGTTCGCCCATCACTTCGCAGCCGGCAACACCTTGCCGGCGCTCAACGCCTACCGGGAGGCTTTCCGCGCCTCGAAGCACCTGGACGAGCCGCACGTGATGCTCGGTGTCTCGGTGATGTGCGCCGAGACCGACGAGGAGGCCCGCTGGCTCGCCGGCCCGGGCGCGCTCGCCTTCGTGCGGCTCCGATCGGGACGGCCTGGCCGCTACCCCACGCCCGAGCAGGCGGCCGCGTACAACTTCACGCCGCAGGAGCGCGAGGTCGTGAAGGCGTGGACCGGTTCGCACGTCGTCGGTAGCCCGGAGACCGTTCGTCGCCGGCTCGTCGAGCTGGTCGATCGCACCCATGCCGACGAGCTGATGATCACGACCATGACACATGGCCCCGCCGCTCGGCTGCGTTCCTACCGGCTCGTCGCCGAGGCGGCCGGCCTGGTGCCCACCCCGGGCGATCCGCTGTTAGAGGACCGGGCAGTCGGTTAGCGTCCCGGATCAATCGAAGGTCCGAGGAAGGATTCCCAGATGACTGACGTGATCCGCGGTCTGTCCGACGACGACATCGCCACCGAGTGGCGTCACGAGCGGGCGAGCGAGGTGACCGACGACGATGACGCCACCGACCCCAAGGAGGACGTCGACGGCACGGACGACGCCGACGGCGTCGACCCCGACACCGGGCCCGCGGACAGCGACTCCGACGAGACCGATTCGTAGCGGGGGACCCTCCTCGGACGGCCCCCTGGCGGCCGCCACCGACGCCGGGCACGAGGCGCTCGGACGCTGCGTCGGCGATCCTGCCGACTTCCTCGCCAAGGTCTTCGGCATCGAGCCTCACCTGTTGCCGGGCGCCGGGTCCTTCGCGGACCTCCTGTCGCTCGACGACGTTGACCGGGCGCTCACGGGATCCGGGCTGCGCCAGCCGGCGTTCCGCCTCGTCCGTGACGGCGAGCCGGTGGATCCCCGGAGCTACACGCGGCCGGGCCGCACCGGGCGGCACGAGTTCTCCGACCTGATCGACACGGGCCGGGTCCTCGACCTGTTCGCCGGGGGCGCCACGATCGTGCTGCAGTCGCTGCACCGCTGGTGGCCGCCGCTGGCGCGATTCTGCGCCGACCTCGAGCTGGAGCTGGGCCATCCGCTGCAAGCCAACGCCTACCTGACCCCGCCCGGAGCCGCCGGGCTCGCCGCACACCACGACACCCACGACGTGTTCGTCCTCCAAGTGGCCGGCGTCAAGCACTGGGTGGTCCGCACGCCGGTCGTCGCCTCCCCCCTCGCCCACCACCGGTCCATCCACGAGCTGGCCGCGGCCCAGCCCGTGATGTTCGACACCGACCTCGCCGCTGGCGACGCGCTCTACCTGCCGCGGGGCTTCGTCCACTCGGCGGCCACGCAGCAGGGCACGTCGCTGCACCTGACGCTCGGCGTCCTGGCGACGACGGTCCATGACGTGCTGCGCCAGGTCCTCGATCGGGCGGGCGACGACGTGGCCTTCCGCGCCAGCCTCCCGGCGGGATACCCGTTCGACCGGGACGCGGCCGTCCGCTCGGTCAAGGCGGCGCTCGCCGACCTGATGGGTTGGCTGGAGCGCCTCGACCCGGGGGACGTCGCCGACGAGGCCCGCGAACGGTTCTTCGCCCGCCGCACTCCCCTGCTCGACGGTCAGCTCGCCGAGATCAGCGGACTCGACCGGATCGACGACACGACCGTGGTCCGCCGTCGCGCCCGCGGGCCGGTCGCCATCGGCCACGACGACGGACGGTTGCGCCTGACGCTCGGCGACCGCCGCCTCCTGCTGCCCGGCGCGCTGGAGCCGGCCGTCCGCCGGTTGCTCGACGGTGCGGCCCGGCCGGTCGCCGACCTGGCAGACCTGCTCGACCCCGACAGCCGGAGGGTGCTCGTGCGACGGCTGGTCCGGGAGGGCGTCCTGCGGACCGCCGCCGGCGCAGGCGCCACCGGTGGCTGAACGGCCGGGCCTGCGCTGTGCGCCCGAGTCGCTGGCGCGCGGCGAGCCGCTCATCGCGACGGCGTCGCGCGTCCAGCGTTGGATGATCGTCGAGCAACCCGGGGCGTGGGGAGTCGACGCGCTCTCGGAGAGCAAGCTCGATTCCGACACCGCCGCCACCCTCGCCAAGGCGGCCAGGGCGCAGGGCGTGCGGGTCCTGCTGGCGCGGCGACGCGCCAACCAGCGACGGCTGGGCCCCACCCGCACGGTGTTCCTCGCGCACTCCGGGGCCGAGCGGTGGTGGCTGGAGCAGGTCGACGTCGACGCGGCTGATCCCAAGGCCCTGCTCGAGCTCGACCTCGGGGCGTTGGCGTTCCCGGAGCCCACCGGTGCCGGGTCCCCCGGGCCGCCATCGCTCCACTTGGTGTGCACGAACGGCCGCCATGATCCGTGCTGCGCCGACTTCGGGCGCCCCGTGATGCGGGCGCTGGCCGACGCCGACGCCCCCGATGTGTGGGAGTGCTCGCACGTCGGCGGCGATCGCTTCGCCGCCAACGTCGTGTGCCTTCCCGAGGGGATCTACTACGGCCGGGTCAGACCGGAGCAGGCGGTCGGCCTGGTCGCCGACTACCGCGAGCGCCTGATCGACCTCGATCACTACCGGGGCCGCAGCTGCTACGGGCCGCTGGTCCAGGCGGCCGAGGCTTTCGCACGCTCGCACCTGGGTGAGCGGCGGCTCGACGCCATGTCGGTGCTGGCCGCCGAGCAGCGCCCCGACCGGTCGGTGGCGGTGCACCTGCAGCAGCGCGACGGCGTGACGCTGGAGGTGGTGGTCGCTCGCGACCGGAGCGAGTCCCCCGTGCTGATGACGTGCCGGGGCGGTCCCGGCCAGCCCTGGCACTACCGGTTGCTGGGGATCGGCTCGCTCTGACCGTTGCCCGACGGCACCTCCGCCAGCCGCTGGTGGAGCCGCGCCCGCAGCTCTTCGGGCGTGTAGTGCCGCTGCGTCCGGTGCCGGCGCGCCACGACGACGCCGGTGACCGCCACGCCCGCCAGTCCCGCGAGGCCGATGAGCTTCCAGGGGATGCGCATTGCTGTTCCGTAACCTACCCCCGTGCCTGCTCAGGTGACGGCCCGCATGACCTTCGACGACGCGTTGGATGCGGCCGCCACCGGTGACGTCTGGCTGTTCCGCGGCGCATCCGTCGCCGACAGGGCCATCCGCACGTTCACCAACGCGCCGGTCAACCACGTGGGCATGGTCGTGGCGCTCGACGACCTCCCGCCGCTGCTGTGGCACGCCGAGCTGGGTCGGTCCCTGCCGGACGTGTGGACCGGCGAGCATCACCGGGGTGTGCAGCTCCACCTCCTTGCCGACGCCGTCACCGTCTGGCGCGAGAAATACGGCCAGCGGGCCTGGGTGCGCCAGCTCCACGGCCCCATCGAGCGCCACCACGAGGACCGCCTGATGGAGGTCATCGCCCGCTTCGACGGGCGGCCATTCCCGCGGATGGGCGGGCTGGTGCGGCAGTGGGTCAGTGCCCGGGTGCGGCGACGGCCGTCGTCGCTAGAGACGATCTACTGCGCCGAGTTGGTCGCGGCCACCTACCAGCACATGGGGCTGCTACCGGATCGCCGCCCCGCGAGCTGGTACGACCCCGGCAAGTTCTGGAGCGGCGACGCGATCGAGCTGGTGCCGCCGTTCACGCTCGTCGGTGAGGTGGCCGTGGACTGAGCCGTCGACGTCGGGCGAATTGCGCTACAAGGTCATAGGTTCCGCGCCGGGCAAGCCGAGGACATAGGTTCGACAACCGGAGCCCATGACCTCGAGCTCGCCTCGTCAGAACTCAGCGCCTCGGGCGCACGTCACTTCGGGCGCTTCAGGAGCAGGACCGGGTTCTCGGCCGCGCTTCCCTGGGCGAACACCGTGATGTCGTCGGTGACCTCCCAGCCCTCTTCACCCAGGTCGTTGAGCCCGGCGAGCCAGGACTGAGCGCCCTGCTCGACGAAGACCGAGTACGTGCGGTATTCCCATCGAGTAAACGCCATGCTGCGGAGGGTAGGCACCGAGTGGGCTGCGTGCGCCGTCGCCGTATCGGCGTCGGCCATTCAGCCTCCGCGGGTCAGGCGGGCGGCGAGGTCGGCGTCGACCAGGTCCGCGTGTTCCGGATGGCGCTCGATGTAGGCCCGGATGAACGGGCACTGGGCGACGAGGGTCCGGCCCGACGCCCGCACGTCGTCGACGGCGGCCCGGGCCAGGGCACTCCCGACGCCGCGGCCCTCGAAGGCGGGGAAGACCTCGGTGTGGGTGAAGATGCGGACGTCGCCCTGGTCGCGATACTCCGCGAAGCCGGCCAAGGTGCCGTCGGCGAGCACCTCGTAGCGCCGGCGATCGGGGGCGTCACGAACCTCGATGCTCATGATCCGGCACGCTACCGGGCCGCTCGTCCGCCGCATGCCCCGGGACCACGTCGCGCACGTCGCCAAAGCGCAGTGGTGCGAAGCCACCCTCGGCATAGGCCGCGATCAGCGGCCCTGCCACGGCCACGTGGTCTCCCCCGTCGTCGAGCATGGTGGCGCGGGCGACGATGAGGCGATTGGGGCAGCGGCGCAGCAGCGGGACCCCGGCGGGTCCGGGCTCCCAGTCGCAGCGGGCGAACTTGTCCACGTCGTCGCCACTGAGGGCGCCGAACAGGTCGGCCACGTCACGGTCGGCGGTCGTCAGGAAATGGACGGCAAGATGGGCAGCCACAAGGGCCACCCGGTACGTGTGGTTGGCCTTCGACAGCCAGATCGTGTAGCGACGGGGCTCGATGCTGGTCTGGCTGTGGAAGCCGACCAGGCACCCCGCCCGATCCTCGCCCACGGCGGCGGTCACCACCACCATCGCCTCGTTGGCCGACGCCATGACGTGGTCGAACTGCCTCTCGACGCGGCTGTTGGTCATGACCCGTGTTGCTACTGGACGCGGCGGGCGTGTGTCACCCGGCGTCGGCCGGGACCCGGGCCAGGCGGTCGAGGCGTTCGCCCGCTGGGTCCGGCGCGGACGGGCGGTGGGGCGGACGGCCGGCCACCCGGTACAGCGGCGCGGCCGCCGCCAGGACCGCAGCCGCCACCGCCAGCGCCGCGGGGATGCCGGCGCCAGTCGCCAGCGCGCCCAGCCCCGCGGTGCCGGCGATGCCGCCGAGTCGCGCCGCGAGGCTGTTCGCGGAGATCACAGTCGTGCGGTGATCGTCGTCGATCAGGCGATGGACCATGCCGTAGTGGATGACGTTGGCCGAGCCGTGCACGAGGTAGAACCCGAGGTAGCCGGTGACGAGTCCCAGCGGGCCGCCGCCGAAGGCCATCACCGCGACGGCCGCGCCCTGGACGACGCGGAGAACCGCGCCGACTCGAGCGGGACCCCCACCGAGGAGCGCTGTCAACCGCCCCGATGCCGCGGAGCCCACGGCCGAGATCGACCACCCGGCCGCGGCTGCGAGGGCGAACACCGCCACGCCCCGCTGGGGATCGCCGAGCAGCTCGACCATGCGGGGACCCGAGAACATCTCGACGGCCACCATGCCGGTGCCCCACAGCAGCTCGACCGCGACCAGCGCGGTGAGCGCCGGGCTGCGGCGGACCAGGCGCACGGTCGAGCGCACGATGGCCGGCGCCGCCGTCACGCCGGCCCGTGCCGCCGCAAGGTCGAGTCTGGCGCCGCCCTCGGTGACGAGCAGCGCCAACGCGCCGATGTCGACGATCCGCAGCCCGAGGGCGACGACCAGCGGAACTGCCAGAGGATCGACACCACCGATGGACGGGAGCGACGTGAGTCCGGCCGAGGCCAGAGCGCCGGCGGATATGGCCAACCCGAGTGCGCTCGTGGCGTGGGCCAGGCCGCGCTCGATCACGGCGCCGGGGTCGAGGCGCAGGCTGGTGTCGACGTACCACGCCTCCAGCGGGCCCGAATCCAGCGCACGGAACACGCCCTGCACGGCGCCGGCCAGCATGAAGGCACCGGGGCTGTGGGCGGTGAGGACGAGCAGGAGCGAGACCACGTCCAGCGCCGAGGCCACCAAGAGCACCGGTCTGCGGCCGAGGGCATCGGACAGGCCCCCGGTGGGCAGCTCCAGGACGATGACGACCGCACCCTGGACCGCCATCACCAACCCGATCTGCGCCAGCGACAGGCCGCGTGATTGCATCAGCACCGCGGTGACGGGGATCAGCAACCCCGTCGGCAGCCATCGCAGCGCGGTCAGAGCTACGAAGCGCCGTCCAACGGACGCCCACCGGTCGACACCTGGCGCCGGTGCCGCCGTCATGCCCCGTCCTCCGCCGGGAAGGCGTACAGCAACACCCGGACCGCCCGGGCTTCCGGCTCCCCCTCTGCGTCTCCGGTTGCGGCGGGCGCCGCGGCTCGGGAGTCCTCGGCCGCCCGGTCGTGCCGCCGGATCACCGCGTGCAGCTCGTCGACCATGGCGCGAAGCTCGCGGGGCGTCATCTGCAGCCGGTAGTCGCTCTCCGCGGAGGCGTTGACCCACGCCGGATCGGCCGAGGGCCGCCGCTCGAGCCAGCCGTCGAGCCACTCCATGCCCTGGCGAGCGACGAAGCCCGAAAGCCACTGCTCGGCCGCCTCGGCATCGGGATCGCCGCGGAACTGCTCGGGGCGCCAGGACGTGGCGTCGTGAGCGGACCGCCACCACCGCTCGCGGCCCCGGCCCCGAGAGGGGTCCTCCTCGATGAAGCCATGGTCGGCGAGGACCCGTAGGTGGTAGCTGGTCGCCCCAGAGCTCTCCCCCAGCCGTTCACCCAGGATGCTCGCGGTCCCCGGCCCGTCGAACCTCAGTGACCCCAGGAGCCTCACCCGCAGCGGATGCGCCAGCGCGCGCACCGACCGTGGGTCCAGCTGCTTGACCCTCATCGGCTTCGCCATAGTGCAAAGAATATTTGCAAAGATTCTTTGCAGTCAACCTTTGCATTCGAGGAGGAACGCCATGGATGACGTCTTTGAAGATCTTTCGGGCCATGGCACTGCTTTTCCTTCAAAGACGCTGGCTGGCGTCCGACATCATGCGGGGATCAGCCCGCTCCGCGTCCTCGTCCTCGCCGACACGCACCTGCGTGGGGACCTCTCGAAGCTCCCGGCCGACGTGTGGGACCACGTCGAGGACGCCCACGTGGTGCTCCACGCCGGCGACGTCGTCACCGGCGACCTGCTGGACGCGCTGCGCGTGCGCCGGCCGGTCCACGCGGTCCTGGGCAACAACGACGCCGCCCTGGTCGGGGCGCTTCCCGACCGGCTGGAGCTCGAGCTGGCCGGCGTGCGCATCGGGATGGTGCACGACAGCGGCGTCCGGACGGGCCGGGAGCGCCGGGTGCGCAGGTGGTTCCCCGAGGCGCGGCTGGTCGTGTTCGGCCACAGCCACGAACCGGTGGATGCCGAGGGCGTCGACGGCCAGCGCTTGTTCAACCCCGGCTCGGCGGTCCAGCGCCGCCGCCAGCCGCGCCGCACGGTCGGACGCCTCGAGCTGGCGGCGGGGCACATCGTCAGTCACGAGATCGTCCCGGTCTCGTGACACCGCCGGTCGGCTACAGCTCCTCCCTGCGCTGCATCTGCTGGAACATGACCCAACCGGGGATCATGGGGACCCAGTAGGTGGCCAGGCGGAAGGTGAGGACGGCCGACACCGCGGCGCTGTCGGCCATGCCGTAGCCCGACAGGCCCGCCACGAGCGCGGCCTCGATCGCACCGAGGCCACCGGGCGTGGGCGTCGCCGACCCGATGGCCGCGGCGATCAGGTAGGCGGCGCCGATCTCCGGGAAGCTGACGCCGCCCCCGAACGCTTCGACCGCGGCCGTCAGCGTCAGGATGAACGCGAAGGTGATGCCGAGCGCGCCGCCTAGGAGCGCCAGCACCCGCCAGGGGTCGGTCACGACGTCGGCCAGCGACGACCCGGCCGTGCGCAGATAGCCCACCAGCGGCGGCAGGACCCGGCGACGTAGCGCGGGGACCAGGCCCACGACCAGCCCGCTGGCGGCGCCGCCGATCGCGATGACCAGCAGCCACGTGTTGGCGTCGGGCAGCGAGAAGCCCGGCCCACGCGCCCCGGCCCACGCCACGAAGGCGGCCATGAGCGCTAGGTGGACGGCGAACCCGACCAGGGCGTTGAGCCCCACCGCCGTCCCCGCCGCAGCGGTGTCGACGCCCGAGCGCTGCAGGAAGCGCACACCCACCGCCAGGGTGCCGGTGTTCGCCGGCGCGATGCGCCCGACGAACGCCGACGCCACCTGCATGCGCACCGTCGCCAGGTAGGGGATCGGCTGCGGCACCGACCCGACGAGCGACAGCGCCGCGGCGAAGAACGTCGCAGTGGCGCCGACGAAGATCGGCACCAGCCACCACCAGTTGGCCCGTGTCGCCGCCTCGGCGGTCTCGCCCACGTCGGCGAGCTGCGGCAGCAGGAAATAGAACCCGGCCGCCAACGCCAGGATCGACACGGCCGTCCGGGGCCGGACGCGCTCGAGCCGGGCCAGCGGCGCGGGCTCGACACCGGTGACGCTCCGCACGGCCTCCTGCAGGGCATCGAGAACCTCCCGCTTGCCACGCAGGCTCCTCCTGGTCGCCGCCGGCAGCGCTAGCGGCTGCAGGTACGGCACGGCGGCCACCACCGCCTTGGGACCCAGGGTCGCCACGGCCACGGCCACGGCCTCGTCGGCGCCAACCCGCAGCGCGGTGTCGACCAGGACCTGGGCGCGGTCCAGGGCCAGGTCCCGGTCGGAGGCCGCGAGCCGGGCGGTGTCGAACTCCGACATCGCCACGTCGCCAGCGGCGGTGACGCTCACGACGCCGAGCCCGAGCGCCCGATGGGCGATGCGCCGCCGATGCAGCGCCGCTACCTGCTGCCAGATTCGCCGTAGCAGTGGCGCGTTCAGCCGTTCGGGGGGCAGGTCCGCCACGGCGGTGCCGTCGAGACGCTCCTCCAGCAGGCCCACCGAGCCCGCGGGCGAGGCGACGACGTTCCGTACGACTGGCACGCGCACACCCGCCGCGGCCGCCGTCATCTGGGCGAGCGCCTCGTGCTCTATGCGTCGTTGGACCGTGGCGTACGGCTCGTCGACCTGCGACGTCCGGAGTCGCACGGTGCGCCACGCCTGCTCCAGCCGCTCCGACGATCGGTCCGTCCTCGTTCGCACTCGCAGCTGCAGCCGCTCACCATCGGCGAGGTCGACCAGATAGCGGAGCGGCGTGTCTCCCTCCAGCTGTTCGACGCGCACGGGATCCGCGACCGGCCGGAGCATCGACACCAGGTCGTCGGCGTCCGGATCGGCACTCTCGGTCCCGAACGCCAGCAGCGCCAGGTAGCCGAGTGCCATGCCCAGTGCCACTGCGATGACGATGTCGAGGGGAGGCTCGCTCGACGAGACCACCCGGAAGAGGATGAGCACGGCCACCCCCAACCACATGACCCGGCGCCACTGGCGCGACAGCCGGGGTGACGCGATGACCACGAACGCGACGACCGCGGCGATCAGCGGCGACGTGGCGAACTCGGGATCGGTGAGCTCGATGACCTGTTCGGTGTTGGGGTCGACGGCGGCCACGACACCCCGGTCCGCCAGCACATCGCTCAGCCAGGTCATGGCCAGCACGGCGGCCAGCCCCCCGACCACGAGGGCCGCGGCCTGGCGGTAGCGCCGGAGCAGGAGTAGGAACAGGACCGACACCACGGGCACGACCGTGGCCGAGATCACGGCAACGGCCGCCAAGACGTCGGCGAAGCGTTCGGGCACGCGTTCGTAGACGTCGACGATGTCTTCCTCGGCCCCGCCGATGGTGTTGCGGGCGAGGATGGCGATGAGGACGCCCCCGGCCAGCAGCGCCAGCGACGCGAGCAGGCGCACGAAGTCGGCTTGATAGCGAACGCGCTGGCGGGGGGCCACCGACACGGTGACCTCGTGGGCATCGCCCGCCTGGTCAGTCGCTGGCGCCTCCGACGTGCGCTGCACGCTGGTCATCCTGGCACGACCGCGTCGCGAATCAGGCGACGCCGTCGCAGAGCGAGGGCTAGCTGCTCAGAGCTTGGCCAGCACCGAGTCCGCGGAGCTGACGTCGAGGCCGGGATTGGGCTCGACCATCAGCTCGGTGACGACGCCGTCGTCGATGATGGCGGCGTAGCGCTGCGACCGGGTGCCGAGCCCGAAGCCCGAGCCATCCAGCGTCAGCCCCACCTCGGCGGCGAACTCTCCGTTGCCGTCGGCCAGCATCGTGATGTCGTCGCCGGTCCCCTGTGCCTCGCCCCAGGCGCCCATGACGAACACGTCGTTGACGGCGATGCACGCGATGGTGTCGACGCCCTTGGCCTTGATGTCCTCGGCGCGCAGCACGAAACCGGGCAGGTGATGGTCGGAACAGGTGGGCGTGAATGCGCCGGGCACGGCGAACAGCACGACCCTGCCCTTGCCGAGAACCTCGCCGCTCTGCACCGGCGCCACGCCGTCACTGGTCGTGGTCATCAGCTTGACGTCCGGGATGCGGTCACCGACCGAGATGGCCATCGATCCTCCTGGGATTGCGTTTGCCACAAGAACGTCCCGCATCATGCCCCAATCGGCGGATCCGGACGCGAACGCGGCACCGCCCCCGGTTGCCGGGATCCCGGCAGCCGGGGGCAGCGTCCGGCGCGATCAGAACATGCGCCGACGCATCGGGCGACGCTTCAGCCGGCGGTTGCTGGTGGCGTTGTAGATCAGCAGGGCGATCACGGCTCCGATGATCGACCCGATGACGCCCGACGCCTGCAGCCCCCCCTCGTTGAGGTCCTTGTCGAAGAGCAGGTAGCCGAGGAAGCCTCCGATGAACGACCCGACGATGCCGAGCACGATGGTGCCGACCACGCCCATCGGGTCAGGCCCAGGCACGAGCAAGCGGGCCACGTAGCCGGCGATCGCGCCGACGATCAGCATCCAGATGATGAATCCGAGCATCTTGCTCTCCCTTTCGGCCGCGGTCCCGACCGCGGTGTCCAGTGGTGTCCCTCTATGCGTGCCCCGATTGGGGCCCACCAATTCACTCGCGCTGAGTGGTCGCACCCTCACACCCGTTTGCCCACGTCACGGAGGCAAACTCGTTCCCATGCCCGCCGACGCCCCTGCCCTTCTGAACCCGGCCGACGACGTGCCGGGGGTCCCCTCCCGGTCGGACATCGACGCTGCGGCACGGCGCCTGGCCCCGTGGATCCGGGTGACCCCGCTGCTCGAGGTCGACGCCGTCGACCTCGGCCTGCCCCAACGCCGCTGGCCGCTCGTGCTCAAGCTGGAGATGCTGCAACACGCCGGCTCCTTCAAGGGCCGCGGAGCACACAACCAGCTCCTGGGCGACGTGCCCGCGGCCGGTGTGGTGGCAGCATCGGGCGGCAACTACGGGGTTGCCGTGGCCTATGCCGCCCATCGCCTGGGCGTGGCGGCGACGGTGTTCGTCACGGGTACCACGGCGCCGGCCAAGCTCGAGCGGCTCCGGTCGCTCGGGGCCACGGTCGAGGTCGTGCCCGGCTACTACGACGAGGCCCTGGCGGCCAGCCATGACCACGCCGACGCCACCGGTGCCCGCTTCCTCCACGCGTTCGACCAACCCGAGATGCTCGAGGGGTCCGGCACGCTCGCGGCCGAGCTGGAACGCCAGGTCGCGGCAGGCGCGTCAGCGGCCGGCGGGGGCACCGAGCGAGTCGATCGGGTCATCGTCGCCGTCGGTGGCGGCGGCCTCATCGGCGGCGTGGCCTGCTGGTTCCGGGGGGCGGTCCGCGTCACGGGCGTCGAGACCCAGGGATGCCGGGGCCTCGACGCCGCCCTCCGTGCCGGACGGGTGGTCGACACCGACATCGCGGGACTCGCCGCCGATGCGCTGGGCGCCCGCCGGGTCGGCGAGCTGGGCTTCGCCGCCGCACGCGCCTGGACCGAGGGCGTGGTGGTCGTCGATGACGCCGACCTCGTCGATGCGCAGCAGCGTCTGTGGCAGGCACTGCGCGTGGCGACCGAGCCGGCGGGGGCCGCCGCACTCGCCGCGCTGACGGCGGGTGCGCTGGCGCCCGATCCCGACGAGCGCATCGCCGTCGTGCTGTGCGGTGGCAACGTCGATCCGGGCACGCTCGGCTGACGGCCCCGTTGTCATGGCATCGACCGCCGCAAGTTCGGGCCGGGGGCAGGGGGCAGGGCCACCTGCGCGGCGACGGCGCGGGCCAGATCGGGCTCGCTGGCGGCCACCTGAGCGGGGGTCCAGAACGACGGCCCGTTCTCGAGGATGCAGGCCATGTCCCAATAGGGGTGGAACGCCTCGCCGGTGAGCGCCTCGTAGGCCGCCCGGAAGTCGTCGGCCGCCCGGTCTCCCGCCAGGTCGGCCAGGTTGGCGCGGCAGGTGGCCACGTCGCAGCCCCGCGGACCGGCGCAGGCGTTGGCCCAGTCGACCACGCCCGAAAGGCGCCCGCGCGCCCACAGGACGTTGCCGGGGTGGAAGTCCCGGTGGACGAACGTCGGCGCGTACGGCGGCACCGCGTCGTGCCACAGCCCGATGGCCGTCTCCCAGAGCCGCGGCCAGCGCGACGCCGGTGGCGGCGCCACAGTCGTGCCGGTGAACCACGGGAAGTAGTCGTGGCCGAAGCCGACCGGGTCGACGGCATGAATCGCGGCGGCGACCTCGGCGAGCCGGCGCACGTCGGGCGCCGCGACCGCGCGGCCGGGCACGAAGCCCATGAGCAGGGCGGGAACCCCGTCACCGATGTCCACGCCGGAGGTGTCCGCCGCCACCACGTCCGGCACGGGCAGCCCGTGCATGGCGCCGAACCGCAGCGCGTCGACCTCCCTACGGGGGGCGACGGGCTCGTCGGTCAGGAACCCCGGCCACACGTAGCGCCGCAACACCAGCCGCGTCCCGTCCGCCCCGTACAGCCCGTGCACCGCGCTCGACGACGCCCCCGCCAGCCGGCGGACCCGCACGACGCGCACCCCGGCGTTCCGCTCAACCCACGCACGGACCGCCGGGGGGACCGTCGTCCGCCGCAGTTCCGGTGGCAGCGACGCAAGCTCCCGCTGGTTGGGATGGCGGGGATGCTTCGAGGCGCTGGTCGACATCCCGGGGCCCGAGTCTGGCCCCTCGCTCATGCCAGGCGCGCCCCGAGCTCTCTGCGCGCCGCCTCCAGCCACTCGCGGCTGGCGTCCCGCGATGCCCGCGCCGCATCCAGGTCGACGCCGTAGACGTCGGCCGCGTTCCGGCCGAGGATCTTGTCCTTCGCCGGAGCCGTCAACGGCGGGTAGCCGTGCTCCTCCTGCAGGCGCTCGGGGATCGTGAAGGCGCGGAAGGCGTCGATGAGCGGCTGCGGGGCGCCGTACCAGACCGAGTCCGTGCCCCACGCGATGCGGTCCTCCCCCACGGCCAGCAGGAGCTTGCCGAGCACGTGGGCGGCCTCGCGCGGCCGGCGGAGCATGAGGAACCAGGTGCTCCCGAGCTCCGCGTACACGTTGGCGCCGGGGCCGATCCCGGCGTCGGCGAGGCTTGCGACCAAGCGGCTCACACCCCGGCCGGGGTCGGCCTCGTGCGGCCCCTCCTCGCCCTCGGGATCGGGCTCGTAGCCCGAGTGGTACACGAGGAACGTGATGTCGGGGAACAGGGCCGCCGCCGGTCCGACGTCGCGGGGGTCGGATCCGGCCGGGGCGGCACCCGGCACCGGCCCGCCGATGCCCTTGTGGGCGCAGACGATCCTGGGCCCGAGGGTTCGTACCTGCTCGAGGAACGGAATGCCGACCGCCTCGTCGTCGAGGAACCACCCCGTCGGCATGCCGCCGGGCGGCACGGTCTCGGGCGGGTCCCAAAGCGTGTACACCTTCCAGCCCGACGGCTGGAGCCCGTCGCGCCAGGCCTGCATCGCCTCGATCTCCCCCGGGCCGTAGTTGGGGTGGACGATCGTGTGGGTGAGCACCCTGCCCGTGCCTGCGTAGCGATCGACGACCTCCCGGCAGGCGGCAATCTCGGCGTTGGTCAGGACGTTCTCGTGCTCCTGTCCCGGCAGGGATGTGAGCAGGGCGACCGCCGTCTCGCTGCCGCCGAAGACCAGTGCCGCCCACTAGGCGGCCGAGATGCGGGCCGGGTCGACGCCCCCGGACCACCGCTCGGGGTCGGTCATCTCGAGGAACCCGGTGAGTGCGGCGGCCCCGGGGCCGTCGAACCTGGCCGGGTTCACGAGATGGGTCTGCACGTCGATCACGACCGACCCCCCGCCACCGTTGAAGCAGGCGTCGGCGGTGGCGGCGTCGACCTCGGCCTCGGCCGGGAGCGTGTAGAACCCGCCGCCGGCGGCCGCGTCGATGGCCCGCAGCGCGGCCGCCGTGCCCCGCCGGTCCTCCACATAGGACGGCGGCGCGAGCCCGACACGGCGCGCCCGCTCATCCGCGGCGTCACCGAAGCGGGCCAGAGCCTCCCGGTCGGCCGGTCGCCAGGGCAGCGGCGGGTACTCGTCCGACGACAGCCGCCGCAGCAGGGGCGGCACCGGCGCGCGCAGGCTCACCGGGGATCGGCCGCCGGGCTGACGGTCAGCCGGAAGCCGCGGTAGCCGTCGGCGGCCACGTCGTCACAGGTGGAGCGATACTGCGGGAAGCCGCCGACGTAGGGCAGGAAGACGCGCGGCTTGCCGGGCACGTTGGCACCCATGTACCAGGAGTTGGCCCTCGGGAACAGCGTGGCATTCGCGAGCTGGTTGACGTGGTCGACCCACGTGTCCTCGGCCTCGACCGTGGCCTCGATGGCGTCGAGCTCGTTGGCCGCCATGAACGACATGCAGTCGGCGATCCAGTCCACGTGCTGCTCGATGGCCATGACCATGTTGCTCAGGACCGACGGGCTTCCCGGTCCCGTGAGGATGAACAGGTTGGGGAACCCCGCGGTCGCGATCCCCAGGTACGTCCGGGGGCCGGCGGACCACTTGTCGCTGAGTGGCCGCCTCCCCCGACCCCGGATGTCGACGCGCAGCAAGGGCCCGGTCATGGCGTCGAACCCGGTGGCGAACACGATGCAGTCCAGCTCGTGGACGGCGGCGGTGGTGCGGATGCCGGAGGGGACGATCTCGGTGATCGGCGTCTGCCGCAGATCGACCAGGGTGACGTTGTCGCGGTTGAACGTCTCGAAATAGCCCGTGTCGAGGCAGGGTCGCTTGGTGGCGAAGGGATGGTCGGTCGGCGTCAGGACGCGGGCAACCTCGGGGTCGTCGACGGTCTCGCGGATCTTCGAGCGGATGAAGTCGGCAGCGGTGTCGTTGGCCGCCTCGTCGAGGATGAGGTCGCGGAACGTCGTCGTAACCGACATCAGGCCACCTCGGGCCCAGGCGGCCTCGTAGCGCCGCTGGCGCTCGTCGGGCTCGACCTCCATGGCCATTTCCGTCGGGGGCGCCACCGCGATGGCAGAGAAGGAGCTGCGAGCCGCGTCGCGCAGCGCCCCGTAGTCGGCCTTCACCTCCGCCTGCGTGGCGGGCGCGAGCGGCTCGTTCCGCGCTGGCAGGCTGAAGTTCGGCGTGCGCTGGAAGACGACCACGTGCGAAGCCTGCTGGGCGATCACGGGGATCGACTGGATGCCCGACGAGCCGGTGCCGACCACGCCGACCCGCTGCCCGCTGAAGTCGACGCCCTCGTGCGGCCACTGGCCGGTGTGGAACCAGTCCCCGCGGAAGCTGCTCAGGCCCTGGATGTCAGGCGTGGTGACGGCGGACAGGCAGCCGGTCGCCATGACACAGAACCGCGCCGATACGTCGTCGCCCCGGTCGGTCGTGATCCGCCAGCGACCGGAGGTCTCGTCGAAGGCGGCGGCGGTCACACGGGTGTCGACCTGGATGTCCCGCCGGAGGTCGAAGCGGTCGGCGACATGGTTGATGTACCGGAGGATCTCGGGCTGGGGCGCATACCGCTCGCTCCAGTCCCATTCCTGCTCGAGCTCCGGCGAGAAGGAGTAGGAGTACTCGAGGCTCTCGACGTCGCAGCGGGCCCCGGGATAGCGGTTCCAGAACCAGGTGCCGCCCACGCCCGAGCCGGCCTCGTACACCCGGACCGAGAGCCCGAGGCCCCGCAGGCGGTGGAGGGCGTAGAGCCCGCCGAACCCGGCACCGACCACCACGACGTCGAGGCCGCCCGCGCGGTCGGTGGGCGCGTTCACCGGTGGGCTCCGGCCGTCGTGCCGGCGGTGTCGCTGGCGCTGGGCTCCAGGAACTCGGCGATGTCGATCGGGCTGCGCAGCGACACGCCACCGTCCGCCACCAGCACCTGGCCGGTCACCCACCGCAGCTGGGCCAGGGCCACGGCCGCAGCGGCCACGTCGTCAGCGCTGCCCACGCCCCCGAGCGGTGTGCGGGCCGCCAGCGCGTCGCGGTAGCCGGGCACGGCATCGGTCCTTGCGAACAGCGGCGTATCCGTCGTGCCGGGGGCGATGACGTTCACCCGGATGCCCCGGGGGCCGAGCTCGGCTGCGGCGATCCGTGCGAGCTGGACCACGCCTGCCTTGGAGCTGTTGTAGTGCGCCATGCCGCGGTCGGCAAGGAATCCGGACACCGAGCCCGTGATCACGATGGACCCGCCGGTGCCGGATGCGACCATCGCCCGAGCGCACTCCCGGAGGCACAGGAAGGTTCCGCGGAGGTTCACGTCGTGGGTCCGGTCCCACTCGTCGGCGGACATGGCCAGCAGCGGTGCCAGCCCGCCCACGCCGGCGTTGAGGAACGCGAGGTCGAGGCCCGATAGGCGCTCCGTGGCGGCGGCCACGGCCTCGACCACGGACTTCTCGTCGGCCACGTCACACGCCAGCGCCACGTGGCCGTCGCCGTCGCGTGCCTCGAGATCGAGCACGGCGACCCGGCCGCCCGCGTCACGCAGCCGGCGAACGATCGCCTGGCCGATCCCGCTGGATCCGCCGGTCACCAGCGCCGCGGTGCCCTCGATCGTCATGGCGCCTCGCAGTCAGCCGCCGAGGTCGACATCGAGGATGGCCTTGCGCCGCTTGAACCGCCAGCCATCGGGCGTCCGGACGAGTTCGTCCTCGTAACGGCCCGTCATGGCGATGCCCACCTGGTCCCGGGTCCGGCTCCGGTTGGCGATGATCACCGTGCAGCGCTGCGTGCCGCGGTCGCCGTCGACCTCGATGATGGGATCGGTGGTGATGTGAACGAAGCCGTAGCCGGTGGCTTGGGACATCTTGACCAGGGCGTCGCGGCCCGAGACGGGTGCGCCGCCGTACTCCATCACCCCGTCCGCGGTGAACGTGTCGGCCCACGCCTCGGAGTCGACGTCGTCGAAAGCCCGGTTGTACCGCGCCGTGAGCTCCCGGATTGCCAGGTGGTCGAGCACCCGTTCCACTGCGTCTGACATCGCTTCCCCTCGTGGCCGGCTCAACCCCACTGTACTTTGCATCATTATGCTGATGGCCGGGTGTCCTCGAGGCCGAGGGACAGGGCGTCGGACACCGACATGGTGGCGGCCCGGGCCCGATCCTGCCCGCCGGCACCGTCGCCGGCCTGGCCGTAGCGACCGAGGTACTCCGAATAGAGCGCGATGTCGACCGGGGTGCGGACGCCGGACGTCATGATCGCGTTCCCCGCGTAGTCGAGGAGGACGCCGGCGACGTCGCGATCACCCCGCAGGACCGCGAGCGCGGCCAACACGACGACGACCGAGGTCATGACGCCCGGCGTGGCCGGCACGGCGTTGTCCTCGAGCAGGTCCCGCAGGAAGTCGAGGGCTTCGGCGTGCCGGCCTTGATGGCCCAGCTCGAGGGCGTAGGGCAGCGACGTGTACAGCGCCCAGGCCCACAAGCCACTCTGCTCGTAGGAGCGCGACCGTTCGAGGACGTCAGTGGCGACGACCAGCGCCTCGTCGTGCTCACCCCTGAGGTGCTGGACGCCGGCGAGGAGCGCCAGGCACACGATGGACATGTCCCCTCCCGGCACGACGTCGACCGACCCCTGGTCAAGCGCAGCGACGGCGCCATCGAGGTCGTCCAGGAGCACGCGCGCCTGACCCACCCAGAACCACGCCAGCCCCCGGCTCAACGGCTCCGGGGCCAGGGCTACGGCCCGTCGGCCCGCCCGCTCGGCGGCGGCGGCGTCGCTCGCGTCCTTGCTGAGGAAGCCGCGGAGGCCATGGTTGAGGCACAGCAGGCCATGGGCCAGAGATGACCACACCCCGGGCCCGTCGCCCGCTGCCACCGCCCGACGGGCGAGCTCCCCGTCGCCGGCCTCGATCGCGAGCACCGCAACATGGGCGGCCACGGCCAGGACGCGAACCCGCTGCTCGGGGTCGAGGTCGTCGAGCCCGTCCATGGCCCCGGCCAACCACCGGCGGCCCTCCTGGACATCGCCGATCCAGACGCGATTCATGGTGCCGGCCAATCGGCCGACGAGGTCCCACCGGTCCTGGAGGCCGGACCAGGCGAGGGCGGCCCGCAGGTTGTGCTGCTCGCGTCGGACCACACCGTCGGGGTCGAGGTAGGTGAGCTCGGGCGGTATCGCCTCCGCCCAGGCGAGGAAGTGGTCGCGGTGACGGTCGCGGACGCGCTGCTCCTCTCCGGCCTCGGCGAGCCGCGCCTCGGCGTAGGCCCGCACGGTCTCGAGCATGCGGTACCGCGTGTCCGTGCCGTCGTCCTCGGTGACGATCAGCGACTTCCGGAGGAGCGACAGGAGAGGCTCGACCCCCGCTGGCTCCTCGACGATTGCGACGGCGGCATGCGGCGTGAAGCTGCCGGGGAACGCCGAGAGCCGCCGGAAGACGGCCCGTTCGTCGCCGGTGAGCAGGGCGTGGCTCCAGTCGAGCGCCCCCTGGAGCGACCGCTGGCGATCGGGCTGTCGGCGGCCGCCCGCGAACAGGTGCAGCCGGTCGCCAAGACGCTCGACGAGCTGGTGTGGGGAGAACTGTGAGACCTGCGCCGCTGCGAGCTCGATGGCGAGGGGGATGCCGTCGAGCCGGCGGCAGATCTCGGCGACGTCGGAGACGTTGTGTGCGGACAGCACGAAGTCGGGTCGCACGGAGGCGGCGCGTTCGGTGAACAGCTCCACGGCGTCCGAGATCTCAGACAGGTCGTCTCCAGGCAGCGGCAGGGGCGAGACCGGGTGGACCTGCTCGCCCTGCAGTCCCAACGCCTCGCGGCTCGTCGCCAACACCGTCACCGCCCGACACTGTTCGAGGATCTCGTCGATCAGCGCAGCGGCAGCGTCGATCACGTGTTCGCAGTTGTCGAGCACCAGCAGGACCTCGCGGGTCGACAAGAAGTCGATCAGCTCGTTCGCCGGACGGCCGGATCCGGTTCCCAACGCCATGCGGGCGAACCCGACGGCGGCCGCCGCGGTGCCGGCGACGACCGTGGGGTCGGAGATCGGTGCGAGATCCGCGAAGAAGATGCCGTCCGGGAACTGTTCGAAGAGGCCCGATGAGGCCCTGATCGCCAGCCGCGTCTTCCCGGAGCCGCCGACCCCCGTCAACGTGACCAGGCGACCCACCTCGAGCTGCTTCCGCACGGCGGCGACGTCGACCTCCCGGCCGACGAAGCGCGTTCGCTCGGTCGGGAGGTTCTGCCGCACGGCCAGCGTGCGAAGGGGAGGGAACTCGGCGGGAAGGTCGCGGTGCGCCAGCTGGTAGACGCGTTCGGCACGGGCGACGTCTCGGAGTCGGTGCAGCCCCAGATCCGTGCGGACGATCTCGGCCGTCAGCCCCGCCAGGCATGCCTCGGTTGACTCCGAGCACACGGTCTGTCCGGGATGAGCCGCGGCCCGCAACCGGGCGCAACGGTTCGCCGGGGTGCCGTAGTAGTCGCCGTCCCGCAACTCGACCTCACCGGTGTAGATCGCGGCCCGCACGCTGATGGCTGCTCCGTCGGGCCAGGGTTCGCTGTCCAGTGCCCGGTGGATCTCGACCCCCGCCCTGGCGGCCCCGCCGGCATCCGCGAACGCCGAGAAGGTGGAGTCGCCCTCCCCCTTGCTACGGATGAGCGCGCCGCCCGCCTCGTCCACGCACGCGCGGATCAATGACTCGTGCCGTCCCATGACGGCACCGGCGATGTCGGGTCGCTCCTCCCACATCCGCGTTGACCCTGCGACGTCGGTCATGAGCAGCGTGACCAGACCGACTGGCAGAGGCCGGCTCCCGCCCAGGACGCCCTCCTTCTCCATCCGGGCAACGCGTGCCCGGACCGTGCGCGAACGGTATCCGCCCCCACGAGGTGCCGGGGGTGCGGGGTACCCCGGGCGGCCCGCAACTGGATGTCGAACTCGGCCTGTGTGGTCCGACCAACGGGTAGTGCGCAGCCATCGGATGCAGCTCGGGCTGCGTCGCCCACGCTCGGCTCGTCAGGGTGGCGACGGAGTGGCGGTGCCAAGATGCGCCCATGGCGATCATCGGTACGCACGCGCTGCTCTATACGTCGGAACCCGAGGCCGTTCGGGC